>Ga0310344_10000717_pt1 | contig 25778 bp, 20 predicted proteins | sample HC15DNA20200_MG_FD_203801 | JGI IMG/M metagenome (GOLD analysis project Ga0310344, IMG submission 203801) | Marine microbial communities from station ALOHA, North Pacific Subtropical Gyre - HC15-DNA-20-200_MG | ecosystem: Environmental > Aquatic > Marine > Oceanic | place: Pacific Ocean: North...
ACTCGTTGCGCTTAATAAGTGGATGAAGGATTACTCGGCCACTAATGATGTCGTATACCTCGACTACCACTCAGCGATGGCTGACCACCGACAAGGACTTCCGCCTGCACTCGCAGAAGATGGCGTTCATCCCAATGAAGCCGGCTATCGATTAATGGTTCGGCTGGCGGAAAAAGCGATTTCGAAAGCGTTACAGATGTAGGGGTGTGGGCGTATTTCTAGCGGTCAACAAGCCCTTAATCGAGAGAATCTGCGATAGCATTTCCGATGTTCACCAATCCAATCTGCAACTCATCGTTGGCACCCCCATAACCCAGTCGAAAATGCGCGTTGTCCATTTCGAAACAACGTCCGGGGATTACAAATGATCGGTACTCTTTCACGAGCCTAGTGTAAATCTCTTCAGGATCGATGCGGCTATCCACGATCCACGGAAATCCGACGACACCCGCTCCTGGTTCGATCCAATCCAAGGCTTCTTGTGTGGCCATCCACGTTCGAACTATTTCGAAATTCTGTTGCACGTGAGTTCGTGCTCGATCGATAAATTCGGTTTTGCGCTTTAGCACCGAAAACGCGATCTGTTCACCAAGAGCACTGTTAGTGATCGTCACCTGCTCTCGTATCGCCAAGACCGCATCTCGCACTTCAGCTGATCGTGTTGCCAGCCAACCAATCCGAATGCCCGGCAGTCCGTAGCTTTTTGACATGCTCGAAAGTGAAATTACGTGTGGACTCGAGGCGCCAGCGCCCGGGAGCTGTTCACCGTAAGACAGTTCCCGGTATGTCTCATCGAATAACAGGTATACGCCGTATGATTCGGCAATAGAAACCGCGCGCTCGAATTCCGCCGTGTCAATCATAGATCCCGTGGGATTGTTGGGATGCGTTAGACTGATGAGCTTGGTCTTTGGCGTAATAAGTCGTTCGAGTTCGTCCCAATCCGGCTTGAACGCATTCTCACGTCGAAGTCGAAAAAGTGTCACATCGCAACCCAACGACCGCGGGACTTCGTACAGGGAGGGATAGTTTGGATGCTCGACAACAACATGATCGCCTGGCTTAACAAGAGCTGAGACAATGGCGAAGTTTGCTTCACTGCCACCGGCCGTCACAATAACGTCATCGGCCGACAGTCCTTCGTAATCATTGGCCAAGACCTCTCGCAACTCCGGCAGGCCTTTATGGTGCCCATAACGGAGGGCCACAGACGTTAGGTCCATCCCAAGATCGCCAAGCGTTAGAAACTTGACGGCACTTTCACCAACGTCATAGTCAACGGCGAATTGGTACGTGTCGAACCAATCCTCAAGGTCCATGCGTTCATACCACATTCGTCGACCTCAATTAGGGAAGAAAAATAGTTCGTCGCATGATCATATCTTCATCTGATAGTGCATTATGCACGCCAAAACAGTAGCCTCGCTATATCTGCCAAAACAGGAGCTCTCAGATGAAAACGCGACGTTTTGCCATTGTCCTCAGCACTCTAGCGGCCGTGCTGGTTACAGTTACTAACACATTTGCGCAGGCGTCTAATCCACGATTTGGCGTCTGGAAGCTAGAATCGACTGCACCTCCGCCTTCAAGCAATGTTATGACCTATGAACCATATGGGGACGACGGTATGCGCATCACCGTCGAGTCCACAAATGCCCGGGGGCAACATTCAAAATGGAGCTACGTCACGTTGTTCGACGGTGCGTTCCGCCCGGTTATGGGGCAGGAGGGCGCAGAGACCGCTGTCGAAATAGTCAACGAAAACACTACTCGGATCTCGAATGCGAGGGGTGGACGTGTCTACCAGGTGATTATCAATACTCTATCAGAAGACGGAGACACCATCACTAATGAATATGTACGATTGGATGAAAATGGGGATATCGTCCGCGTGAATCATGCTATCTATCAACGAGTAGGCTAGTTTGATTGTTAGTCACCTTCGAGAAAGATCCCGCTGTCTGATCCAACCCACCTAGCGAGGCTTTGATGTATAAGATCCCGCAGATGTTGAACTGCTTTTGTGTGTCACTCTTGTTGCTTCCGATGGTGGCGACGCCTCTCCGCGCTCAAGAGTCTAGGGCCTTCACTACCGAAGACGCACTGAACATAGCGCAAATATCCATTGAAGCGTTGACTCCAGACGGTCGATTTGTGGCTGCGACACGATGGACATCACGAGACCGAAAGAATGTTGATCACATGCGTTTCGGTGACCCAACTTATATTGCACCATCTTTTGCCGATGTGCTGGTCATCGACGCTTCGACTGGAAACCAAACACCCGTTTTCGACTCTAAGGTCCAGACGCGCGCCTTCGATTGGTCGCCTGATGGGAAAACCCTGGCGTTCTTTTATCTGGATGGAGAGCAATATTCCCTATATACCTATGATCGGGAGCATAACCAGACACGAAAGGTTGACCTTAGAACGTCCAAGAATATCGCATCGAACTCGCCTCTCGAATGGCGCCCGGATGGAACCGGTATCCTAGTCACACTCCGTGCGGAAGGGTGGGCTGAAATATCCCGGAAGGCTTATGAAAATCTGACCTATGGCCCCACAATTGTTCAAGACTCTAGCGAACCGTTCCTTGCCTGGGATGCGGTACGTAACCGAGGACAACTGTCAATTCCAGCCATCGTCGAGCTGCCATCACAAGAGGTTCGAGAACTATTTGACCACGAGGTCTCACTCCAAAACATCTCGCAGTCAGAGGATGGGAACCACATTAGCTATCTTAGCGTCGACCCAACGACCACCTCCTACACACGCCAAGACGGCACGGACTACTCGGTTCACACACTAAATCTCGCGGACAGATCGACGCGATTTTTGAAGGGTGAAAGTGATTCACGTCTCAATATCACATGGAACGATGCCGGCAATGCTTTCGCCTTCAGCGAGGATGGCGATGTATTTATACAGTCGATCGGAGACGATGAGGCCCTCAACCTTACTAGTAATGACACAGACGACGACCATAAGGCGGGGGGAGATTCGACTCAGGTAAGATATAGTTTTGTGCGCTGGCGGACGGACGGAGACGCCATCTTGGTGTCTTCTAAAGAAGGGTATCACTTAATTGATGCGTCCAACGGGGACAACGAGCTTGTCCTCTCATTACCCGAAAGCGATTCGACAGCGCCACGCCAACGGCCGGTCAGCTGGAGTCCGGACGGTCGAACGCTCCTCATGACATATTCTGCCCGTGACAAATGGGAGCGGGGGCTCGTCAGGTACGATCTTGAGTCACGACGCGCCCACGACCTGATTAAGGATACCGGCCTATATAGCAACTGGCGTTTTTCGGAAACCGGAGAACGGGTTTTCTACGCGTTTTCCAACGGAGACATGCCTAACGATCTATTTGTCGCGGACTCCAATTTTGACGACACAGAGCGGCTGACCAATTTGAATCCGTGGATGGCCGATCGAAAACTTACTCGCAGCGAACTCGTAGAATATCTCGACGTCGACGGTCGGACATTGCATGGTATTCTCTACTATCCTGTGGATTACAAACCCGGCCAGCGCTACCCCCTTGTGGCTGAAATTTATGAAGAGTTCTTCGATAACGGCTTTAACCACCGCATGAACTTGTTGGCAAACGCCGGATTTTTCGGTTTTCGTCCGTCTGTACGCCTTGAAACAGGGTTTCCCGGTGAAGGGTGGCTCAAGGGGGTAACTGCCGGCATCAATACACTGATCGACCGCGGACTAGTTGACAAAGAAAAACTTGGAGTCCACGGAACGAGCTATGGCGGTTATGCCACAAATCTCTTGGTAACTCAAACTGATCGGTTCGCCGCAGCAATAAACATTTCAGGGAAAGTGAACATCATCAGTTTTCTCGGAGACAGCCCAAAGATCACGGTGCGGAATTATTACGCAGCTGAAAGCGGCCAGGATCGCCTCGGGGCGACCTTGTGGGAGCAACCGCAAAAATACCTGGCGCATACCGCAATTCTCAACGCAGACCGTATCAACACACCACTTTTGCTCATGAGTGGAGAAGGCGACTGGAATGTTCCCGCGACCAACCAGCGCGAGATGTATTACGCGCTACGGCGACTCGATAAGGAAGTGGTCTGGGTGCATTATATGAACGCGGGGCACGGCGCCGGACGAACCAGCACTGTTGCCGATTTCCATGATCATTGGAATCGAATCCTTTCTTGGTACAGTGATCATTTCGAAGGTGATGGTGATAGGATTAGTGAAGACTCTGGAACTGGCACCAGGTAGCGATAAGGACGGAGTTCGAGTTCAGTCGATGTTGTTATCTGTAAGTGTTGAATTGAACGGGATTCCATGTCACCAGTTGCGGCGTACAACTACTGGTGGGCAAAATCGTTCAGGAGCCTGATGCTCTAGTTAGGGTATGGTTACCCGTAGTTGCGGCGAAGATTGGTCAACGTCGCCATAAGTGGACGCCCTCTTATGGGCACTGATTTCGAAGGTAGACATATGAGAAGTTACAGCTCTTTGTTCTTGATGGTTTTCTTCGCCGTAGCATGTAACACTGGCGATGAAACTATGGACACCGCTGCGGAAGCGCCGGTCGCTGATGCAGCTGTTAGTTCGGATTTAAGCTGCCTGGTTATGGGAGATATAGTTGCTCTCGAAGGCCGGGCGAGCCCGTTGCAAGAGGTTCGGTTCGAGTATGAAGGCGGCGAAGGTCTGCTTTGCTACGGCGCCCCATCCGCACGAGATCGCGAGATTATGGGTGGACTTGTTCCTTTCGGGGCACCTTGGCGCGGAGGCGCTAACGAGCCGACAACCCTTCACTTGTCGGCAGCAACCACTCTTGGTGGCATTCCACTCGAGGCTGGAAGCTATTCACTCTATGCAATACCCGGAGAGAGCGAGTGGGAATTTTTTGTGAATTCGAACTTTGAGCGCTGGGGAGTCCCAATCAACGACGATGTCCGTAGCACGGAACTAGGCAGTTTTTCCGCAAACGTTGGTGCTACAGAGGAGATGGTCGAGACGCTCGTCTACGAGCACATGGAGGGACATTTCATGCTCTCTTGGGAAAACGCCCACATTCACATTCCGTTCGGAAACTAGTTTGCGTCCTGCTTGCCGGGTTTTGTACTGCCCGGCAAGCATTATGTCCGTCAGGCGCGGTCTACTCCTAGCCCGGGCGCATCGCCTAGGACAATTCGGCCCGCTTCGAGGTGCGGCCCCGTGAAAGGATCTTCCTTGAGCAGGGCCGCGCCATCGAGGTCAACGTAATCCACAAGCGGCGCGACATGCGCAGCGGCTGCAATTCCCAACGTTGTTTCGAGCATACACCCAAGCATCACTGAAAGCCCGCAGGCACGCGCAGTGTGCACCATACGAATTGCTTCTCTGGGACCGCCACATTTCGCAAGTTTGATGTTGATGCCGTCCACGAGACCGTCGAGCTTTGGGATGTCCGTGGCAACGATGCTCGACTCATCCACCACAATCGGCAAAGAAGCGCGTGCGCGGACAAAAGCCAGCTCATCCCAGTCGCAGTGTGGCAACGGCTGCTCGACGAACTCGACACCATAATGGGCACACATCGCTATCCCCTCGACCGCCTCACTGGGCGTCCAAGCTGCATTCGCATCAACCCTCAGTGTTTTGTCAGTAGCTGCTTCACGTACGGCTCGCAGTCGCGCTTCGTCGTCAGGACTTCCCAGCTTAATCTTGAGGATGGGGTACTCAGAGGCTTCTTTCGTCTTTTTCGCCATAACATCCGGCTCATCAATGCCGATGGTGAACGAACTTAGCGGCGCATTTGCTGGATCCAGCCCCCACATCTTCCATAGTGGAAGTCCAACACGCTTACCCACCCAATCGTGGAGCGCCGACGAAACCGCAGAGTGAACGGATCCATTGTGTCCTAACGCGGACCGCAGGTCACGCTCGATCGGTTCGAGTCTGAAGGGATCTTCGACTTGTTCGAGGCTCGGAGCGAGTTTTTGTAGTGCCGCCTCTACGGTAGCAGCACTCTCGCCATAGTACCCCTGAGGAGCGGCTTCTCCCCACCCCTCAATACCTTCGTGTTCCAATCGAAACCATACGAGATCATCACCTGTCTTAACGCCGCGGCTGATCCCGAAAGGATGGGCAGTATGGACCTTAAAGGTCTCCCAAGAGATGTTCATCGTATCCTCACTTCATGGGAAGTTCGTGCTATTCGGCGCACCATAAATCGTGTTGGATCTGCGAGGGAGTGACCTCTGGGCCTGCCTCCCTCATATAGACATCAATTTCGGTGCGTTGGCCAAAGTGGCCCTCCAGATATACTCCAGGTTCGACCGAAAACCCAATACCAGGGACAAGGTGACGGTCGTCCCGCATTTCTATGCTGTCGAGTGTCGGACCCACACCGTGAATCTCTCGATCGATGCCATGGCCTGTCCGGTGGAAAATTGCATCCTCATACCCTCGCCCAATCAGAATCTTACGGGCACACCGATCTGCGTCTGCCCCAGTTGCGTTTGGATTCCGTCGGATAGCATCTACTGCACCATCACGAGCTGCTACGACGGCTCCCCAAGCATCGGTAACGTCCGCGGGCGGGTTGGGCCCCAGAAAACCCATCCACGTTTGATCAGCAAACACAGCCTCCGGTTCACCACCAACTCGGCCCCATAAATCGACCATTAACACTTGATTTTCAGCAATCGGAGAGGACCCTTCCGCCAGCGGTTCATAGTGTGGCTTTGCTGCGTTGCTCCCGACAGCCACAATCGTGTCCACCTCTACAAGACCTTGCCCCGTGAGCCACAGTCGAATCCACTCTGCTAAGTCGTGCTCCGTCAGAATGGTAGGCGTTTGGGCCAGGTCGTAAGCTTTTGCCGTATGAGGGTCCGCGTGCGGCGTCAGGCCTACACATCCGAACGCCAACTCAAAAGCAGTGCGAGCGGTCCGGGCCAAGATCTCCGCTGCTTCCACGTGAAGACTGTATCCTCGATCACCCCATTGCGCGGCCGTATTTGAGATCAAATCGACTGAGCTGACCACCTTCGGTCCGAGCGATTCTACAAGCTCGACGACACCGGCGGGTACGTTATCGACGTATGGAATGGAATCAATCGGACTGACTTCCATTGCCACAACTTCCATATCGTCGAGCAACGCCCGAAGGTTGTCCTCCAGGTCTTTCCAGCTTACGTAGCTTCTCAGTTCATACGGCCAACCATCCCACCCAGGGATTTCGATCCGTTGAACCAGCGCGACAGGTTCAATCCCTGGTTTGACAAGCACAAAATATCGTCGCTTCTGTCCCTCTGGCAGGCCGATCAAGTCAGCCGCAATCTGATTCCGCGCTCGAAAATCGTAGAGTAACCATCCGTCGATACCGTGGCTTCGCATCTCGCGCGTTGCCGTATCAATGAATGTGGGATCAAGATTCGGCATACATAGCCTTCATTTCTCTCATACGGTTCACCTTGATCATCTCAAAATGATCAGACAAGCACATCGCGCAGTGTGGTCAGGTGCGATGCAACGTTCCGGCCGAGTTCGGCCGAATTGTAGCCACCCTCCAGAAACGAAACCACGCGGCCGTTCGCAGTCGCACGAGTCTTTTCAACGACCGCACGAGTTAAGATTGCAAAATCATCTTGTTCAAGCGTGAAGCCTCCCAACGGATCCTCAATCCCTGCGTCAAAGCCTGCTGAGATTAACACAAAGTCCGGTTTAAAGCCGTTAAGTACATGGTCCAACCCTTCGAGAAACGCCCCAACGTACTGACTTGATGGAAGACCGGGAGCCATGGGCAAATTTCGCGTGAAGCCTTCACCAGAACCGCGGCCTGTTTCAGTTACGGCTCCTGTCCCTGGGTACAACGGTGATTGATGCATGGAAAAGAAGAATACAGACGGGTCTTCGTAGAAGATGTCTTGCGTACCATTTCCGTGATGTACGTCCCAATCAGCAATAAGCACTCGAGAGACACTAGGGTTGGCGAGGGCTCGTCGTGCTGCCAGGGCCACATTATTGAACAGGCAAAACCCCATAGCGCGATCTTGAGTAGCATGGTGACCTGGAGGTCGTATGGGGCAAAACCCCCCCAATTGACGACCAGATAAAACATCCCGTACGGCTGCAAATCCACAACCGACGGCCGCAAGCGCCGCATTCCAGCTACCGGGCGAGACCACCGTGTCGTCATCCACTTTGATTATCTGACCAGTCTCAAGTGCCTGCTCACATGCGCTTCGAACACGCCCAATGTGATTACGGGTGTGTACCATCTCTAGATCCGGCTCGAGAGCTGGTTCTGCCAGGATGGGTAAAACATCCTCGTGGAGATCGGGCAGGGTCCGTTCAAGTGCACCCATGACAGCACGAAGCCGCCCTTGGTGTTCGGGGTGATTCCAGCCGGTGTCGTGGCGACTACAGTCTGGATGTTGGTAGAGGCCGAGAGTTGGCACCGTTTGCCGTCTTTAGCGGGGTTTCATGAGGCGAACCAGTGCTCACCGTGAGATGGCTAAATTGTTTAGCCTCATACAGACTAGCTTGGGCTCACCACGGGGCAAACTGCATTCGTTTTTCAACACCTCCTCGAACTCTTGGTGCGAAACCGATCAGAAACGACCGCGAGCGCGCTCTTTCGATGGTAACACTTCGAGACAAGTCGTCCACCACCCGCTACGGATTGTCTCGATAAACTCGTCTGGCAGGCACTCATCGCGCATCTCGTCCACCAGACGTTCATGATCGTACGCCACCGGAACGAACTCAACACTCGTAAGGGGCCGGTTCATCGGGTCACTGCTCGGTAGCACATCGACCACAGCATACCAGACTTCCGGCCGACCATCGTTTGCGGGACGACCCAGAACACCGACGTTAGCGAATAGGCGGCCATTGGGGAGTCGACGTTTCCAATGGATGCCCGTATGGGTTCCTAGAATAACATCTGCTTCGTATGCATCAGCAAGATGGGCGAGGAATTGAGTAGAAGTGGTTGATTCCCAAAGAAATTCGTTCATCCGCCGTGGACTACCGTGACACAAGAGTACGCGCACACCGCCAACTTCAAGCCTAAGAGATTCGGGAAGTGTCTCCATCCATCGACGCCAGCGTTCGCTAGTATTCTGGTATGTGTACTGGTATGAAAGCCGTGCGAAATGGTTGTCGCGAGGATCCGTATACCCACATTGACAATCATCGAGTCCGCGCGCGATCGAATCATCATAATTCCCGCGTATTGCCTGTACATTTGCGTCGACAAGTAACGGAAACACTTTGTCAGGATTGGGCCCAAATGCACCAAAATCACCCAAGCAGTAAAGATCACGGACCCCGCGTGTCTGTGCATCTTCGATGGCTGCAGCAAGCGCAAGATGATTGCTATAGACTCCCCCAAACACCGCAATCCGATGCGAATCAGCTGACATCCTGCCCTATACCCCCATAATTGGAACAAATGGCCCCATGAAGCCAACAGGTGTAACACGCGGGCTTGTCTAGCTGAAATGGTGTCGTGGCCTCTTCAAGAGTGGAACCGAGGCGAGCGTCCGGGTCATCGATCAAAATCGGACACACATAGACGCCACGGCTTGTAACAACTCGGCTTGACGCACAGATGAGTTGGTTCGATTCATACCCCTCCATCATCTCACTATTCACGCGTTCACTTGTTGTGTAGCCTCGCTCACGCAGGGCCTCCCTGCCAATGCGAAGTGAAGGCAGAATCTTGAGCCTAGGATTTTGATAACCAAGCCCCTGGAGGCGTGACACAAACGCCTGGCGAACTTCCTCATCCTTTTCGGGCGCCCATACCTGGGTCGCAGTCACAATCGGAAGAAACCCACGATCGAGCAGCTTACGGATCCCCTCCATCGCCCGATTGAATGTGCCCTCTCCACGGATGGGATCATTCGTCTCGGGAGAAGGTCCGTCGATCGAAACCCGGATCTCAAGGGAATACGGTGAGGCGTGGGCTGTGTCGGAAATCGGGTCGAGCATACGGTTAGGGAGGAGCGTTCCGTTTGTCAGGACAGAGGCAGGACCAAGTTTGAGCGTCATCTCCAACATGCGGGGAAGATCGACGTGCATGAAAGGTTCGCCACCGGTGAAATAGTATTCTTTTACCCCCCAAGAACTCGATTTTTCTAGCCACGCCTCAACTTCGATCAGTGGAAGAAAATCAAACGCATGGTTATCTGGCGAACAACTGATAAAACAGTGTGTGCAACGAAGATTGCAGATCGTCCCTGTGACCTGAAACCATAGGGTGTCGAGATGGTCAAGGCTGACATACGGACTGTCACCAGTCACAGAGTTGGGACGAGTTAGTGTTGACTTGCTGACACTTTGCCGGTCAACCAAACAACGTCTCACCTGTTGCAAGTCGAGATTCCACATCGTGTTCCGAAGCTTCGATAAGCTCCAGCAAGGGCTTCGGATCAGGATGTGGGATCGGATCAAAGGAGAACACCCGGAGCACACGGGCTGAATGATAGAGCGATCTCCCTAGCCGTGGGATATCGATCAATCCTCGCTCTCCCAATGTTGTGAGCCGCCGTACAACAGCACCTCTACGTACCAGGAGAAGGTTGAGGTCAAGCATGTCCGGATCACTTGGGTAATCAAGCATCAGCGATTCGCTTGGGACCCCCCACTCCTCCGCCATCCGTTTTTCGAGCATCACCATTAAGTCTGCTCTAGTGGATGGCCAAGAGGACACGCGATCCGGGAGTTGATCTCCAGTAAGTTCCAGAACACGCTTGGGCAGCTGACGATGGTTAAGCGCGTTGAGCAACCGCATAGTGTGGGTAAACGATGGATCTCGATCGGAACTCCTGTCATCTGGCATACGATCGATTTTGTTTGCGATCAATCCCAAGAGTTCTTCATCAGTTGGTCCGGCTAACTCCTCACGACGGAGAAGACCATTAGCGAGTGAGGTTTCAATTAACCGCACAAAAACGACTGTGGCTGCGCGCACCGCGTGGTGCCAATAAACGTTTCGAAACATCTGATACTTCGAAAACAAGAGCGTCTCAAGCGCACTAATGCCCTTCTCGGTCACGGCGAGTTCCAGTGGACCATCGTCTTCTTCACGGGCTAGCGTCAGTGCTTGAAGTAAGCGATCCACATCTATTGCACCGTAGGGAACCCCACAGAAGAGTGCGTCACGCCGAAGATAATCAATCTTGTCGAGATCAAGAGATCCTGCTATCAGCCCCTGGAGTGGATGTGTAGACTCACCACAAATCAGCTTTCCAATCCGTTGCACGACATCCGGTCCATGATTGGCTAAAACGCCTTTGATGGGACCGGCCTCCAGAAACTGGGTGGCAATCTCTTCGTGATGTCCTAGCATGGACTCAGGTCGAAGTTCCTCCATTGCATGCGAGAAAGCGTAATGGCCAACGTCGTGCAAAAGGGCAGCCAAATGCACAACGGGGATATCCGCTCGGTCTTCATCCGAAAGAGCGTCGAGGTGGCCTTCGCGCTCTAAGTGGGTAATAGCGGTGGAGACAAGGTGATACACGCCCACAGCATGCAAAAACCTACTATGAACACCCCCCGGATATACGAGGTGCGTCACGCCGAGTTGTTTGACTCGCCTTAACCTTTGAAACTCTGGCGTATCAACAACTTTTGCCGCTTCGGCACCAAGACGGATGTTCCCCCAAACCGGGTCTCGAATCGTACGTGGTCTCATCATGAGGCTAATAAGATGGGCCAAAACCACGTCTGTGAGCAATCAACGCTTGACACCTGAGTGTGTCTTCGCGGAGAGTACATGTTAATTAGTGGGGAGCGAACAACGACTGGAGGCATCGTGGAGATCACACGCAACCGAATGATCCACCTCGGCTACGCCAAGTACTGGCGATCCGATCAAATCGTAGGCTTGCTCCCGATCGAAGATGACCGCGGTCCAGGAAGACGAACCGAGGTTTACGTATCGAACAATCCAGAACCTATCGTCGCATCCAGGTCTGAAGGGTCCATTCTCCGTGCCATGGCATCGATGCCAGATGAAGCAGTCGCGGCGGAAGTAGGATCAATCGCTGAGGATCTGGTCGAAGCGCTCGGGGCTGTTTCACCGGTACTTAAGCGCATGCTAAAGAGTGAGGAAGAGTTCGATGTGGAGTACTGGCTTCGGCGACTTCGAAGCGTTTTCGAGACGGGAGACGATGGGCGAGGCAGCCAAGAGGACCTGTTTTCGTAAAACACTTTCCTGAATCTGCCACCGCAATGTCACCCTTTGGGGGCTATACAATGGGTGGGGGCAGACGGAACAAGTCAGAGTCAACATGGCATTGTTTTGCGTGAGTAGAAAATCAACGCGCGGAGCAAGGAGAGCGATATTAATCGTAACTCTGACTCTTCCAGGATGTTTGAACGGTCAAGCCACTCCCTCAGAGACCATTACAGCTTCGGATGCTTCTGCTCCCTACGCTTGGAACGCTGAACCAGCCCTTTCTTTGATCCGTCGTGCGATAGTCGCTCGGCGTCATGCCTATGCGGACAGCTCGCTTCAAAGTTTCCGGGCGGACGTACAAGGCCATGTTTACTTCATCGGTGATCTGCAGGGTGAACGTGAAGTTATTCGTGCTGATCAAGTCGCTCTAAACGTCCACTGGCAGGCCCCCGACCGTGCTCTCCAAACCATTGTAGGGCGACGTCATGAGGTTCGTCTCCCAACCACGATCCGGTATCACGTCGACCATCTGAGTTTGGTCTTAGACAACTTCGGAGACCGTATTCGACTCGGTGACGGTGACGAGGTACAGAACGTTCTCCATCCGGCCGCACCTACGGCCGTCAGTTTCTATGAGTTCAGACTCGCCGACTCACTAACGATTCGAATTCGGGATCGGGTTGTACAGCTATTTGAACTTAAAGTTCGTCCTGCCAAATCAGATGATCCGGGGATCGTGGGGTCTCTCTTTATCGACGAAGAAACCGGGGCTATTGCAAGGATGGGCTTCACCTTTACTCGAGCTGCATACCGGGATCCAGAACTGGTCCAAATAGTGCTTGACCTTCGCTCTGCCCTCTGGGACGGATACTGGCTCCCGGTCGAACAGGATGTCGAAATCACGCGGTCACTCTCTTGGTTCGATTTTCCTGTCGAGACAGTCATCCGCACGAGGCTAGAGGTGCTTGAGTATCACCTTAACGATAGACCAGAACTGGTGCTGGCCTCGGGGCAACAGATCGTTTCTTACCCGAAGGACGCACTTGAGAGCTTCAATGATTGGTCGCACTCTCTTTACGAAGGTCCAATCCGCGAGGGAGAGTACTCAGATTCCCAGCTCGCCCAAGCAATAGACAACGCGCAATCACTGATTCGACAGGGCAGATTGACCGGAGGTGGTCGACTCCAGTTATCGTTGCCGAACGCGTCGGCTGGTGTGCGTATTAGGCGAGCGGAGGGGCTTCTGCTCGGAGCGGGGGGCACTTATCAAATTAACGATCAAGCCCAAGTAGCGTTTTGGGGCGGATATCCAACCAGCCTAGAAAAGTTCGAAGCATCGATGGTTTTTCGACGAAAGGTTGGCCGTTGGACCACAGGTATTGAGGCTAAGATCCACTCGCTCGAAGATGTTGGTTCCACCTCCGCATCTGGTGTAATCCAAACACTGGCACTGGCCATGGCCGGCGAGGACTACCAAGACCCTTTCTTCCAAGATGGTGGACGGATTTCACTAGAAGGTGAACTTGCGCAGGCAAGGATAGAGCTGGGAGGGTCAATTTTTCAGGAGAGAGCTGCCGACCTCCTCCTACATACTACACCCCTCGGTAGTAACCCTCTTCGTGCGGTTCGGCCCATAGAAGAAGGGACGCTAGCGATGCTCGACGGAACTTTGGACCTGCCACTTGGTGAAGGGATTGGAGCTTGGTGGAGAGCAAGCCTGTTAGCAGAGGCTGCCACAAGTTTGATCGGAAGCTTTGGATTCAGTCGGGCAGTGATCACGGTAGAGGCAAACAAGGACGACATGGGCACTGCATGGGCTTGGTCGAGCAAGGTGAAGTTCGGTATCTCAGGTGGCACCCTGCCGGCTCAAAGACTGTTTGCAATTGGTGGCCGGGGCACGGTGCCTGGATATGCCTTCCGCGATTGGGGAGGCGATCAATTTGCCTTGTGGCACGCAGAAATTTCTCGGACCCTCTTTTCACCTTGGGTCCGTCTTCGCGTCCAGGCGGCCGCTGGTCGCACACGAATCACGAGCGTGGGGATGGCGGCCGCTGATCACTTTGGGATAACCGAGACTTCAGGTGTTCGGGGATCGGCCGGATTTGGTCTTGGGATCTTCTATGACCTCGTGCATTTGGATCTAGTCCGAGGTTTGTCACGACGTGACGGCGGCGAGTGGGTCTTCTTTGTCTCTCTCAACCCTGCTATCTGGGGAGTTCTCTAGTCGATCTATGCTATACCGGCGTTCCGGCACCGAGACATTCGAAGGCTTGTTTTGAGGACTAGCTGATGTCAGGATGTCAGAGTTGATAATCATTATTAAATACCACGCTTCCGCCTCGGGTCGCGTGGAAAAAATGATTTAAGGTCTCTCACTTGAGGTTTACCCATGAGTGGTGTCGAGACTCCGGTCGCATCGACCACTTCCGGCCATTCTCGCAGAACATTCATTAAGGGGGTTGTAGCAACGGGCGCTGCAGTTTCCTCTTCGAATTACCTGTTTCGAGCTTCCGAAGGGCTATCGGCAAGCGAACGGGTACGATCCACACTCCCACAGTTAGTCACGCTCTCTGTCAACGGGCAGTCACGCTCTGTCGACATCCTGCCGCAAGAGACCTTGGCTATGACCTTGCGCTACAAGCTGGGGCTCACGGGGACGAAGCTTGGTTGCGACAGAGCTGAATGTGGCGCTTGTACCGTTATAATCGATGGCGTAACACACTACTCGTGTTCTGTCCTGACGAAGACGGTTAGAGATCGTGCGATCACGACGATCGAGGGATTAGAGAGTCCGGACGGAACGCTTCACCCGGTACAACAAGCAGTCGTGGATGAAGGTGGTTTCCAGTGTGCATTCTGCGCTCCTGGTTTCATTATGAGCATGGTCGCGCTCACAAATGATCACTCAAACCCAACCCGCGAAGAGGCTGCACAAGCCCTTTCAGGTAATCTTTGTCGCTGCGGGGACTATAACAAAATCCTAAACTCCGCTATGCGGGCCGCCGAGTACGCTCGGCGCACGGTCTGAGGGGAGGACGATCATGGCGTTAATCGGTCAAGACATCTCACCCCCGGATCTTGTCGCTAAGGTCACGGGACGAGCCAAATATGCAGAGGATTTCCGTGCTGAAGGGATGGTTTTCGCGAAGCTCCTCTTGAGCCCTATGCCCCATGCACGCGTTCGAAAGATCGACGTAAGCCGTGCGCTCGCAATGGAGGGGGTATTAGGGATCCTGCGCGCAGACGAAGTGCCACAGGCGGACGCTCCCGGAGAATCTGCTCTTACGGATGAACCCAAATACGTGGGCGAACCAATACTTGCAGTGGCAGCTATAACTGAGACAATCGCCGCCGATGCGATCGAAGCGATTGATATCGACCTCGAACCGCTCCCGTTCACAATTGACCCGCTGGCCAGTCTTGCCCCGGGCGGCCCTAACGCCCGACTTGAGGGGAACACTCTCACGTTCGGTGAGCGCGGACGTGAGCTCAAGTCAGTCAAATGGACGTCGTCCGATTTCGAGTCACTTTCGGAGGGTCGGCTTCCTATGGGAGAACCCACCGACGAGTGGAGCCATGGTGATCTCGACAGTGCGTTCGACGATGCGGATCACGTTGTCGAGGACACGATTATTCACCAGTCACTCACCCACCATCCCATGGAACCTCGTAGCTCTATGGCCTATTGGGACAATGGGAAATGTTACTTGTACGCCTCTACACAGAGTACCCAGCGGGCCCATGCGGGGACGGCTAACCAACTCGACCTAGACCCCAGCGATTTAGTGTTCGTGGGCCAGTACTGCGGTGGCGGATTTGGTTCCAAGATTGCCGGATCTCCGATCAATTCGATCACGGCGCTTCTAGCTAAGAAAATTCAGCGACCCGTCATGCTGCGGATCACACGGTATGAGGAAAATTATATTGGCCGTGGTCGACCAGGATTCCAATCATGGGTCCGTATGGGCTTCCGAAAAGACGGTAAGATCACCGCAATCGATCTATACATCATCCAAGATCATGGTCCATATGGGCGATCGGGTGACTATAACACCGCTGGCGCGATTACCGACCTCATGTATCAACCTGACGCGATGCGGTTCCGCGGGATCACGATTTATACAAACACGCCACCACGAGCCGCAATGCGCGGCCCTGGCGGGGCTCAGATCGTCGCCATGCTCGAACCGCTTGTGGACAAGGCCGCACGGGAACTAGGAATCGATCGCTTGGCAATCCGACGTATGAACGTCCCTGACAGTGACTCTCGTTTCGGTCCAAACCGGGGGCAGCTAACAGGTGCTTTCGTCCGTGAGGCGATTGATGCTGGCGCCGACAAATTCGGCTGGGCTGAAAAGAGTCAGTTGAGTGGTCAGCGGAATGGAACCAAAGTTACAGGTGTGGGCATTGGGGTCAGCCCATACGTAGGAGGATCGTCGGGCTTCGATGGATTACTTGTAATACGTCCCGATGGGAAACTCTATATTCACCATGGTATTGGGAACCTCGGGACTCACTCGATGGCCGATTGTGGTCGAGCAGCCGCGGATGTGCTGGGATTAGAATGGGAAGATTGCCAAGTGATTTGGGGTGACACTTCCCAGAATCTACCGTACAGCTCTGTACAAGCAGGTAGCCAGACGGCACATGCACATACTCGAGCCAACCACGCAGCAGGGCTCGATCTCAAGCAAAAACTTCAGGAGATTGCAGCAGCCACCCTGGGTGGGTCGGCTAACTCATACCGTACCAGTCGTGGACGAGTTTCCGGTCCTGGAGGTTCGATCAGTTTCGCCCAGGCAGCCCAACGCGCAATTGAGCTGGGTGGCAAGTACTCTGGTGAAGTGCTTCCAGACGATATCAATCAAGTGACCACGGCATCAGCGACTGCGCTTTCAGGACAAGGCGTGATGGGCGTCGCAAAGGACAATTTTTCCCATGACGGGTCGACTTATTCCTGGGTCATCGGATTTGCAGTCGTCGAATTAGATGTGGAGACAGGCGACGTACAGATTGTCGATTACACTGGATCCGCAGATTGTGGTGTGGTTCTCCACCCACGGAGTCTTGGAGCTCAGATACACGGAGGGAGCGTGCAAGGTTTTGGGCAAGCCCGAAGCCAGAAGTGGGTACTCGACCCAAAATGGGGAGTGCCTTTTTCTCACCGTCTTTACACGGCGAGACCACCGGGCATCCTCGATGTTCCACTGAAGATGGAGTGGGCTGCTGCCGGTGTGCCTGACCCAGAAAACCCAGTGGGTATCAAGGGTATCGGAGAACCGCCGGTTGGCGCTGGATCTGCTGCAGTCACATCCGCAATCGCGGATGCGCTCGGCGGAAAGTGCTTATGTCGCACACCTTTGACTACAGACGTGATCCTTGCCGAGCTACAGGGGCGACAACCGCCTCACCAGCTCACCGAAATCCACATTTAGAGGGGGCAGAACGATGGCAGTGATTCGAGATATGATTCCTTCGTTCCAACTCTTCCAACCGACAAGCGTTGACGAAGCAATCGATGTACTTGACCGCCGCGATAACACATGGGTCCTCGCGGGTGGCCTTGATAGCATTGACTGGTTTAAGGATCGCATCAAGCGACCCGACGCCGTGGTTGAACTGACGGGCATCGCGGAACTCAAAGGGATTCATATGAGTGGCGATGCTCTGTGGATTGGGGCTGCGACAACGCTTCATGAGGTGGCGACCAACGAGAACGTGCGCACAAAATTCGGACTGTTGGCACAGGCCGCTGAAGATGTGGCGACACCTCAGATCCGCAACCAAGGAACGCTAGGCGGAAACCTAATCCAGGACACACGTTGTTGGTATTATCGCGGCGGGTGGCCATGCTACCGGGCAGGTGGCAACATCTGTTATGCGGGCACACCAAGGTCGATGAACCGTGAGCACTGTGTGACTGGATCAAGCCGATGCGTAGCCGTGAACGGCTCAGATACAGCAACAGCGCTTATTGCGCTCGGGGCCCAGATGGTGGTCCGCAGTTCGAGCGGTGAGCGAACCTATGACGCCGAAGAGTTCTTCATCGGTCCTGCCATCGATATCGAGCGGATGACCGTGCTTGAGCCAGGTGACATCCTCACGCATATCCGAATTCCGGGAGACTGGGGCGGCGCCCGATTCTACTGGGAAAAGGCAAGGGACAGAAAGTCGTGGGACTGGGCACTCGTTAGCGTCGCTGCAGCAATATTTGAATCAGATGGCGTTATTCAGCGAGCGCGAATCTCGGTTAACGGAGTAGCCCCCTATCCGTTGCGCCTCACTGAGGTTGAAGACTTAATCCAAGGTATGCCTGCTGATGATGACACTGGCATAGCAGCGGGCGAACTTGCTACGCGTGGTTTCCGGCCGCTTCGACACAATGATTTCAAGGTCCCCCTGACTCGAAGCCTCGTCCGTCGTGCTGTACGCGGAGATGCTGTATGAGGTGTGAGAATCATCTTGACCGACAGGCGGAGGAGAGTCGCTAAATGGATTTTCTGAGGAGAACCGCCAATCCGTGGAGTCAAGACATATTGATCGGCGTTGCCTGGGATCTGCTCTGGGCCGCGTTGTTCGCCGGGATACTTTTTGTCGTCGTGCATGCACTATACGTGGCTGTGATGGCTCCCGTGCCAGAAAAGACCGACCGGCCAATCGCGAACGTGCCAGAAAAGATCGAACGACATTCCGGCGCATCCCGGTCGTTCCACTGGCTCATGGCACTTTCGATGCTTGTACTTCTGGTTACGGCGTTTTTCCCGCTCGTTGGCATTCAATTTGCCTGGGTGACGATTCACTGGGTCGCCGGCTTGGTCCTTACCCTGCTTATCATCTATCACATATGGGATACTACGGTCAGGAAGGACTGGCGGACGATATGGATCGGCAAGAAAGAAATCCGTCAAGCAATCCAGTCGGCAGGACAGTTCCTAAGACGCAAACCAGCCAAAGAGGGGCGCACAGGCAAGTACCCACTAGACCAGCGCGCATACCATAACGCAACAACCCTTGTATCCGTCGGTGCGATTATCACAGGTCTTCTGATGACGTTCCGCATCGACACGTGGTTTTGGACAAGCAATCCTTATTTTCTCTCGGATACGACATGGGGACTGGTCTTCATCCTCCACGGTCTTTGTGGCGTAGCGCTAATCACACTCGTGATTGCACACGTGTATTTTGCGATCCGACCGGAGAAGCGATGGATGACGCGCTCTATGATCAAGGGGTGGATTACGCGTGAGGAATACCTCGAACACTACGACCCTGAGCAGTGGAAGATCGGGGATGGTGAACCAGCGCATTCGGAGAGCCACGGACTTGAGGAAATGTCAGATGTGCCTCCGAGTGACCCCGGAGCGGTTGCCCCAGCTTGACGACCGCTGACCTCAAGGATCACATCGAAACAATCGAAAGGTCCTACGAGTTCTTTCTATCCTACGCGGCGCTAGGGGCCACAGATGACGCAGCTGCCAAAATGGGTGGGCAGCTTCGTGAGTTCCTCTCTCGGATGGAGAATGCGCTCAGTGCTCTCGAAACAGACCTGGGATCGCTTTTAGACACTGGGTATGAACCCGTTAGCGCATACCAAGATATGATCGAAATCACATCGCAGGATGCGGCCAAGGCGGGAGCAAAAGTCAGACTGGTCTCAGCTCAGTCCACAATATCGTCTCAGCTCATCGATAACCTTAACGCCTCGACTCACCTTCGAGCTGTTCTCACCGATCTATTTTTACTCGACGATGTCGTGTAATGGCGCATTCACGCGCTAGAGCGCCACGCCGCTAACACTTGGGCTTCTAATTCGGCAGGCAGTCCAGCCTGTGGTTCAGCTCGTCGTTCCTCTGATAGCGTATTCCACCATGCGAGTGTATCTCGGGCCGTGTCACTGAGAGGTCGAAACGTGAGCCCATGCTGTATCGCGGCACTCACCGATACTTGGAGCAGCCCAATCTCTTGCCCTTCCGCCGGGCGCCAATTCGTCATATGGGACCAGGGCCTAATCCCGTGCTCACTCATAAATTTGGTCGAGACCCACGTGAACGTTGCATCCGAGTCGAGAGCGATTCGAACCCCCTCAAGCATCTCACCGAACGTTTCAGGCTGAGCTGGGCCAGTGGCATTGTAGGTTCCTCCATGCCCTGGCTCCTCGACAAGCCGAATCATCCACTCGGACAGATCGCGGGCGTCGATGTTCTGAACCGGATCACTCGGCGAGTTCGGGGCGAGCACTTCACCAGCTTGGTCGATACGGATTGGCCAATACGTCCAGCGGTCCGTGTTATCACCTGGTCCGACAATGAGGCCGGGCCGGACGATAATCGCGTCCTCGCCAAAGGCTTCCTGGGCTGCCTGCTCACAAAGAGCCTTCCGCCCACCGTAAGTCGCGCCAGTATCATCCTCAGTCGTAGGGTCTTCTAGTTGAGCTAGAGGGGCGTTCTCGGTCATTCCAACTTCACTGTAGGTCGCGTATGCAGAGATTGACGACACGTAGAGATAGCGATCAGCACGGTTTGCAAGTAACCCCGCAGATTCTCGGACCCACCGTGGAATTGACGCCGAGTTGTCGATCACAGCATCCCACTCACCATTTTCAAGCGCAGTGAGGTCATTATTTCGGTCGCCTACTAAATGTTCGACGCGATCAAAATAATCGTGGTAGAAGGGTGGCCTTGTTCGACCACGCGTGAAAATCGAAACCTCGTGACCTCGGTCCAGTGCATACTTGACTTGGTGGGGACCAATAAACCGGGTCCCCCCTAGTATCAGGATCCGTTTTGACTCTGACGAATAACCACTGGGTTTGCCCCCACCATCCACTGGGCCGCACGCAATCGGGCCTAGGGAACCAAGTATTCCGAAAGCTCCACTGGCTTTTGCGGAGGTTTTTACAAAGTGGCGGCGTGTTTGACCCATGAATCACTTCCTCTCTCGTGTGTATCTCAGAGGTGGCGAATGGTTTGTTAACTTTCCTTCCCAAATTTGCAATCGTGCCAGTTTTGACCAATACCAAGGTCCACCCTTAAAGGGATGTCCAGTTCGATTGCACCCTCCATTTCTTCACGGAGGATTGCCCCAACCTCTTCGACATCACTCTCCGGAACTTCAATCAAAAGCTCATCGTGTACTTGCAGAAGCATCCGTGCAGTCAACGGTTGGAGACGGTTGTGGAGACGTATCATGGAAATTTTTATGAGATCGGCTGCGGTACCCTGAATCGGCGAATTGGCTGCGGTTCGTTCTCCGTAACCTCGGATTCCGGGATTTTTCGAGCGGATTTCGGGAATATAGCGACGGCGACCAAACAACGTCTCAACATATCCCTCACGGCGCGCCATGTCTTTCATCTCATCAAGGTAGGACGCTACACCGGAGAACTGTTCAAAATACCCCTCAATGAATGTCGTGGCTTCCTCATATGAAATGCCCAATTGCTGTGCGAGTGCAAATGGACCCTGTCCGTATATGGTCGCAAAGTTGATCGTCTTCGCCTGTTCACGCATACCCGCTGTCACATCACTCGATGCAACAGTGAAGATTCCAGCAGCTGTCTCACGATGGATATCCCGATCAGATCGAAACGCTTCGATAAAGGCAGCGTCTCCAGACAAATGGGCCATCACTCGTAACTCCACTTGGGAGTAATCTGCACCCACAAACAGATGGCCTTTTTTCGCAATAAAACCCTTCCGGAGTTCACGTCCTAATGCTCGACGTATCGGTATATTCTGTAGGTTTGGGTCAGAGGAAGATAAACGTCCTGTGGCTGCCACTGTCTGGTTAAACCGTGTGTGGACTCGGTCCTTATCATCGACGAGTGTCGGCAGAACGCTCACATAGGTTCCGTCTAGTTTGTCGAGTTCTCGGTGCTCAAGTATGAGGCGTGGCACTTCGTGACCCATATCGGCTAACTGCGCAAGTACGGCCTCATCTGTCGACGGACCCGTTTTCGTCTTTTTGAGAACAGGCAATTCTAATTTCGTGAACAAGAGTTCTCTGAGTTGAGGAACTGAACGCAAGTTAACTTCTGTGCCAGCTAGTTTTGCAATTTCTTCACGTACAAGATGAAGGTCCCGATGCAAGCGTTCGCGTAACTCCGAAAAAAACTGGCAATCAATGGTCACGCCTTCTTGTTCCATTGCCGCAAGTACCGGGATCAAAGGCATCTCAATCTCGTGGAATAGTCTGCTTACTCCTACACGTTCGAGATCTTTACGATCGACATCGGCGAGTTCATGAAGAACGGCTGCTCGCGGACCAACCCAGGTCATAAATTCTGCAGAATCCACCTCTTCAAGCCCAATTCGATTTCTACCAGAACCTGTAATCTCTTCTCGATTTACGAGTTGAGTATTGAGTCGATCTGGGGCGAGGGTAGCCATTGAGCGATCGCGACGAGCCGGATCAAGGCAATAGGACGCCACTTGCGTATCAAATGCCGTATCGGAGTCGATTCCACCGAGCGTCACTCCATTTCGACTCAGTAGCTGCATAGTGTATTTGAGATCATGTCCGACTTTGGGGCCGTTCGACTCAAGAAGTGTTTTGAGAGGAGCCATCATCGGATCCGATAGGGCTGGAAGGTTCTTCGACTTAGGTGGATCTAATGCAAGAGTAGGATTGCCATCTGAGTCCCTCATAACCTTCGGCGGCTCATGCCCTAACGGCACATAGACTGCACGTGAAGCAGAGTCACTAAGCGCTAGACCAATGAGTTTCGCTGATAGTGGATCTTCGCTACTTCCAACCGCGACTGCCGCTAGGCACTCGGCTCTTTCGAAGCTCGCGATGACATTTTCCAATTCGGACACACTCTCAACCAATTCAAGATCCGGCGCGAAGTGGTCCAACGGTTCACCGTGTTTCTCAAGTTCGCGTAAGAGGTTATGAAACTCTAATTCACGAAATATTGAGCCCGCCTTATCATGATCCACAGGCATGGTTTTTAGACTATCCGGATCAAGTTTTACCGGAGCATCGGTGCGGATGGTGACCAATTCTTTTGAAAGTCGTGCAGAGGCCGCATGCTCGCGTAATGCGTTTCTTGCACGCGTTGTCTTGACCTCTTCTGCCCGGTCGAGGAGTGATTCCAGGTTGCCAAATTCTCGTAGTAGCGCTGGGGCTGTTTTCTTACCAATACCAGGGACCCCAGGGACGTTATCGGATGCATCTCCGAGCAACGCCAGAAAGTCCGTAACTTGTCCAGGTGCTACCCCCAGCCGCTTGTCTGCATTCTCTTCCGTCACCCATTCTTGGTCCACTCCAGCAGGACCACCTCGGCCCGGATTGAGTAACGCCGTGTCTTTGTCGATCAACTGGTAGAAGTCTTTGTCGCCGGAGACGATTACGGTTTTGAATCCTTCCGCAGTCGCTTGTTTAGCTAGCGATCCGATCACATCGTCCGCTTCCCACCCTTCTGCTTCGATCACCGGCACGCAAAATGCCGCAAAGATGTCACGACAACGCGGAAGGGATGCACGGAGTTCATCCGGCATTTTTTCGCGGGTTGCTTTGTACTCAGGGTAAACCTCTGTCCGGAAACTGTCTCCCGCATCGAAAACAACACCAAGATATTCTGGCTCATAATCTTCAATGAGCCGAAACAAAAACCGGGCTATACCATAGGGTGCTGATGTGTTTTCACCACCTGAGGTGGTGAGTGGTCGGTTCACCATGGCAAAAAACGCTCGGTAAATGAGCGCATACCCATCTAGGAGAAAGAGCGAGGATTCGTGCGTGCGGGCCGATGGTGTCATGCATTACAAGTACGAGGAGAAGGAGGCTCAGACCAGCGGAAGGGTCAGAGCAAAAAACGCCCCGCCAGAAAGACGGGGCGTTTTACCTCTTCAAAACTCGCTAGAGGGGTGCGGTTAGGCCGGGCGCGTCACCCGTGTGGCGTGAAGGCCCTTATCACCTTGAGTGAATTCATAATCCACGTCCATCCCCTCAACGAGCGTCTTATACCCGTCCATCTCAATAGACGAATAGTGTACGAAAACATCGTTTCCATCTGGGGTTTCAATAAAACCATACCCCTTCGAATCATTGAACCACTTCACCTTACCCGATTCCATCCTGCGGACCTCCCAACGCGGCTGTGACGAGTGGATCTAGCGAGAAATTTGTGCATTTTATGCACGCTTTTTAGCCCCGCTAGAAAGTGAGACGCCCCTATGCTACTGGCCATATTCGGACCCGTCAACAGAGGATCAAATGCTGGTCATATTTATCAACAAAAAAACGTATTTTAGGGTGTGTTATTTTCCAAATCGGGATAGAGAAAACGGTAAATTTCAGCCAATTCTGTAACCGCACGTACGTACTCACGGGTCTCTCGAAAGGGAATCCGTTCCACAAGCTGCTCTTCATCGAAAAACTCTGGAAATTGGCGCCAGCGTGTATAACGGTGCGGGCCAGCATTGTAGGAAATCATGCCAGCCGCAGGGAATCCATCGAATTGTGCGAGCACATCTGCTAAGTATTGAGTACCCAGTAAAAGGTTTACTTGTGGCACCGTAAGCTGGCTACGTTGGTATTCGGGGAGTCCGGCCCGGGCGGAGACGTTTCGGGCAGTTTCCGGTAGCAACTGCATCAGGCCAATCGCATTAGCTATCGATCTAATCTCAGGATCAAACATAGATTCTCGACGCGCGAGCCCTGCGACGAAGTGCGGAGAGAGATTGCGAAGTTTCGCTGCTGCGGTTAGTGCCTCGCGAAACGGAAGAGGGTAGATGGCCTTCAGCAAAGGGATGCTCCAACGCACCCTCTTCGATTTCGCACGCCACCCCTCGCGAATTCCTTCCTGTGTCCAGCCTTTTTCATTAAGGGCGTGAGCAAAGGCCAGAATCTGCCCGTAGTCCGTAGGGCCACGTCGACGGGCTTCCCGGTATTCGAACTTCATTCGCGAAGTCCAACCAACATTGCGTAACCGGCCCATCCGGCCTAATGCTTCTTTGTACGTATTATCGAGCTTTGGAATAGAATCAGATTCCAACAACCGAAGTGCATCCCATCGATCCTTTGAAATCTTTCTTGATGCCAAGATCCCATAATAGTCAAGAGGATCTCGGCGGAATGCTTGCGCATATGAGGCACGTGCCGCCGCCGTATCTCCTTGAGCTTCTTCAGTCTTGCCGCCCCAATAAATAGCACCTTGGTACCATCCACCCTCTGGGTACCTCCGACGGTACTCATCAAGGCGTGCCTTGGCATCGACATAACGGCCTTCGTGATAGTCGAGGAGCGCCAGACGTTCAAGCGATCTTGACCCATAGCTTGATCCCGAGAAACGTCGATACGCACGTTCGAATGCCGCTGATGCATCTATTGGCCGGTCTGCATCATGGTGTGCATCCGCAATCAAATAAGCCGCCAACGCGGCGGCATTACCACTACCTTGGGCTGCGTTCTCATATCCCTCATCCGCAGCAGTTGATTCACCAAGTTGGGTAAAAGCCCTAGCGGCAAGAAGCCAAAGCGAGGATCGAGCACTCGAGGAAATTTCCTTTTTGTCGATCCATGGATTCAAGATCTGAATCCCTCGACGTGGGTTTCCCATCGCTGTGTAGGCGCCCGCCAGCAATCTAACAATTTCTGGCTTCGCTTCTTCTGGTGCCTCTTG
>Ga0310344_10000719_pt1 | contig 25723 bp, 20 predicted proteins | sample HC15DNA20200_MG_FD_203801 | JGI IMG/M metagenome (GOLD analysis project Ga0310344, IMG submission 203801) | Marine microbial communities from station ALOHA, North Pacific Subtropical Gyre - HC15-DNA-20-200_MG | ecosystem: Environmental > Aquatic > Marine > Oceanic | place: Pacific Ocean: North...
CACGCGTCCTTGAAGGAGCGAGGTAAGAGATGCGACAGTGGTATAGCGGTATAGTGCGAGGTATTGTAATCGGCGTGGCGTTAGCTGGACTGATGGCGTGTCAGGCCGGGATGGAAGATGAGTCGGCCATGGGTAGCGGTGTGCCGCGGCTTTCGGGCACTGAAGTGCCAGACATTCACGGCGTGTGGCAGGCTTTTAGTGAGATTGAATATAACCTCGAAGGCCAGGCTGCACAACCTGCCTTAATATTACACGAGGGAGTACCTAACGGCGGACCAGTTCCCAACGCCCCGGTCTTAGCACTTGGAGCCTTGGGCGGCGTGCCAGCCAGCCTCGGAGCGGTCGTAGGGGGAACGATTCCCTATAAACCGGAAGCGTTGGCCCAGCGTGATGACAACCGTGCGAATGCAATAACGCGCGACCCGGCCGTTAAGTGCCTGATGCCGGGCGTACCACGGTCCACTTATATGGGATACCCATTTCAAATCACACAGAGCACAAACAAAATTATGGTAGCGTACGGATTCTCCAACGCTGGGCGCACAATCCATCTAGACGAAGTCTCGGCCCCTGGCATTGATGCTTGGATGGGACATTCCGTTGGCCGTTGGGAAGGTGATACGTTGGTCGTGGAAGTCAACGAACTGATCGGAGACACCTGGCTTGATCGGTCTGGAAATTTTCACAGCGGCGGAATGACGGTTACGGAAAGGTACACACCGATAACCCCATACCATATCGACTACGAAGCTACGATTACCGACCCAGATGTGTTTACCGAACCATGGACAATTAAATTACCACTCTACAAGCGAATGGAAGAACACCCTCAGGTGCTCGAGTACCGGTGTGTTGAAATGGTCGAAGAACTCATTTATGGACATCTTCGAAAAGAACAACTTGTTTCACATTGGGAAGGTGATTATGGCCGGCGCGGAGGCACTCTGGTGATCGATATCACACGACGCCCGACTAGCGAACCAGATCTCTAAACCCAAGATTGTTTTTGGTGGCTTCAGGTATACCCTGGAATACCAAGATGCTATAAGCTGACACATACGCATTTATGAGGAAAGGGTAAGAACATGCAAACACGTACACTAATGGGAGTAATCCTCGGGGTGGCACTTTCGCTGGCAGTAGTCCCAGTTGTGGCACATCACGCTTTCTCGGCAGAGTTTGATTCAAACCGACCAATTAACTTCCAAGGTACAGTCACCAAGGTCGAGTGGATCAATCCTCACGCATGGATTCATATGGATGTAAATATGGACGATGGTTCGACCGAACGCTGGATGATCGAAGGGGGCAATCCCCACAACCTCTTTCGCCGAGGCTTCAGTAAAGAAGTAATCCAGATTGGCATGGAAATTGTTGTTGATGGGTACGGATCCAAAGACGGCACCCGACGAGCCAACGGCCGCGACCTCACACTTCCCGACGGCCGAACATTATTTATGGGCTCATCCGGAACCGGTGCACCGCGCGACGGCCGCGACCCCACCGAACGGTAACTGCGCACCAAACACAAGACTCGGGCCTTGTTGTTTTTTAAACGACAAGGCCCTTTTTATTTTCTGGACTGCACCCTCTGGAGCTTTTTTAATGAACAGACGCGAAGCTGTAGGAATCTTGTCTCTCGGATTAGCAACTGACTTCTTTGTCTCAAAACCGAGTCAGGCGTGGTCCGAAATTCCCTCACCGCTACTCCAGGAACCACCGCAATCCACTTCTCAAACGGCCAACATCATCCGCTCCGTAAGCAGAGACATTCAACTTTCGGATCTCTCGTCGGGGCCCATCTTATTTCACGAACATCTTTCTGCACAGTTCTCCCCTACCTCGACTCGGTTCAGGAATGATGTCGATATGATGATAAGAGAAGTGCGAGTTGCTAAAGACGCTGGCATCAGTTGCATCGTCGACGCAGGGCATCCAGACATCCTGAGGAGCCTTGCAGCTTTACTTCGGATAGATCGGGAAACTGGTCTACCAATCGTCGCTAGCGGGGGATTCTATATGGAACGAACCTACCCACCTGATCTCGCAGGTAAAAGCTCTGAAGAAATCGCACAAGATTTAATCAAAGAAGCTCGAGAGCAACATCTAGGCGCATTTGGAGAAATAGGACAGCAGAAGGGCACTCTGACAGCTTCAGAGAGAAAGGTATTTAGAGCGATCGCCCTCGCCCATTTAGAAACCCGTCTTCCGATTTACACTCACAACCCCTACATCGGCAGAAGAAACATCGATTCCGTCCCAGCCGACGCTGCATTGCATCAACTTGACCTATTGGAACAAGTTGGAGTGCCTTCACAAAACATCGCCCTCGGTCACATGTGTTGCCTCGACGATCCTCAAGCGCTAGTTGCCATTACTGCAGCCAAGCGTGGAGCCTATATCGGCTTTGACAGAGTAACACTCACTGGAATCATGCCTGATACTGCACGTGTAAAAATGGCCATGGCTGTAATTGAGGCTGGTTTTTCAGATCGTCTTCTTTTATCTTCTGATTTCGCAGTCGAAGACGCCTTGTTCAGCCGTGGAGGTCCTGGCCTTGCCCAGACAGCAACGGTCTTTGCCCCGCTTCTCAAACAGGCTGGCCTTTCAGACGAGATACTACAGCAGATCCTAGTTGACAACCCAAGAAACTTCTTAGCCTTCAGCCCTCGAACTTAATGATTGATCACAAGCTAAATGAGTTTCTCCAATCGGGTTCATTTAATCGCGACTTTCTCTACTGCCCGCCTCCTTCAGACGCAGCTTTTTCTAGGAATCTTGCACCAGACAAAATTCCTTCCATTCCAATATTACCTTCGTGACATGCATATTCATAAAGAGCGTCATCGCTCTTATTCATCGTCAATACCGCAGTCCATGGCTCTAACCAAGTCGTCGGGTCCTCAAATCTGACCTCATACTCCAAAACGTCCGGTGCAATTCGCGTAAATCGCTCGGTGACATGTAAGTTCTCGTTCGCACCCATGAAATAGATCTGCGGGGAATAATTGGTGGTCTCAACGACAAACGTGTTCCCTTCCCAATGACCGCGAGAATTCCCATGCCATAAACGAATATCCTTATCAAGATCAGCACTATCTCCAATGGGAATAATGCGAGCATCATGGGCCATCTCCATCAGCAACACAACGTGGGTCTTGGTCTGAAAAATCTGATAGTAAGAGTTATAGCCGGCTCCTAGACGAGGCGCGCCAAAGGTAATGCAGCGTTCGCCCAAGCTACGGTCATCTGTCCACTCTGCATGTCTATTTCTCCCTTCTGCGTAAGCCTCCTGACGCTTTCTCGCCTGCTGAGTATTTGCGGGCAATCTTCCGTTTGCCGGGTCGACGATCAAAGAGGTGCGATTATTCCACTCTCTTTCAACCATCCAAAACTGATTGTAATTTCCGGTTTGTGTGTCCCGAGAAGAAAAATTCTCAGTCGCTGCTAACGCGGCCTCAAACACTGAATCACCAAACGCCGCGTCACCGGAATCAATTGCAAACAATTTTGCGGCCGTTGCCTGCAATTGCCCCAGTTCCTCGTCAGTCAAAAATTCCTTATCCGCCAAGGAAGCCGGCCGCTGCAAAGGAGTCGCATTATTGTTGGACCATACTCCCTGCAAATCTGGTTGGCCGTCTGCCGTTCTTGGCGACTCCCATTTCGATTGCGCCTGAAGTAATGACGTCATTGAGAAAATAATCACCGTTACAATTAAACCCGCTAATACAGCAGATGATCGAAAGAGTTGTCTCATTACAAACCTCCTAGGCTACCAACTGACACCAGAAAAAACTATTGCTGTTGTTGCCCCATAGCACTCTCTGCCGCTCGAGAACCGCGTAGTGCATTCTGGAGAAAATAGTTACCTTCATGACACGCGTACTCAAAAAGCGACCCCTCCAATGACGCCATGGGCATCGAGGCCGTCCAGGTCTCCGTCCATATAGACGGATCCGTCACTGTCACCTGATAATCAAGAGTATGCGCGTTGACGCGAGTAAAACGTTCAATAAGATGAAGATTTCTATCACCTCCTGAGACTGTTCCCGAACGTTGCTGAATCTTGTCGTTAAAGTTTTTGGTTTCGACCACAAGCGTATCGCCATCCCAGCGTCCTCGAGAATCGCCCATCCACTGCCGCACGTCGGCATCAACATGAGCACGACCATCAAGTGGAATGATTCGAGCATCATGAATCATCTCAACCATAATCACCACATGATCTGCTGTCTGAAAGATCTGATAGTTGTGGTTATAAAAGCCAGGAGTCATCGCACCGGGCATCCCACGGCTGATGCAGCGATCGTAAGCGTTAAAGTCGGCCCATGAGTCAAAACTGAGTTCGTTCCCAACAGCAATAGCGCTATAAGAACTAGTACGACGGCTTTGGAGATCTTTCTCAACCTCCGTCGTCTGGGGTAATTTCCCGTCGGGCGGATCAACAATGAGCGATGTCTGTTTCGAAAGAACACCCTGTTCCAGCCAATAATCATTATAGAATCCAACAGGATCCCCACTCGGCCGCTCATCACTAATTCCCACTTCTGGATTTCGAATAGCCCTCTCTTCCTCCGTCAACACCTCTTTACCCGCTAAATCGTTAGGACGTTCAAGAGGTGTAGTCGTAGTATTTGTCCAAATCCCTTGGAGATCAGGATGCCCCCACGGTGTCTTGAAGGACTCCAACGGGCGAGAGACCTCTGGACCCGTTTGAGCGAAAGCAAGTGCTGGAACAACACTTAGCGCCATTAGAAACAGCCAAAGTAACACAGTGCTTCGATAACTCATAGCCACCTCCACGATAGTTCACACAGCCTATGATTCAAACGCCGACATCGATACGATAGCACCTCAAAGACTCATTCGCCACCCTCTATAATTGGCGCTCGAATAGCCTCTCAGGTCAACATTCGGTATGCTTTCAGAGCTTTTTTAATTTCAACTGACACAAAGGACTACTTCGCATGACAGAAACTGACAAAACCACCCAATCTGTCGCACCTCTTTTCAAATCTTTTCCCTGGGGAAAAACTGAATTGAAGAATCGTGTCGTGATGGCTCCGATGACTCGAAGCCACTCGCCTAACAAAATTCCTGGAGATAATGTCGCGTCCTATTACCGACGTCGAGCCGAGGGAGGCACAGGACTCATCATCACTGAGGGCACCAATCCAGACCACCCTGCCTCAAATGCATATCCAGACGTTCCCGGCTTCTATGGTGAAAAAGCTTTGACCGGCTGGAAACGCGTTGTCGATGAAGTTCATGCAGCCGGTGGCGCGATCATTCCTCAGCTTTGGCATACCGGCTCGTTCAGACAACTCGGCATGGAACCCGATCCGACTATTCCCGGAGTAGGACCCTCACCCGTGGCCCATCCTTTCCACGAGGGTAAAGGAGAGATTCCACAAGAAATGACACACTCTGATATTTCGGCCGTGATCGACTCCTATGTGCGCGCCACAGTGTCTGCCGAACAACTTGGGTTTGATGGAGTCGAACTACATGGAGCGCATGGTTACATCATTGACCAATTTTTTTGGGATTTCACAAACAAACGCACAGACCAGTACGGCGGCTCCTTACAGAATCGCCTACGCTTTGCCATCGAATTAGTTACTGCAATGCGAGAAGCGGTTGCATCAGATTTTCCGATCGTCCTAAGATTTTCACAATGGAAGCTTGGATCTTACGAAACTAAAATGTTTAACAGTCCTAATGACCTTGAGAAATTCTTGATTCCCTTATCAGATGCTGGTGTAGATGTTTTTCATGCGAGCACCCGCCGGTTCGATGACCCTGAATTCGAAGGCTCTCCTCTTAATTTAGCTGGCTGGACTAAGAAAATTAGTGGGCTACCGACCATTACGGTGGGAAGTGTTGGCCTAGATGATGAATTTCTTCGGTCGACGTTTGGTGGAGAAGCAGTACAACGTGCCGGCATTGACGCTCTCTTAAAACGTTTAGAAAACGACGAATTCGACCTCGTCGCCGTGGGACGAGCACTCTTATCTGATCCAGCTTGGGCTGATAAAGTTCGCGCCGGGCACGAAAACGACATTGTAGTTTTTAGCCAGGAACACATCGCTGAACTTACATAATCAAACACCAGCTACTCCGTAGCTCGTTAGTCCAGCGAAAACACCCAGATAACACCACCTTGAGGGACGTGGGTCGTCTCGCCGCGGCTACGATCAATCGCACCTTGCATTCGCTGGGCGTCGATCCCCCACCCCGACTGCACTGCGACGTACTGCACTCCATTGACCATGTACGAGATAGGCACACCAATAATCCCAGAACTTGTTTTTTGTTCCCATAACAAGTCCCCAGAGCCCGCGTCAAAAGCGCGGAACATCCTATCGTTAGTCCCTCCAGAAAACACCAGACCTCCAGCGGTCGTCAAAACCGGTCCCCAGTTCGGAGATGAAAATTCTTGCCGCCAAACTTGTTCACCCTTATCCAAATCCCACGCTTGTAATTCCCCAAAATGATCTGCGCCCTCTTTTGCAAATGTCTGTGACGACGCGCCGATAAAACGTTCGCCTACTTCATAGCTAACCTCCCGACCCTCAATATAGGAGCACAGATTCTCGTTGGCCGGAATATAAAGATAACGTGTTACAGGATTGTAGGCGGCAGGCGGCCAGTTCTTGCCACCCCATAAGGAAGGACAAAAAGACGCTCTCTGTCCTGTGCCTGGTCGCTTATCTGGATCGTATGTTGGCCGCCCGGTTTCCTGATCAATGTCTGTGAACACATCTTGATAAACAAAAGGCACAGCATCTAAAAAAGAGATCTGTTCCCGACTTCTCTCTAGCATCCATAAGAATCCATTTCGACCAGGATGCACTAACGCATTGATGCTCTGACCATCACGTCGAATATCGACTAACAACGGCGCGGCGACTTCATCCCAGTCCCACGATCCATTCCAGTGATACTGATGGTACCCTTCGAGTTCCCCTGTATCAGGATCAACCGCAATCACCGAATTTGTGTACAAATTGTCCCCAATTCGTTGATCGCCCATCCATGGCCCGGCATTACCAGTCCCCCAATAGGTCAAATTTAGTTTGGGATCGAAGGTGCCAGTCAACCAGACAGGGGCACCACCCGTGCGCCATGTATCTCCGGGCCACGTATTACCTCCAGGTTCATCCGGTGACGGGATGGAATACGCCTTCCACTCCTCAGCTCCCGTCATTGCATCAAACGCTGCAACGAAACCTCTAATACCTCGTTCACCCCCAGAAACTCCGACCATGACTTTTCCGTTTACTATGAGTGGCGCCATCGTAATGTAATAACCGCGCTTGGGATCCTCAACGACTTGATCCCACAGCACCTCGCCAGTCTCAGCCGCCAGTGCGACGAGGTGTGCGTCAACAGTCGCAAGATAGACCCTGTCTCCAAAAAGTGCAGCACCTCGGTTTGTTGGATGCCCGTGAGTTAAGCCATCAGGCAGTTGTCGAATATATCGCCAGCGTATCTCTCCCGTTTTCGCGTTTAACGCCAAAACATTATTTCGAGGTGTGGTCACAAACATGAACTCTCCATTCACCAAAGGTGGCGATTCATGGCCCGGCCGTAATCCGGTAGAGAGCGCCCATGCGAGCTTTAATTTACCTACATTCTGACTCGTAATCTGCTGAAGCGGACTGTAACCCCATCCGTTGTATGTTCGGCGATACATCAGCCAATCACTATCTCGAGGGCTGTGCAGTCGTTCATTTGTCACAGATTCATAAGTGTCAGCCTCTTGCGCAACAGGTGCCCCCTGGAAACAAAAAAACAAGAACCCCGTTAAAAACCCGTAAAACATCCAGAAACCCCTCATTCTTTTCTCTCCTCTGACCTGCTCACAGAAACTTTGAGGCCCTGGCTATCCCCAACCTATTGACAGCTTCTAGGGCAGAATGTCATTCCTGTGCTAAAGTATCTGGTAAAATTACGGTTAAATCTAGGTATCTTTGATGGATAAAAGGAGACACAGTATGACCAAGCACTGGCAAGGCCTCTTGCGTTTTTCGCTAATCGTGACTCTAGTAGCTGCTCCAGCGATAGCTATAGCACAAACCTCTGCTCAGAGTGAGGTAACGTTCACCAAGGATGTTGCTCCATTACTTCAGCGATCTTGTCAAAGCTGTCACCGTGAAGGTGAAATGGCACCAATGTCGCTTACCACGTACCAGGAAGTTCGACCTTGGGCACGTGCTATCAAAAACAAAGTTGTTAATCGTGAGATGCCACCATGGCATATTGATAAAACCATTGGAATTCAAAAATTTAAAAACGATACTTCATTAAGTAATGAGGAAATCGCAATGGTCGCAGCATGGGTCGATAATGGCGCACCAAGGGGCAACCCCTCAGACATGCCACCCCCCGCAACCTTTCCAGAAAGAGGCGCGTGGGGCATTGGCGAACCAGACATGATCGTTGAATACCCAGCCTATCTTGTTCCTGCTGAAGGACCAGATCTATTTGGAAATATTTATACTGATCTGGTTGACTACAAAACAGGGCAGGCGCTTGGTGGAGACCGCTATATCAAAGGCATGGAAACGCGACCCGCCGACGAGCCCTCTCGCCGAGTCGTCCATCATGCGTTAACTTTCGCGGTTGACCCGAATGAAAAAGAAATGCGAGAAGCTGGTGACGAAGAGATTCCGGCGGCACAGTTTTTAATCGAATATGCTTCAGGAAAAGCCGGGGAAGTCTACCCAGATAATTCTGGTCTCTTACTTGAACCATGGCGAAAGATGCGGCTCGATTATCATCTCCACTCCGTTGGTGAAGATGTTCAGGCGCGCGTACAAGTTGGCATGGTCTTTCATCCGGAAGGACACATACCAGAGCATCTCCGCTGGTCGAAGCAGCTTGGCCAACATGTGAACGACCTTGATTTTCCTCCTGGAGAAATCGTTCGCACAGATGGATACACGTATTTCCATAAGGCGGCTCGTATTACTGCCTTCCAGCCTCATATGCATGCACTCGGTTCCTATCAATGCCTGGAACTCATTTATCCTACAAACGGAACCCCCGCAAAAACTGACATGGTGACCTGCGCGCATTGGGACTATAACTGGCACATGGTTTATAACTATGAAGATGATGTCGCGCCGATTATCCCTGCTGGAACAGTCGCCCACGTCATCAGCTACTTCGATAATACTGAAGGCAATCGTGGAAATCCTGATGCAAGCAACTGGACCGGTGGCGGAGGTAGAACTATCGACGAGATGTCATTTGTCTGGTTGGGCTGGTACGATATGACCGACGAAGAGTACGAAAAAGAATTGGCTGAGAGACGAGCTATTCAGGAAGCCGCAGCCAACGCAAACAATAATCAATAAGAAAAGCATTTAGTATCACTTTAGACTTTGGAAGCACCTTGCTAATCAATCTATTGGCAAGGTGCTTCCCAAGTTAGTTTCATTAAATTTATCAATCCAATCACAATTACAGCTATGGCTAATTTCATTCGCATCCTTACTTCTCTAACTATCTCAGGTTTCCTTTTGGGCGGTCCAAATCAGGCGCACGCACAGCTTGAGCATCTACCCCTCATGATGAAATATCGAACTGGACAAAACGTTCAACCCATCTTCCAAGGATGGTCGCGGAATGATGATGGGACATTTGAAATGCACCTTGGTTATTTAAATAGAAACTATAACGAAGAACTTCACATACCGACTGGGCCGGACAATCATATCGAGCCCGGTGGACCGGACCAGGGTCAACCAACGTATTTTTATACTCGCGCGAATCGGCAAATATTTTCCGTGACGGTCCCGGCCGACTGGGGCGACAAACGGCTTATCTGGACGTTGACTGCGTATGGAAGAACCGATGTGACCGAGGCTTGGCTGCAGCCAGAGTGGGAAATCGACCCTGTTACCGGTGGATTCGTTCGAGGAGAGGAATGGCTGCGGAACCAAGCGCCAACTCTAAACCTCAATGTTGGATCGACGGCATCCGTATCAACGGGCATGCGATTAGAAGGTTCTGTCACCGATGACAATTTACCGACGCCACGCGGACAGCGCCAAATGCAGAGGAACCGTGCGATCGGACAAGAAGTTCCTCCGATTCTTGTGCCGCCAGAAGGAACACCAGAACCTCCTAATAACGTGCCTGATCTCAACGTAAATGCTCGCGGCCGACAGGCGGTTGAATCAGCTCCTGAAGGATTGTCAATGTCATACCGCGTGTGGCGAGGCCCCGCTGGCGTGACCTTTGAACCGAAATTTTCCATAGTCGAAGGTGGGAGCGCGGTAACAACGGCCACGTTTTCAGTGCCAGGTTCTTACGTCATTCAAGCTTCCGCAAATGATGGTCAAAAATCGACTACCGAGTTGTTCGTCGTAAGCGTCAACTAATACACGTTCCACCATCGACGGGAATAACTGTGCCATTGGTGTAAGCCCCAGCACGAGACGCAAGGTAAATCGCAATCCCCGCCATTTCTTCAGGCCGCCCGATACGATCAAGGGGACAGGCGTCCTTAATCGCCTGCCCATAAGTTTCCAGCACTTCAGCTGTCATTTTACTTTCGAAATAACCGGGGGCAATCGCATTGACAGTTATGTGTCGAGGCCCCAACTCCACAGCGAGACTCTTACTCAAATGATGCACACCAGCTTTACTCGATGAATACGCGAATACGCCAGTAGGGATAATCGTTGGCACATGAACCCCATCCATCGATCCCACGTTTATCACCCGCGCAGGGTCCTCCGCACTTCCCGCCTGTTCAAGCAATGGAGTAAAATCCCGTGTTAGAAAGAACACCCCGGTCAGATTTACATCCAACACTTTTTTAAAACCCTTCTCCGGAAACTCCTCATACGGAGCACCCCAATTTGCTCCTGCGTTGTTGACTAATACGTGCAACGTTTTTTCCCGCTCGGTAATTGTGTTCACAAGTGCAGCCCGACCATCCGGGTCTGACACATCCGCTGGAACGGATTCACATGGTCCGATGCGACTAAGTTCTTCTGCCGCCTGATTACAGGCTTCTATCTTTCGAGACGAGACATAAACCTTCGCACCTGCCTGCAAAAATCCTTCGGCAATCATCCTGCCGATACCGCGAGACCCTCCTGTCACCAGGGCAACTTTCCCTTTTAACGAAAACAGCGTGCTCACATTGATAATAGACATATCCAAAATGATATATCCGTAACCGCGACTGTCAAAACCTTGCAGGTGGTATGATCTTAAATAATGAACAAAGTACTTCCAGACGCGGAGGCCGCCGTTAGCCTTATTAACGAAGGAGCCACGATTATGATGGGTGGCTTCGGCCTATGCGGAATTCCGGAAAAACTCATTGCCGCTCTGCACACCAAAGGCACTAAAGGTTTGACAGCCATTAGCAACAATGCTGGAGTTGACGACTTCGGCCTTGGTATTCTTCTCCGCTCCCGGCAAGTAACAAAAATGATTGCCACCTATGTGGGTGAAAATAAAGAATTTGAACGCCAGTTCCTGGATAATGAAATCGAAGTTGAACTAGTTCCTCAGGGCACTTTTGCAGAACGCTTGCGGGCCGGCGGAGCCGGTATCGGAGGCTTTTTCACTCCAACGGGTTTCGGAACAATTGTGGCGGAGGATAAAGAGACGAGAACTATTAACGGCCGAGGCCATGTCTTTGAACAACCTCTGCACGCGGACTTCGCTTTCGTAAAGGCTTGGAAGGGGGACCGCCACGGAAACTTGATTTATCGAAAAACAGCACAGAATTTCAATCCGATGATGGCGGCTGCAGGCACTGTCACCATCGCCGAGGTAGAGGAATTACTGGATCCCGGGCAAATCGACGCTGACTCTGTCACGACTCCAGGGATTTATGTTCAACACCTCATCGTCGGCACTGATTACGAAAAACGCATCGAACGGGTGGTCCTTCAAAATGAGTGACGTTCGCGAACGCATTGTTAAACGGGTGGCTCAAGAACTCTGTGACGGTGATTATGTCAATCTTGGAATTGGCATTCCAACCCTAGTAGGCAATCACATCCCTGCTGGAGTAGAGATAACCCTTCATTCAGAAAATGGATTACTCGGCATAGGTCCATATCCGAAGAAAGACCAGGTTGACCCAGACCTAATCAATGCTGGAAAGGAAACTGTCACTGAACTACCAGGCTCCTCAATCGTCAGCAGTGTCGAATCCTTTGCAATGGTGCGCGGTGGCCACCTCGACCTCACCGTCCTTGGGGCTCTCCAGGTCGATCAGGAAGGCAATCTTGCTAACTGGATGATTCCGGGAAAGATGGTCAAGGGAATGGGTGGCGCAATGGATCTGGTCGGTGGTGCCAAGCGAGTTATTGTAGCCATGGAACATACCACCAAAAGCGGGGGACATAAAATAGTGGACCGCTGTTCTTTACCTTTAACCGGCGTCAAGGTGGTCACCATGATAGTGACCGAAATGGCTGTCATCGATGTTACGGACGAAGGGCTACAGCTTCTGGAGATAGCCTCTGATGTAACGGTTGAACAGGTAAAAGCCGCTACGGGCGCCGCTCTCAACATCGCGGATCCTCTAACCAAGTTCTAAGTTTCTTATTTCTACTATAACGGGAATTCATATGGCACTCCGAACACCAGACCAATACCTTAAGAGTCTTCAAGACAATCGAACTGTCTATTATCGTGGCACCCGGGTTCCTGATGTCACTAAGCATTCTGTCATCGGCGTTGCAGCTAGGCATGCGGCCATTGACTACCATCTCGCCGAAAATCCAGAGCATCGGGACCTGTGTGTCGTGTCTGATGAATCCGGTGAGTATTCGCGCTATTATCAGATCCCCCGCGGTCCCGAAGATCTTCTGAAACGCAGCCAGTTAATCGAGCTTGCAACGACTGAGGGGGCGACCCTCGTTATTCTAATTAAAGAAATTGGTACAGACGCTCTATGCGGATTGTTACGAGTATCTTCGAGCATCGATAAAGCCCACAACACTACCTATGCAAAACGTGTTCAGACTTACTACGAATACTGTCGGGACAACGATCTCGCCATCGCAGTAGCCCAGACGGACGTAAAAGGCGATCGAGGACTTAAACCTTCCGCACAGACAGACCCAGACCTGTATGTCAGAATTGTTGAACGTCGCCCTGACGGCATCGTCGTCTCTGGCGCCAAGTCACATACCTCAGTCAGTACAAACGCGAATGAGCTCATTGTGCTGCCGACACGAGCCATGAGTGAATCTGATCAAGATTACGCCGTTAGTTTCGCAGTTCCTATCGATACGCCTGGTCTCGTCCTACTTGCGTCGGCCTTTGATTCTCACGGCCCACAGACCTCACCCATCGAATTACCTATTAGCGCCAATCACAAGATGATGGAAACGACCACTGTGTTTGACAATGTATTTGTGCCTTGGGATCGCGTCTTCCTGGCGGGCGAACACGAATTTGCAGGCCCGTTAGCCCTCGGTTTTGTCGAACACCATCGCTTCACCGCAATTTCATACAAACTTCCACTTGTCGATGCACTTGTAGGCTCGGCGCTTCTATTAGCGGATATGAACGGAATCTCACGAGCCGGGCATGTTCGCGAAAAACTCGTGCAACTTATCAGCTATGCAGAAACACTACGAGGACTCACCAACTATGCCGCTCTCAAGGGAAGACCTCGTGAACAAGGCATAGCATCCCCTGACCCGCTGTACGTGAACATGGCAAAATATCATTTTGCCCATGGGTACCACGATGCGGTACGAAACGTACAAGATATCGCTGGCGGTTCATTAGTGACAGGACCAGGCGCTGAAGACTTGACTAACGAGGAAACTGCAAGGTACTACAACAAATACTATGCCGGGCATAATGTCTCGGGCGAAGATCGTCTTAAAGCTCTAACATTCGTAAAAAATCTCGTTGCCTCTGAGTTCGGAGCCTATCAGGAAGTACTCGCCGTCCATGCCGAAGGATCACTCGAAGCTGAAAAACAAATGGTCGCACGAAGTTACGATAATGCCAAGGCAATAGAACTTGTGAAACGCCTTGCTGGCCTAAAGCATAGTTAATCCGGACTAGAGTCTTATTGCGGTCGCTTTATGTATTTTCTAACCGTGCCGAGCCATTCGGCCCCGTACACGTGCCCATCGGAGTCAACAGCAAGCCCCTCAGCCATACTTGAGATTCCTGGGTAAGGATAGGGGCAGGGATCCGGAATAAAGTGTCGCACAATACCATCGTGCGTACTTCCAATACGGATTCCCCTTCTCGCTCCTAAGTTGTAGCGGCGATCCATCAGAGGCCTTCCGATGTTCGTTCGTGCATCACGCGACTCAGAATCCGCGACATACATCATGTCATTTTTGTCGATGTGAATGCCGCTTGGCCGCCCGAACTGAAACCATTGGTCAACGAATCTTCCATCAGCGTCAAACACTTGAATACGGTTATTCTGCCTATCGCCCACGAAGAGCCACCCTCGAGAGTCTAATTCGATCGTATGAATCTCATCGAACTCACCAGGACCCATTCCTTTTCGCCCCCAGCTCGTGATTAAGTTTCCAGCAGCGTCAAACTTCATAATCCTGGCATTCCCCGTAGCACCACTTCCCCCACTGTGTCCATCAGCAACATAAATATCACCATTCCCCGCAATCGCTACCTCAGTCGGAGCATCGAAGTGATCCGGACCCGTCCCTGCCACACCCGCCACCCCCAATGTCATGACAAGTTCGCCACTCGGATTAAATTTTAGTACTTGATGCCCCCGTCCAGGCGCGACACCATTATCCGCAATCCACACATTGCCCAAGGGATCAACCGTTATCTTGTGCGGACTGACGATCATTCCCCTTCCAAAACTTTTTAGTAGTTTCCCTTCGGTATCAAATTGCAAAATTGGATCTAAATCAGACTCTAGACACAGCGTGCCACCAGCTCCCCTGGCACCACACCGATCAATTACCCAAATCGTGTTATCCGGTCCGGTGGTAATACCAGCTGTAGATCCCCACTGCCGGTCATCAGGAAGCTCTCCCCAGTGCTGCCCTTCTCCATATGGATTCGGAAGAATATTTGGGGCGCCTAAAAGAGAAACAGCCGGCAAATTTATTGGGTACTGGCCATCCGGATAAATTATTTCAAATGGATCTTCAACAATCGTCTGTCCCGCAGGATCGTTTAACCCGCAACTGTCTGCCCATGGACCAGGAGAACCAGTCTGCGCAACGGTTTCGATCTGACCTACCCCAACGCTAAAAAAAAGCAGCGCACAGAAGAGCCAGAAATACGAGGTTCGATATTTGCGCATGATACTCCTTGCCTAGAATATGCAGGTGCCGAGTATACTTCACGACCATAGGCGTTTATTCCGGAAAGGCTGAAATGCATCTTATGACTCATCGAACTAGGTTTTTGTCGAAATATCTATTTGTTGTGATTGCGCTGCTGGGCATCGTTTCAAATGGCACGGCTCAAGAAGGTAGAACAACCCAAGAGACCTCTCCTCCAGCGGTAGATAGTGCTTCAAGCATGGACTGGGCCTTGCATAACCATAACCTTCATAACACTCGGTACGCGCCTATCGATCAAATTACCCCGGAGAATGCGAGTCAAATGACTCTAAAGTGGTCACATGAATCTCCGTTGCGTGAAATGATCCGCTCTGTAACCCCTCTCGTTGTGGACGGTCTCATGTATTTCAATTCCGGATCAAAACTCAAGGCTCTCAACGCAATAACAGGTGAGACGGTCTGGACATTTGAAACCGACCCTCCTTTCTCTGGCGGCGGTCGTGGACCCGCCTATGGTCAAGGAAAGATTTACGCCTTCGGGTCTGACTTAATGTACGCCGTTGACGCAAAGACTGGTGAACTTGTCGAAACCTTCGGAGATCAAGGCCTCCTCGCCGTTGCTAGTGAGGCACTTACGTTTAAATACCCTGACACTTATCCTCCTACCGTTGATACGGCCGCCATGGGTTTTGCCATGACAAATCCCCCATCGTACTCTGGAGAGACAGATACACTCTTTGTAGGGCTCCCATTCTCTGAAGGACTTCTTCCAGGAGGGCTTCTAGCAGCCATCGATGGAACCACAGGGGCTATGAAATGGGTTTTCAACACGATACCTCAAAGTCCAAACGATGAAGGCTGGGAGATCGCCAAAGACACTTGGAGCTCTGATAAACGCTATGGTGGAGGTATCTGGTTGCCCCCAGCGATCGACGAAGATTTGCGAATGATTTACTTCAACGCCGCAAATCCCTCGCCAAATTACGATGGGTCTTCCCGACTTGGAATGAATCTATTCACGAATAGCATGATCGCAGTCGACATGGACACGGGCGAATTGAAATGGCATTTTCAGACGTTACACCACGATATCTGGGACTGGGATCTCGCCGCTGGTCCAGTGCTCTTTGATACTACCGTTGACGGTAATACAGTTAAAGGAATAGCGTCCCTCGGAAAGACTTGCTACGTTTACATCCTTAACCGGGCTACTGGTGAACCTATCAATCCAATCGTTGAAGCCGCTGTCCCGGTCAACACAGATGTACCTGGAGACGAGGTCTGGCCGACTCAGCCCATCCCCTATAATGCACGAGGCGTTGAGCAAGCACCATTTTGTTCTATCTATCCGGATGTTACTGATCCAGAACTTGCCCCCCGTGTGCGGCAAATCTTTCACCCTTATCAAGTCAATGAGTTCGTCATCATATCCCCTGGACTCACTGGGGGCGCCAACTACGGAGGGCCTTCCTTTAGCCATCGAACGGGACTTCTTTATGTTAACGGCAAGAACGATGCGTCTTCCTTCAAAGTAAAAGTCGTAGGAGATACTCTTGAACCCGGTCCAGGATTCGTTGGACATTTCGGGAACATCGAGGAAGGAGGCCAAACAGGCGTCACACCCACTACAACGCTTTCCGCTTATCATCCGGGCACCGGTGAACAGGTCTGGCGGGCCGATGGCATCGATGCAACCAGTGGCGGCAACCTTGTCACCCAAGGCAATGTCGTCTTCCAAGGCGCAGGTGATGGAGACTTTTATGGCTTTAACGCTGAAACTGGAGAGCGTGTCTTTACCTATGAAACAGGGAATCCTATTGGTGCCAGTCCAATGACCTACCAGGTAAATGGAATTCAATATGTCGTAATTACTGCGGCAAACAAGATCTTTGTATTTGGCTTACCGTAACTCGCCTTCCCTGGCCTCATCAGGAGGAGGAGCACGGCTACCAAAAAAGGCCTGTATAACTTTCAGTTATACAGGCCTAGATCAAATGAACTTAAGGACTACCGGCCCTGTGCTTCGAGGTTACGCGCACCCGCCAAAATCGACACCATCGCATAATTGCCTTCATGGCAGGCGGCCTCAAAAATCTGATTCGACTGATTATCTACTTCACTAAGCGGGATTTCTACCGTCCAAGAACTTTCCCAAACTGTAGGGTCATCAATTGTAATCTCATACATTAAGAGGTCCGCGTCAACGCGTGTAAATCGTTCAATTAAATGTAAATCTTTTCCTGACCCGTTAAAGCTTGTGCCATCAGTAAAGTTCGTGGTATCCACAACGAGTGTGTCGCCTTCCCAATGGCCGATTGAGTGTCCCAGCCACTGCCGCATCGATGATGGCAGATGCGGACGTCCGTCCATAAAAATCGTCCTATACCCACCCCCACGATGTCCGTCTTCTTGATAAATCGTTACGGCATCACGAGACTGCACTAACCGACTGTACGTACCTGACGTGCCCCGAATAAACGGAACAGTGATTCCCATACAACGATCAGAAGGTCGATCTTCAGGATTATCTGCGTAACTTCCACTTTGAGGATCCACAGGATAAGGAATGCGAACTTCCGTCTCTACCTCTCCTGCTCCAAGAGACCTGCGCGAGCGAACTGGTCCAATACGTTCAATCGCCGCTGCTGTCCTCGGAGGAATCTTTCCGTTCGGAGGATCCACGATCAACGAGGTTCGCCCCCCGCGAATAACTTCTTTTCCGCGTCCTGTGAACTCATCGTTATAGGCACCCTCAACATCAGCAACAGTGCCGGACTCAGGGCGAAAATTTCTCCCAGATGAATCATCCTGAGCCCCTTCAAGGCGGGAAACTTCTTCATCCGTTAAAAATTCACGACCCTCAAATTCATCCGGTCGCTCAAGAGGAGTCAAGGTATAACCAGGACTCCAAATCCCTTGAAGATCTGGCACACCCCATGGAGTTTTGGGAGCGGCATAGTCACTACCCTCTTCCTGGCCACTAAGAGATCCACCCGTGGCGAGCAGCCCGACCAACATGGTCACAAAAAATCCGCTAATCATTGAAGTTCTTACACTCATTTAAGCCTCCTCATTGCCGCAATAGCCGCAATGCTAATTTCACAGAGATTCTACAGTAGCGCGCACTGGGGCGCCACGTCCCAAGCCACTTCTGTTTTAATCTTTCCCGATTGCTTGACTTAACTATTGGTCGGAGAGACGGCCACCCGCAAGAATACTAATCATCGCGTAATTGCCCTCATGGCATGCAGCCTCGTAGATCTGGTTGTCCTTGTTGTCAAGCCTATTCAATGGAACTTCTATCGTCCACGGAGCACTAAAAGCTGAAGAATCCTCAATGGTAGCTTGATACATTAACGTATCAGTACCAGAAGGGGTAAACCGTTCCGTTAAAATCATATTTTCCGTGGCCCCTTGGTATCGAGTTTTTCCGGTGAAATTCGTCGTTTCGACCACGAGTGTCTGGCCATCCCATCGCCCAGTCGCATGACCTAACCATTGGCGGACATGAGTAGGCGGATGAGGGCGTCCGTCCATCGGAATATCTCGATACGCACCCCCATGATGTCCATGCTCATAATAAATGGAAACATGTTCTGGCGCTTGAACAATCCGTTTGTGTCCTCCAGCGGTAACTGCCTGTCCGTAGGCAACGGGAAGGTGCACTCCCATGCACCGATCACTTCCACGCATCTCTGGGCCATCCGTCATGTCATCAGTGGCCCGAGGATGATCTTTCTGCCACTGCTCCTTGACACCGGGAAGATAGGGAATTTTTCCATTCGGTGGATCAATAATTAAGGAGGTGCGACCTGTTGCAATTGCTTCCGTGCCTCGGCCCGTATACACATCGTTATAGGCACCCTGAACATCTGCCAACGTACCTCTTTCAGGCCGCCCCGTCGTGTTACCACCACCGGCGCCCGCGCCGATGCCAAATGTTGAAGCCTGTCGATCTGTTAAAGATGTCGCTTCGTCATCCGTCAGAAATTCTCGACCCTCAAACTCGTCTGGTCGTTCGAGCGGGGTATAGATATATCCAGCGCCCCATATACCCTGGAGATTCGGATCACCCCACGGAGTTTGACCCAACGCTGCATCATCCTCAGCGTCTTGGCCAATCAAACCCGCCGTCAAAAGGCCACCGAGAAACACAACCGTCAGAGTACAAATAAACGCGACATGTCGAGAATTCATATTAACCCCTTAGATAAGTGAGATATTGGCCATTCTAGCCCAACTTAGAAACCGGTGAACAATCGAATCTAAATAATCTCGGCGGCGACAAAAACTCTCATCATTTAAAAACGAAACAGCCGATTAATCTTCACAACAAAACTTCGGTTTTGTAACTCAGAGAATCGATTCGGCACTAACGTATCTCGTTGCTCGTTATACACCACAAACAGCTCACTACCCGGCTGATACTCCCAGCGCAATCGGACGTTAGCACCTATCGATTCATTGCTTGAATTATATTGAACCAACGCGCTTAAAAACATCCTCGGCGTCGCCGTGAAGGTCGTTCGTGTTGTGACTAGCTGTGTCGTAAATCGCCCAACTGGAAGATTGATACGATTGACAGAGACGCCAGGCTCAAGGGAAATTCGTTGGGACAGCTCAAACCGCGCCCACGTAAACCCACCACTTGTCTTCTCGCCCCCAAAAAAACTCCCGTGCCCTAGAGATAAATTGCCACGATATTTTCGTTGCGACCCTAACGAATAAGAAACTTGTGTATCCTGAAACCGATATATTCCTGTCGGAATTTTCACATCGGAAGCGATTTGAAACGGAACTTCAAGAAACTCATAATTTCTGGCATGGCGCAATTGGACGCGATCACCATTTTCGAATTCGATACTAAAACGCCCTTGAGCTTCCTGCGTCTCAAGCACTCCTGCCCGGTTGGCAGTGTGTTCGAACTGTCCCTGAAACGAGAACCTACGAATGGCAGCTATTGAACTCGGTCGAGGACTAAACCGCAGCGACCCATAACTGCGATCATAATCGGTACGTGCCAAAAACCCCACCTCTGGATTAAAGGCCCTCCCCACAGCCAGTCGCTCAAGCTGCACTCCATACCGATCGCCTGCATAATTAAATTGCCCCCGATAACTCACGTCATCGCCATGCAAACCGGGAGTCCGAGTTTTCGCCCAATACGTGTTAATCGCAAGTGCATCATAGAATGCAAACTGTCCATCAACACCATAAACCTCATTCGACCCGGAACCTCGTTTCGACACTGACCGACCCGTAAATAAGACACCGATACTGCTGCGGCGAAGGATGTCTCGTTTTAGTCTAATCACTGTAAAATTAGTCGCCCTCTGCTCAGAGCTAGGACTCTCAGAGGAACGAATACTCATTGCACCAAGGCTAAATTTTCCAACTCGACCGGTCACGCGCCCACCAACTTCTATGGGCACCTCTTGCCCTTGGTCTAACCCGATCTCTCGACTGTAAAACAAGATCGGGACCCGGCCGGTCATGAATCCCCCAGAATTCATATCGGTGCCCGCTCCACCGAACGCAAACAGACCCTGATTTTCAAGAAAGAATTCCCGTTTTTCAGGAAAAAATAGGCTAAATCGCGTCAGATTAACCTGTTGCTCATCCGCTTCTACCTGTGCAAAATCAGTATTGACGGTCAAATCGGCCACAAGGTTCTGCGTCAGGCTGTACTTCACGTCGAGCCCAACATCTCCACCGAATTTATTCGTTGTGCCAGGCTGTGTCGTCTGGTCGGTCACAAGATCAGCAATTGCATACGGCTTAATCTCAAGAGTCCGTCCACCCTCAGGGGCCTGTAGACCCACCACGGAGGCCGCAAGGGATGACTGAAATGTTCCAAATAATCCGACATCTTGAGGAATTGGTGTCAAAAACGAATACTCGTTTTTCCATCGCACGACCCGACGGGCCTGGAAACCCCAGACCTGTGATCGCCCCGGCCGATACCGTAGAGACTTAAATGGTATCGACGCTTCGACTGTCCACCCACCATCGAAACGTCCCGTTTTAAGATCCCACACTGGATTCCAGTCTGGGTTGTAATTCCGCTCATTGGTCACTTGGGCGTCAATCCGTCCACCGACTGGATTGATAATAAAAAACACTCCGTTACGACGATCATAAAACGTGTCTAAAAGAAACGTTACGCTTTCATTATCGAAGATACCCATGTTGTCCCGGCGCATCTCATTCGCCAGCCAATCCGATTCAGGAGAAGTATCCCAGCACCGAAAAGTAACATAGACATTTTCCTCATCAAACAGGAGCCACACCTCGGTTCTCTCAGTTGCTGGTGCGCCCTCATCTGGTTCTGTCTGTATAAAACCAGACAAAGACAACGATTCACTATAGATGTCTTCGTCAAGCACTCCATCTAGCACTAAAGGCCTATCAATCTGCACCGCTCGAATCGTCGCGCTTCCCGAATCACTACGGGCGATAACTTCGGGCGCCTGGGGAACCGGAGGCGCATTTGCCACCAACTCTGGGATTTCACCCACCTCTAGCCGTTCGCTCACCTTTTCCCCAATAAGTGCACCTGGTACCCCGCCATCACTTGGTAAGGCAACATCAACACGGCCTGCCCCAGACAAGCCCATTTGAAGTCGAGCGCTCAGCTCAACCACCACCTGGTCCTGCAATGCGAACAAAGCACTCTGTGAACCATTAATCCGAATAACAACACCTTGACTTGCAGCCACATCGGTCAGATGAACTGTGATACGAAGATCTGCACCAAATCGCTGATACGTGCCCCCTACAATCCAGTCAAGCCCCAACCTCACACCAATTTCAGACACCGCTTCTGGCACATAAGGATAAAACGGCGCTTGATCCGTCCCCCCAATAAGGTCTGGTGATTCAATCACAGCAATGCCGAGCCGACTTAAATCAATACGCAGGGTCTCCACAATTCCATCACCGATCCAGTCAAGACCAGGGTCTCGGCTCAAATTTGTAAAACCGTACATACCCACTGAACCCGACTCGCCCTGAGATTCAGAGTCACTTTGGGCAGACAATGGAATTGATACATTGACAACAAGGAAAAGAACCAACAGAGCCAATCGACTCCATTGGTCAAACAATCTCGATAACCGCTTTATAAACAATCCATTGTTCCAAGTCTTAGCTATAAAAATCACGATTAGATTCTTCAGCCCGTTTGTCATACGACAGAACAGCTTACATGGTTTTCTAACATAGCTGCACCTGTCTCTCTTATCCGCGAACTACCTGAACAAATGAAGAGGTATAGACTGCGCCATCTCATAATACCCACGCGGGCTCGGATGAATACCATCACAATCAAACACTGGACGGATACGATTGGGGTCCTCTGGATCCCGAACTACTTCATCAAAATCTAAAAGAGCGTCAAAATCCGCCTCTGTTCGCATCCACGCATTAACAATGTTTCTTGTGCGTGTCTTATCTGGTCGCCACCCAGTATTGTCATCAACTGCTCGGCGATTATGACGAGGAATAATTGTCGCACCGATGATTGACAAACCTTCCGCTTTGACTCGTTCCATAATCTCCTGCATGCCAGAAATAACCTGGTCCGCAGATGCCTCGCGCCGAATATCATTGGTTCCCATAAAGAGCACGACATGTGTTACGCCAGAATGTGACAACACGTCACGGTCAAGGCGATGCACACCCGGCTCACTGACTGGTGAAGGCTGAAGGCCATCAAATGTAACTGTGTTCCCACCAATACCTTCATTGACAATTCCGGTGTACAAATGTCCAACCGCACGGTCATCGGGTTTGAGATTAAGTCGAACACCAAGCCAATCCTCCCAACGATGGTATCCGTCTGCCACCACACAGGATCCATCCGTGATGGAATCCCCAAACGCCACGATAGTGCCGCGACTTTCGGTCGACAGAACATCGACAGCTTTCAACCAATACGTCGAAGTAATAGACCGCGTAAAAAAAGTGCCTGCCTCGTCATGTGCAAAATCTCCAAAATTATCTTCTGTGAGATATGACGTCACCCGAGCGCCACGATGCTGACTGGCAAACAGTCTTTCCCCTGGCACATACAGACTCACAGCCAATTCCTGAAACACCGCAACATTCATAGAAACCGGGTCACTGTAAACCGTCCCCCCAGAAGGAATAATCACCTTTGGCAATCCTTCAAAATAGAGCTGCCGATTCGTGCCCGGCAATAGGACCGCGTCTCGCATCCGCTCGCCAACAAACGCAGAAGAGATCTCAAGTGGCACTTCGCCATAAGTGTTATCCAAGCGAACGCGTACTGCTTCGCCAGGCAATGTCACCCTAGCAATCATGCGCACAGAGACATCCGTTACTGAACGTTCAGACAATCCCTGTTGAGAAGTTCCCCAGGCCGTAAACCACTCCGCGGGTTGATCCTGCTCACCAAAACTAGTCGCCGCCGAAAAAATCGCTACTACGACCACGCTAGCACTGAATATCAACCTCACGTCTCTCCTCATGATGCCTCCAAATTTCTCAGCGCCACTCCCGTTAATCTTTTTTCAAACGCGCTGCAAGATTCCTAGATTGACCTGGAATTCTATCGTCGCCCAGCGAACCCATCCACTCGGGATATCTCACTGGCAGTTGGCTGACCTGATCAAGTTGCAACATCTCATCATCTGTTAAATCCAGATCCACCGAGGCCAAATTATCCTCGAGCTGTTCCATCCGCTTGGCACCTATAATTACACTTGTCACAGCATCTTTCCGTAACAGCCAAGCCAACCCTACCTGCGCAACCGACACAGCATGTCTTTCAGCGACTGTTGTCATCACATCAACAATGTCAAAACCTAGTTCTTTATCGATCGGGGGGAAATCAAAAGTTGCTCGTCGCGCTTCGGTCACACCTCCATCCCGTCTAAACTTTCCGGTCAAAAAACCTCCAGCCAGCGGACTCCACACGAGCAGACCCAAACCCTGATCCTGAATAAGCGGGATGGTGTCCTCCTCCAATTCCCGCCCGACTAGGGCATAGTAGGACTGCGTCGCCTGAAATGCCTCATATCCCTTCCGTTCCGAAATCGATAACGCCTTCATAAGTTCCCACGCAGGAAGATTTGAGCACCCGATATACCGAACCTTGCCATCTCGAATGAGGCAAGTGAGAGCTGAGAGCGTCTCCCCCATATTAGTATGCGGGTCACTTCGGTGAATCTGATAAAGGTCAATATAATCCGTACCCAGTCTTTTCAGACTATCTTCGACTGCCTGAATGATGTGCAAACGAGAGAGACCAACATCATTTGGACCATCGGCCATACGGCCCCGGACCTTTGTCGCCAGGATCACATCTTTACGTTTGCCTGCGAGCGCACGCCCCAGTATCTCTTCAGACTCACCGACAGAATAAACATTGGCCGTATCAAAAAAATTAATACCGGCGTCGATAGACCTATCGACGAGTGCATCGGCTTCGTGCTGCCCCAAAGCACCAATAGCTTCCCACTGACTTCCGAATGTCATGGCCCCCAGGCATAGTTCTGATACATAGACCCCAGTAGTCCCCAGCAATCGATATTTCATTCAGTTCTCCCCCAAACATCTCATGGCTGCAAAAAACGGCTACCAATCGCTACAACGGTTGGACCCGGCAGATACGCGGCTTCGCCACTCAGTACAAACGAGATGACTCCTGCGACTTCCTCAGGTTCTGATAGCCGTTTTAGAGGTGCCTCCGTTTTCAATCTCGTCACAAAGTCTTCAGGTAACCCTTCAACGAGAATCGAAGTTCTAAGGTTTCGGGAAATATCCAATCATTCCACCTCGATTTGTCCCGAGCCAAATCTCCTCCCTCACAACTAAAGCCGTCGTCGCGGCAGCAAAGCCATCAATGTAAGGCTGTTGAAAAATACGCTCAAACTCAAGCGTGTCCGGATCGACCCATGCCACATTCGACGCTTCTGTGGGCTCACGAAAATCGGTGTGCCCAGTCGCATAAATCAATCCATCCGACGCAAATCGAAGGTTGTCTGGTCGAAAACCCAACTGAACGGCATCAGATATTACAGAATCCTGCCCACGCGACAGCCGAATAAAACGTTCGTCTTGCCAGCCCGCCACATAGAACCACGACCCATCCGGCGAGATCTCAAGACCATTAGGTCTGATATTTTCACTACCCGGCACGATACTCCAACCACTGTCGCCGTGCCATTCCAAAACACCACTGTCCACTTCTCCTTCTATCCGAGGCGCCGTCGTGGCAAACCCACCTCCTGGTAGCGCAACCACCGCATTCAAGCCGGACCCCTCCGGTGCTTCGGCGCAGCCGATCCAGACTAAGAATGGCTGCTCCGTACTCACGTCAAGGTGAAACACTTCAATTGATTCCCTAAATCCATGATGGACGACATAAAGGGTGTGAATATCGGCATCTCCGGGGTCCAGATACAATCCGTGCGCCC
>Ga0310344_10000720_pt1 | contig 25722 bp, 23 predicted proteins | sample HC15DNA20200_MG_FD_203801 | JGI IMG/M metagenome (GOLD analysis project Ga0310344, IMG submission 203801) | Marine microbial communities from station ALOHA, North Pacific Subtropical Gyre - HC15-DNA-20-200_MG | ecosystem: Environmental > Aquatic > Marine > Oceanic | place: Pacific Ocean: North...
CTACGACTGGGGGAGGGGCCGCGCCGTTTCTGCCACCGTGAAAGCGATTTGACCAGCGTGGCTCCCCACCGGCACCTAATATGATTTCCATACCGTTGTCTAGGAGAATGTTATTGACATGTAGTTGCCGTGGGCGCTTCGTTGAGCGATAGACAGCAACTGTGACTTGGTCACCGGCCTTTACGGCGTTTCGTGGCACGCTACGGCGTGACAGACTGTTCCAGGCCGCCGCTTCCATCTCCCATTCTTCGCCGTTAGTGGATTTGAAAGTGAAGTTGACATGCGGATTCCGCCAATAGGCCGCCACTATCTCACCTTTCATTTCGATCACGGTCGAGTTGTCGAATTCAGCTTGCGAGTGGTGGCCGAATGCAGTAAAGGGGACCGCAAGCAACCCAATTAGCATCCCAAAACTTGTTTTCATAATGTTATTGCCGATATTGAGTGGTGGTGTGAGTATGACAGCTAGATAGTATTCACGCTCACTCTATTTTGTAGGTGGGCTTGTTAAGTAAGGATATGATAGGTATTGCCGATATCCTGTTCATGAACTAAAACTACAGTGTTCCAAGGAACGAGTGCGTCAACGTAAGATGCCGTTTTTTAGCTGGACTATTAACGGCTTAGGGCTGATCATATCGTTCGTTCCTGCCGAGTCGCAAACAGTAACAAAAATCCGGGGAGAAGATGCGATGTCTAACCAACCTTTCTCGATCTCACTAAAAATCGCTATCTGTTTTATTTTCGCGGCTGTCTTTCTTGCAGGTTGCGATGCTAGGCTTAACGGAGGTGAAACTGCGGCGGATGGTTCTTCTGTAGCTGTTGGGGAAGAATACGTTGCCGCGAGAAATATGCGCCTCGTGGGGCACCATGACTTGCAGGCGCGCTCTGCGTATCAGCCGATAGTTCATGCCTATGGTGACCGTCGCATACTCTTCGTTGGGCAGCATGCTGGTGAAGCGCTTAACCCGGATACGGGCGTTGTTGAGATAAACGGTGTGTCGATTCTTGACGTGACAGACCCAACAAGCCCAAGAATGCTCCGACATTTACCACCGACTGGTGATCAAGCCAACGGCACCCAGCATGTCCAGGTATGTAACGGCTCGGATCTTCCGGATGGCGATCCGAATCGCGTTTATCTCATGCGTACCAACGGTTTGTTGAGCTACGAGCTCTTCGATGTGACGGATCCGGCTGAGCCGAGCTTTATGCACACGATTGCTGTCACGGGTTATTCTTCTCGTCCGCAGTCGAGTCGCGGAACCCGCGAGACCCATAAAGGCCAATGGGACTGCGAAACGGGTCTAGGTTACTTTAACGGAACGCCAGAAGGGTGGCGCGTGACGCGATTACTGCAGGCCTTTGATCTAAGTAATCCGGAGGAGCCGAGGCATATTCGTGATTTCGGGCTTGTCGGCTGGGAGCCGACCGCTGAGGGACCGTTGCCCGCCAACTCTGTCTCTGGCCTGCATCAGCCATACGTCATTGGTAACCGTATGTATCTCGGTTACGGAAGTGGCAATGACGGTACTTTACAGATTCTCGATCTGGATAGGTTTTTGATTGGTGATCCCGAAGTGGAGGACCCTTATGCACCAACGCCGGAAAATCTTCTCTATCCACAAATCTCGCGGCTCGACATGCCAAGTTACTGGGGTGTGCACACGGCGAAACCTTTTTTCAATGTGCAAATCCCCGATTACGACGATGATGCTTCTAATAACGTCCGTGATATTCTGCTTGTGCCTTCTGAAGCCGGCGGTGAAGCGCGTCGCTGTCAGGGAACCCGAGACGTGATGTTTATCCTCGATATCACTCAGGAAGAAAAGCCGTTTCCAATTTCGACATATCAAGCGAACGAAGAGCCCGGAGATTTTTGTCACCGCGGCGGGCGTTTTGGCCCGCATTCGATTAACGATGCCGATCATCCAGATTTTGACGGTAGGCTCGTTGTGGTTTCTTATTTCAATGGTGGTATCAGAGTCGTCGATATTCGCGACCCCTTTAACCCGGTGGAGGTCGGACACTTTATTCCCGAGACGACAGAAAATACAACTGAGTTGTGTGTTGAGATAGATGGAGTAGAACTCTGCGATGCTGCCATTCAAACTAATAACGTTAATATTGACGATAGAGGCTATGTTTATGCCGTGGACCGTTCTTCGACTGGTGTACACATTCTAGAACTAACTGGTGATGCGAGGGACATCGTTGGGCTGAACTAGCTGACCGATGCATTTAGATGCCGTACTGACTGTCAGGAGCAGGAAATGCCACGCCTAAAATATTTGGATGACAAAGATCTGTCCCCCGAGGCGTTGGAATACATTAGTTTTGCTGAAACAGCTGGTTCGCCGGACCCAAGGGTGTTGCGTATAATTTTTCGTGCTCCAGCTGGTCTTGCCTGGTACCGATACTGGCTTTCATTATCCAACGAGGGCATTCTACCGTCTGATCTGAAAGAACTCTGCCGGGTAAAAATCGCGTTCGATCATGCCTGCGGTTATTGCAGTACGGTTCGCTCCAGTGCGGCTAAGGAAGACGGTTTGAGCGAACGCAAGATACAGGAAGTTTGGGACTTCGAGAACAGTAGTGTTTTTTCCGAACGGGAGAAGGTTGCGCTGCGCTTTGCCGATCATCTCAAACACGATATTTCTAAGGCCGATAACGATCGTTTCTACTCGCAGTTGCGCGAGCATTTCTCTGAAGACGAGCTTGTTGAGCTCGGACTGTGGTGCGCGGAGAACGTTGGTGCCGGTAGTTTTGTGCGTACGTTGAATATTATTTCCTGGATGGAAGCTTGTGATTTAAATGGGCGGACGGCTAGTAATGCGCAGGATAAATCAGTGGCTTTGTGAGCCGCTTCACATAGAGATGATAGTCGGGCAGCGCTCTTTTTCCGCAGTTTCGAAGCGGTTTATTTTTGTAGTGATGTTTTTGCTGCCCGGTTATGTGTTAGCCGACCTTTTTACCTTGCGTATAGGTTCGGGCCACCCTGCGGGACCGACGGTATACGTTACAGTAATACGCGATTTCGTTGTGCCCGAACTGAAGCGCCGCGTTGCGGCGGAGACGGAACACGAACTACGTATAGTAGAGGGCTACGGTGGATCAATCGCATCCGTTGCGGAAACACTCGAAGCTGTCCAAATAGGAATTTTAGATATTGGCGCTTTCTGTGTTTGCTTCGAGCCGGCGAAGCTATTTTTGCATAATTTTCAGTATTTTGTTCCTTTCGGTCCACAGGATGCTCAGGAAGGAATACGCTTGAGCCGCGCGGTTTATGACCTAAACCCGTGGCTTGCTGAGCAACTCAAGGAGCGCTACGGTCAGCGTCTTCTAGCGATCAACGGTTTCGATAACTATCACCTCGGATCGAGTATATTCTGGGATTCTTTAGATGACTTGCGTGGAGTTAAAGTCGCTGGTGCCGGACCCAACCTACCGTGGCTGGAGTCTGCCGGTGTCATCCCGGTTCAGTCAACATTGCCCGACGGCTATATGTCTTTACAGACAGGGGTTTACTCTGGCTGGTTGATGTTTCCGTCCTCTTATTTTGCTTATAAATTTCACGAGCCTGCTCCTTACTACACTCTTATTGGTTTTGGTTCGATGGGTGGTGCGGTTATCATGACGATGAATTTGCGAACACTCGAGCGGTTGCCCGTTGAAGTTAGACAAATTGTAGAAGAAGTTGGCCGAGAGTATGAGACTCAAGCGGCGCAGGAGCTTGATGTACGCCAGATTGTGGGGCTCGAGAATCTTCGTGCTGCCGGCGCCACAGTTCGTGATCTTCCTGAGGATGTTCGCCGAGACTGGGCGCAGTCCCTTAGTGATTTTCCAGATCGTATGGCTAAAGAAGCCGATTCCCGAGGTATGCCCGGGACAGAGATTATTCGCTCTTATATCGAGTTGATTACTCAAAGCGGCTACGATTGGCCTGTCGAATACGCAATCGAATGATTAAATTATAAGGAAGCGACAATAACATGGAGGCGAAATGATTAGGGCGGCAATGATTGGGCTGGGTTGGTGGGGCCGGCACATGGTGAATTCAGTTAAGGGTAGCGACAAGCTCAAGATCGTGCGTATGGCAGCGCGCAGACCAGAGCGACATCAAGAATTCGCTGACGAGACGGGTATCCCATTACTTAACAGTTACGAAAAGGTACTTGAAGATTCTGAGGTTGATGCAGTGATCCTCGTGACGCCGCACTCGCAGCATGAAGATCAGGTACATGCGGCTATAGCCGCGGGTAAGCAGATTTTTTGTGAAAAACCGCTATCGCTGACAAAAGCGAGCGCTGAGCGAATGGTAGCGGCAGCGAACGATGCAGGCCTGATCATGGGCGTTGGTCATGAGCGCCGTTACGAGTCGACGATGGAGGAGATCGCTCGGATTGTAAGGTCCGGCGAACTCGGCACCGTCATGCATGTCGAGGCTAATTTCTCGCACGATATTTTTACGACGGTCGACTCTGATAACTGGCGGGGATCTACGGAGGAAGCGCCAGCTGCTGGCATGACTGGTATGGGTGTTCATCTGACTGATCTATTCATCTCAATGCTTGGCCCTGTCGAAGCAGTTGTAGCACACACGGCACGCCGTGTTCTTGATCTACCGACCGGTGATGTCGTGACGGTTCAGTTCCGGTTCAAAAGCGGAGCAACAGGTTTCGTTGGTGCGATCTCGTCGACTCCTTACTACGGGCGTTTTACGGTCTTTGGAGAAAACATGTGGATAGAAGCGCGAGACGACTCTCATCCACAGCATGGTGGTAAGACACATTTAATCACCTGCGGAAAAGATGGGGTACAGCACTCGCAAACTTTCCCTGCTAAAGATCCAGTGCGAGCCAATCTCGAGGAATGGGCGGATGCGGTAATCAACGGTAGCATCTATCGTTTCAATGACGAGCAACGTATTGGTAACGTTGCCCTTCTTGAAGCTATCGCGAAGTCAGTAGAGAGCGGCTCTTGGCAATTGGTCTAGCGTAGCTCAACTTCGGACCACGACAAGATTCGATGATGTTTGTCTGGGCTAACAAATAATGGAGAGGATTGCCCGAGCTACGCATGTCGTCTCGGCATTTTGGGTAATTGTCCTCGCGATCATTCTTCTGGTTGATGTAACCGGGCGCTATCTATTTAGCCTACCGCTGCTGGGCGCCACAGAGATCATTAAGAACTCAGTTGTTTCGATTACATTTCTTCAGATCCCTCTAGCTATCTATCGCGGAGGCATGATTCGTACCTCGCTTATCTATGGGGCAGTCAGCTCCGACTGGCGGAGAATCCTCCGTTCTTTAAGCTGCGTTTGCGGTCTATTATTCTTCATTGGTACCGCCTTTAGTGCTTGGGGGCCCGCATTAGAAGCGCTTAGCGTCAGTGAATATGAGGGAGAAGGCGCTCTTCGTGTACCAACCTATCCGGTTCGATTCTTGGTTGTTGTTACTTCGCTATTCGCAGCTTTCGCGTATCTGCATCTAATGTATCTCGACTGGAGAGGCGGAAGTCTCGAAGATGATGGTATGAATGTATGAGCGCGCAAGCCTAGGGGAGTTATATAGATAGCACTATGGGCCCTGAAATTATTTTCTACTCGCTCGCTATCCTGCTGTTTTTTGTTCTAGCAGGCGTCCATATAGGTGTTGCTTTGGGCCTCACGAGCGTTATCGGCGTTTATTTGAGCTATGGTGATATGAATATCGCTCTGTCGATACTCGGTTCCACCGCTTATGATGCGATTCGTTCCCATGCGCTCGCTGTCATCCCTTTGTTCATGCTAATGGGAGAGATAATTAGCCGCTCCGGTGCGGCGCAAGACCTTTATCTCGTTTGCGAGCGAGCGCTACAAAAACTTCCTGGTCGGCTTGCGGTTGCGACTGTCATTGGCAACGCGGCGTTTGCAGCGGTTTCTGGCGTGTCAATTGCGGCCGCGGCTACCTTCAGTCGAATCGCCTATCCGGAGATGCGTCGAGCAGGTTACGACAAGTCCTATGCTTTGGGAGTCGTTACCGGATGCGCTTGCCTCGGTATGTTGATTCCGCCGAGTGTCCTTCTAATTGTCTGGGCAATACTGACGGAAGGATCGGTCGGGACGCTTTTCATCGCCGGCGTTGGTCCCGGGTTACTGCTCGGTCTGATATTCGTCGTATATTGTGTTGTCGTCGCCGTGCGTCAGCCGGCCATTGCACCGTCGCTCGGCCAAGCCGTTGAGAGACCTCGTAGTGAGTTTCGTTCTGAGATGATCAGCGGTATGGGTATTGTTGCTCTGGTTATCCTAGTTCTAGGTGGTATCTGGTTAGGTGTGTTTACGCCCACAGAAGCGGCTGGATTCGGCGTCTTGGGTAGTATCGTCGTCGGTTGGGTTAAAGGGATGCGCTGGGGGGAGTTCACCGAGGCCATCTTTAACGCAGGTCGATCTACTGCGCCAATCATGTTTCTCTTGATTTCAGGTTCGATGTATTCGCGCCTATTAGCCGTTAGTGGTGGTATTAATTTAATCCAAGATCTTTTCCTCGGTACCGGCCTCTCGGTGATTGCGATAATACTTGTTATGACCGTTATCTGGCTGGTGCTTGGCGCATTGATTGATTCGATCTCGATCATTCTACTTACGGTACCGATTTTCGTGCCGATTGCGGTCACTGCCGGGTTTAACGAGGTCGCTTTTGCTATATACGGTATATTGATAATAGAAGCTGGTTTGTTGACACCGCCGGTAGGGTTACTGGTATTCACTGTGAAAGCTGCCGTGCCTGATTCATCAGTGACGTTAAGCGATATCTTTCGCGGGTCTATGCCCTACTGGCTCATGATGCTCGGCGTTGCTACGCTATTGCTGTTAGTGCCTGGGCTCGCGACCTGGTTGCCTAGTTTGGTGTTATAATATATTGAATTAAATGGTAATTTTATGTATTGGCGACTGTTTTTCTAAGCTCGTACAATCCTATTGTCACGTAATTTTGTGATTGAACAAAATTTGAGAGAGATCGAATAATGGAAAAGATTAATGTTGGTTTGATTGGTGCCGGATGGTGCGGTGGTATTCGCGCGAACACCTGCGCAGGTAGCCCGATTGTGAATGAATTGCATCTAGCTGAGATCAACGAGGCTCGCTTGAAGGAGGTCGTCCAGCAGACTAAAGCTACTTCGGCCACGATGGACTATAGCGAAGTAATTGCTAACGAATCGATCGACACGATCATTATTTCGGCGACACCCGAGCAGACGCACTATCCGATGGCGAAAGAATCGTTACAGGCAGGTAAGCATGTTTTTCTAGAGAAGCCTTTAGCTTTAACGCTGGATGAGGCCGATGAGCTTATTCAGCTCGGCAAGGATAAAGACCTGAAATTCGCGATTGGATATTCACAGCGATTTAATCCTAAATTTGCTTATGTCAAGAAAGCCCTCACAGAGAAATCGATAGGTGAGCCGGTTTCAGCGCTCGTGAGCCGGCATGTGAGTCGTGGTCTCGGTGAGAAGATCAGCGGCCGAATAAAACTGTCGCCTGCGGCAATGGAAGCGACACATGATCTCGATTTTGTGCTCTGGTGCCTCGAGCCTGCGCGGCCGGTCCGCGTCTACTCGCAGACGATGTACGGGTCACTTAAAGATTTCTCGGGTTCGCCTGATGGCCAGTGGATAATGGTGACGATGGATAACGGTGTCGCGTTTACTATAGGCGCCGGTTGGGCTATGCCGCCGGGCTATAAGAACTATGCAAGTACCTGGATCGAAGTTGTCGGCACAGAAGGTATGCTGGTCGTTGACGACACACACCGGGACGTTATCTTTAACACGATGCAAAACGGTATTCAGTTGCCAATGTCATCGATGCCTGGTGAGCCCGTTGACCACGTGTTCGCTGGTCCGATGCACAACGAGACGGTTCACTATCTCGAAGCGGTGGCGTTTGATCGGCCGGTAATGTGTTCAGCTGAGAGTGCGCGGCGCGTCATGGACGTCTATATCGCCGCGGACATTTCCGACGAACGTAATGAAGCTGTGTCGCTGCCATTAAGCCGGGCAACGCTCGCTGCTGTTGCCGCTGCTTAGGAAGTCTATGTATTTCAGCAACAGGTGATGATGTGTATCGGCCCCGTGCTGACGTTACATTTGCCGCAGTCGTATTAGTATTAGCGGTGCTTGCGTTAATTTTCGGTAGTTGGTTGATAGCCCAACCGCTGATTCCGCTAGGTCCGGATATTCTTGCGATGAGTCCTAGCGTCTTTCCGACACTGGTGCTTGTTGGGACGACGATTGTGTCGTTTATTTTTTTAGCGAGCCAGGTTCGGCGCGGGACTCTATGGTACACACCGGATAGAGAGGAGGATACTGGCCGTCCGGACGCACTTTATCGCCAGGGATTGTTTGTTGTCATCACCGTGACGTGCGCGCTGCTACTGACTTCACTGGGCTTCCTAAGTACGATGTTTTTGCTTATGGCGAGTACTTCGATTCTCGTCGGTAACCGAAGTCTCGTGCAGATTCTTACGCTGAGTTTAGTATTGCCTTTATGTTTTTATACCGCGGTCACCCACGTCCTGAGGACGGAGCTCCCAGAGGCTGATTTCATCGAGCGGACGTTGGCACCATTGGTTCAGCTTCTCCCCTCTGTTTAGCGTGATGATGTATCGGCTAGTCATGAGTGCTGGCCGGTGGAGGGATACTTTCGGATGATCGAAGCCCTACTTGCTGGTGTCGATGTAGCGCTGCGGATCGACACGTTTATCTGGATCAGTGGTGGGTTGCTGCTCGGCATGCTGATGGGTGCGCTACCTGGGTTCACGACGTCAATGGGGATGTCGGTCCTTGTGCCTATTTCTTTTCTGGTCGGGGATCCGTTGATTGGAATTCCGTTCCTCATCGGCGTTTATAAAGGTGGAATTTATGGTGGTAGCGTGCCGGCCATCTTGATTTCGATGCCGGGTACCGGTGCATCGATTGCGACGGTGTTTGATGGCCATGCGCTGACGAAGAAGGGGAAATCGCGGAAGGCGCTCGAGATGAGCCTGTTCGCTTCAGCTATTTCTGACTTTTTCAGCGATGTCTTCACGTTAGTTATGATTATCCCGGTTGCTGCGGTCGTGCTTGGTTTTGGCCCGCCAGAGATTGCCGCGGTAATGTTGCTGAGCCTCGTCATTATTGCAGTAACCGCAACCGGACCTGTCCTTAAAGGACTGATCATGCTTTGTCTCGGCGTATGGGTTGGTTTCGTTGGAGCCGACCCGTTCTCGGCTATGGCTCGCTATACGTTCGGGACATCGGAGCTGTACGATGGTTTTCATCTGATTCCGATTCTGATTGGGCTTTTCGCGTTGCCGGAGATATTCAATGCTGTAAAGGAGGGTGATGTCTCCGGTGCCCGCGTGGCGACTTTTGTTGGTGAGAGGTTACGCTTAGCTGAACTGAGGCGCAGCTTGAAGACAATTTTCAGGTCCACTTTTATTGGAACTGGGATCGGTGTAGTGCCCGGTTTAGGGCAGCCTATTGCTGCAATGATGGGCTATATCGCCGCTAAAAACTCTTCTTCGCATCCGGAGACGTTCGGTTCCGGTGAGCTTGATGGTGTGGCGGGTGCGGAAGCCGCTAATAATGCGGTCAACGGGCCGACTATGGTGCCGCTACTAACGCTTGGTATCCCAGGTGACGCTGTGACGGCGTTATTGCTCGGAGCCTTCATGATGCAGGGTTTGAGGCCAGGGCCCACGCTGCTGACATCTAGCGGTGACATCGTTTTTGGCATCCTCATCGCAATGGTTCTTGCAAACGTGCTCTTCGTCATGATTGGTTATATGACTATCCCATTCTTTACCCGCGTTGTGACGATCAAGAAGTCGCTATTGATTCCGGTCACGATCATGCTAGCCTTTTCGGGCACTTATCTTGCTCGTGGTAATGCGTTCGATATCGTTACGCTGATCGGATTCGGACTGATTGGTATCGCGGCCCGGCAGGCGAAGTTTGACGTCGCGCCGATGGTAATGGGGTTCATATTAGGCCGCGAATTGGAATACACCTTTGGGCAGACACTGGCGTTAGCCGGTGACGATTGGATTCGATTTGCTTTGACCGAAAGGTTCGGTATGACGGCTGTTGTGCTCGCCACACCAATCATCGGGTTGCTGCTAGGGCGTCGTATGGCGTACTTCCGAACGCGGGCTCTCAAAAGAGATGGTGAGGATGTGTCTTGAAAATATTAGGGTTGCAGGTAACTTGGATGACTAAGATTGGTTATCTAGCAGTGCTATTCGCGCTGACCTGGGTTGGGCCTCTGGTGCCTGATGCGTTAGCTCAATATCCTGATAAACCGATTACTTTGATTACTCCGTTTGGTGCCGGGGGCTCGAGTGACTTGACAGCACGAGTGTTCACGACCTATCTGAGCGAATATCTCGGTCAGCCGATGTTGATAAAACTCGTCCCAGGTCAAGCAGGTCAGAAGGGCACGTTAGAAGCTACACAGGCCGCGCCGGATGGATACACGCTGATATTCAATGACAACTATAGAGATCAATTGCATCAGTACACTTTCCGGAACGATTATTACGACACCCTCGAAGATCTCGTTGCGGTAGCACGCATCAACTACGGGCAAATCGCAATCATCGTTCGCAGTGACGGGCCTTACCAGACCTGGGCTGATCTTGAAGCGGACGCGAGGGTACGCCCCGGTAAGGTTCTTTTATCTCACAGCGGTCTTTGGGCGGCACTATTCGTGCCAGCGCAGCAAATAATGAGAGCGTTAAATCTGCGGTTCCGCATGGTACCGTACAGAGGCGGTGGACCGGCCAAGGCGGCTCTAATGGCAGGAGATGTTGCGTTCTCGATGGCGTTTCCCGCGACGATTGCCGCTGATATCGAAGCGGATGCGGTCAGGGTACTCGCAACTGCAGGGCCGGAGCGCACCATCGAAGGAGTTCCGTCGTTCGTCGAGATCGGATTGCCGCCGAACGCTGGGTATATCCATCGCATCGTGCTTGCACCGCGGGGTATTCCCGAAGATCGGCTTGTTATACTTCGTAAGGCCTTCGGTCAGTTGCAGGCCAATGAGGATTATCAGTTTGCTATGCGACAGTTGGGTGAGAATACAGCGTATTTGGACGGTGCCGAGTATGAGGGTGATCGGATAGAGAGCTCGCTGGAATTCCGAAACTTCGTAAAAGCTATTGCAGATCAATGAATGTGATTTCTAGTGAGTCGAGTCAATGATTAAAGCGGCAATTGTCGGATTAGGTTGGTGGGGGCAGACGCTTGTTGAGGGAGTGTCTGACCGGAGCGAATTGATTAAATTTACGGCCGGCGTGACCGACCGTTCTTCGGATGAGGCGCGTGAATTTGCGTGCTCCCACGGTTTCTCGTTAAGCCCTACATTTGAAGCCGTCTTGGCTGATCCAGATATCGATGCGGTAGTGCTTGTGACGCCAAATTCTTTGCACGCGGATGGTGTCGTTGCGGCCGCGCGAGCCGGGAAACACGTTTTCTGTGAGAAGCCGCTTGCGTTGACAACAGAGGATGCTGTACGTGCGGTCGAAGCTGTTGAAACTGCTGGTGTCACGCTTAGCGTGGGATACAATCGACGCTTACACCCGGAGATGGTAAAGCTTAAGGAGCGGATTGGCTGTGGAGACCTAGGCGACATCCTTCACATAGAATCCACGATGGCGTTTCCCAATGCCCTCTATCTAAAATCTAGCCAATGGCGGGCCAGTAAAGACGAGTCACCAGTTGGCGGACTGATGCCGATGGGTGTTCACGCTATTGACGGTATGATCGATCTGGTTGGGTTTATAGACGAGGTCTACTGTCAGAGTTTTCGTCGTGCGATTGAAGTCGATGCTGATGATACGACTTCGATCCTTTTTCGTATGTGCGAGGGCATGTCGGGATACCTAGGTACCATGACGGCAACCGGAAGTACTTTCAGTTTTCAGGTCTTTGGCTCTAAAGGCTATATCAGGCTTCAAGGAAAAACGCATGAGGCGGGGGCGTCCTCTGAGGAGCGTCGTACCGAGCTCTTTGACGCCTGCGTCTTCAAGCCGATCAAGGGCTCGTCCAAAACCTGGCGGGCGGAGCCCTTCGATTTGACGCGCGCTGCGCTGGAAGCTTTTGCGAAGGCGGCAGCTGGTGATACCTCTGTCCTAATCCCATCAGAACAGCTCTTGCACGGTGTTGCGGTAACTGAGGCTATTATGCGCTCTGCTACAAAGTCCCGCCCGGAGAAAGTTTAGATAATAAAATTCGGGTGACTATATTGAGTGTCAGATACCGGCGCGATTACTGTCTTTGACATCCTTGTTGACGACGTTTCGTGGCCACTCGCCCTGTAATACGAGCCTGACCTCGTTGGGCGCGCCTGCTTGCAGTCCTGCCATGGCCTGCTCGCTATACCATGCGGTATGGGGATTAATAATGACGTTCTCGCGGCCGTGCAGCGCATGATCTTTGGTGAGTGGCTCGGGATCTGTAGTGTCGAGGGCGCAGCCAGCAATCGTTTGGTCGTTTAGTGCGTTAACTAATGCATTGGTGTCGATGATGGGTCCACGCGAGCAGTTCACAATAACGGCTGTATTCTTCATCTGCGCGAATTGGTCGGCTCCAAACATCCCGCGTGTTTGCGGTAGCAGTGGCGCGTGAATGCAGACGTAATCGGATTCCGCTAGTAGCTGATCCAACTCGACCTTTTCCCCGGGTGCATTGAACTGGTTTTGTTCGACGAATGGATCCGAGTAGAGCACATGCATGTCGAGCCCTGCCGCGGCTTTGGCAACACGCCGCGCTATATTACCGAACCCTACGAGACCGCAGGTGCTTCCTGCCAGACGGAACATCGGTTTACCTGGAGGTACTGCCCAGGTGCCTTGACGAACGAGGCGATCGTAGAATGCGATTTTACGCGCTGATGCTAGCAGCATTGCGATTGTATGTTCCGCAACCTCTTCGACACAGTAGGTTGGGTTGTTCGTGACGATGATACCTGCTTCTGTGGCTGATTCGAGATCGATAGTGTCGACGCCGATACCGTAACGTGAGATGACGAGGCAGTTCGGCATCCGCGCCATGACCTCAGCTGTAATTGGTCCGCCGTAGGTATTTAGGAGTGCGTTGCAGTCAGCGGCTTCCGGAAAAAACTTCTCCGGGTCGGTTGTCTGAATTGGCACAATATCTGCGAGACCGCCAAGGATCTCATGTTCGACATCTAGCGATTCCCATACGTAATCGGTCAATACGACTTTGGCTTTGTCACTCATACTAATGAGACTCCGTTAGTCCATCCAGCGAACGATACCGGCGACGCCATCGACAGCGACGGTAGATCCATCTGGGATTGAGGTAGTTGCATCGAGCACGCCGAGCACCATCGGTATTCCGCGCTCCCGAGCTAAAGATGCTAAATGCGACGTACTGCCGCCGAGTTCTGCCACAACCGCGGAAACCTGCGGTAACATTTGACTTAAGGCCGGACCAGCAACTTTCGTGATCAACACATCGCCTGGACCGATTCTAGAAACTTCGCACTCACAATTTACGACACATGCACGTCCCGTTCCCCAACCAACGCCAGCAGGATGCCCTCTGAGGCGAGGTTTCTGCAGCCATAGCTCGTCGACATCGGTGGTCTCTTCTTCAATATGTAGTGGTCGTGCTTGCAATAGTTTAAAGCCACTATCATCTAGCGACCACTCGATCTCGGCTGCCCCACCGACAATATTTTCGGCACGAATCAAATAGCCGCCGAGCTCCATAACTTCGTCTGGTGTTAAGCAGGGTTCCTCGGCAACGGCGCGTTGTACTGTTTGTGTGCCGTGTACGCAGCCGACACTATGCGTTTTACGCCCCGCTACTGTCTCTAAAATTACGCCATCGCGCGAGAGTCGGTACCGATCTGGTACAACCTCGCCCTGAGCAATTGCAGAACCTAGTCCCAAGGTTGCGCTTATCGACATTTCACCCTCTGCCGTACGGCTAAGGCCGCCACCAGAAACCTTCGCGTGAACCAACGGCTGGATTATTAATGCCATAGCCGTATCGGCCGGGTCGGCATTATGTGTTGCCATATAACGTAGCGCACGCGTAGACCACAAGGCGCACCAGCAGGAGCGCACAGCGGTTAGGAACTCAGATTCATCTTCGAGCCCTAGAAAGCTCTCGAACTGACCAGCAAAACTCGAATCGAAGCGATCTTCGACGAGTGCGGACGAACGAATCACGCCGAGTGACCCTTCGACGCTCAAAATTTCGCGCCAGGCGTCGAGAAGTGGCGCGAGAAGGCTTTCCGTGATTGGTTCGTCGAGGAACCCCAGCTTCATCGCCAGCGCATGGCGGCGTGCATCCATGCCTTCGGTTGAGAATACCTTGCGTGCCGTCTCCTCAAGACCGAGCGCTTTCAGCTGGACCCGGTAAGCTTCGGCATCAAGACAGAAACCGCCTGGTACGGGTAAACCTGCCTGCCCAAGAGCCGCCAAATTAGCGGCCTTGGGTCCAAAACGGTCCGCGTCTGTCGCCTCTATGGCGCTCAGCGGAAATACGACCTGGCGCATCTCAAAAGCTCCGAATTTAGATGAGCTTTCGATCTCTCGAATCAGGGGCGGCATAGCCCGGGATCGGATCGACAACGGTGATTTGCTCGACCGGGAAGTTCGAGACAATTTCGGTATGGTCCGAATGCACGATTAACATCTCTTCTATTCGCACACCCCACTCGAACGGAATTCCATGCTGAGTTTCTAGCGCGAAGGTCATTCCTTCTTGGATTTCGATCGGGTGATCAAGCGACCAGATACGAGAGATAACTGGCGGATCATATTGCGCGAGCCCGAGGCCGTGCCCCCAGAGGTTAGCAGCAGCCTGATCTTCTTCTTCATAACCCCAGGCTTCTTTCGCCGACGGCCAGACAGAAGCGATTTCACGTGTCGTCGTGCCTGGCTTGACTTCATTGATTGCTTTATAGAGCCAGTCTAATGCCTTCGCGTAGATGTCCTTCTGTTTTTGGGAAGGCTCGGCGCCAACGCAGTAGGTCCTGTAATAGCAAGATTTGTAGCCGTTCCATGTCAGCGCAGCGAGGTCCATAAAGACAATATCGCCAGGCTTAATTATGCGATCGGAGAAGTTACGCCAGTTCGGCCAGGTATTTGGTCCAGATGAGACGATGACATCTTCGACGTCTTCCATGCCCGGAATGTTGTAGAGAAATTCCATGATATGTGCGGTTACCTGATTCTCCGTCAGACCTGGTCTGAGGAATTTCATTGTTTCCCAGTGCGCGGCATCACCAATAGCACCTACGATTCGGAAGCATTCCTGTTCGTCGATATTTTTTACCGCGCGTGCTTCCATCATTGGTGTCATACCATCGGTCCAATCAATGCCTTCGTCCTTAAATGCTTGGATAAGGTTAATGTCAACGAAATCGACGCCAACTTTTTCACCTGCGACGTTGCTTTTCTTCATCTCCTGCTTGACGGCCTTGGCAAACTTACCGACCTGCTGCGCTGAAGCGGGGCCAGCAGCTCCCTTAATCCAGGAATAGGAATAGCGAACATTCTCTGGTGGAATCCAGGGACAGTGGCGCTCGATCTGCATACCGATGTCGCCTTGTTCGAAGATAACCGGTGGATCATCTCCACAAAGCATGGCGTAGCGCAGACCGGGCTTCAGACGACACCAGCCAGGAGTTAGTGTACTCGTAACATAACGGATATTTTCGTCATACATTAGAACCAATGCGCTCAGTCCGGCAGCCTTCATACGTTCCCTGGCTCTCTCCAGGCGGTACGTACGTAAGCGCTCCCAATTGACGCGTTGCTGCCAGTCTAATCCCACGGTGCCAAAAGTAGCCATACCCGATCTCCCTCGGTTAACATTTCGCGATATTTAAAAAAACATCAGGTTGCGCACTGACAATGTCCGCTTCCCGAAATTTGGTGTCCCTGATGTGGCGCAATCTAGCGATTCATTGTTATAGCTCATCGCCGGGGCATCTAAGACGGCGGTCATTCTACGTCACGGCCGGGTTGAATGGGAATAGTTTACCGTTCCAGATTGTTTGCCCAGTGAGTGACTAGCCGTTTTTGTCCTACTTGCACTCCCGGAATGCTCTTGTAAGAATGTTATCGTTTTCCGGCGTCCTAGCTGGCGATTGCCGGCAGTAAATGGACACTTCTTTCATAATTGTGCAAAAAAGCAGCTTCAGTTTGAATGGCTATACGCTCGCGAGTAGCGTGATGCTCGTACTGTTTATGCTTTCCGGAAAGGCAATATCAGATTGGCCAGAGCGGCCGATTACCCTTGTTGTAATGTATGCTCCGGGTGGCGGAACGGATACGGTACTGCGTACTCTGGCTAATGAAATGGCTAACGTCACGGGATGGCGAATAAACATTGTCAACCGACCCGGTGCTGCAGGCGCCCTGGCAACGCGTTACGCCGTTAATAGGCCGAACGATGGTTACACACTTCTCGGCGCCTCAAGTTTCAACAAGTATTCTCGTGTTGGTGGCGGTGGTGAGTCGCGCTCTTGGACAGACTGGTATTACATGCAGGCGGCTACTGCGCTCGGTAGCTGGGCCGTTCGGCCTGATTCGCCGTACCAGACGTTTGAGGACGTTGTCATTGCTGCCAGAGCTAATCCAGAACAACTCACGATCTCTACTTCAGGGGCGGGTGGTCAGTGGCATGAGCTCGCGGCGGCTGTTGCGCACGCGGCTGGTATTAAATTGCGCTATGTACCGTACGGCAGCGGTCAGCAGGCTACACTGGCCGGCCTTAACGGTGAGGTCGATATTGCCGGCGGGGGAGTCCACGAACATATTCAATTTATCGATACCGGGCAGCTAATCTCTCTGCAGCAATCGGGCGTGGATGACATTAGGACCACGAGCGGCAGGATTATGCCGGCGCTTACGCGCATGATCCCTGATATTCGGCAGCAACTGCCGCCGAACGGCACCTATAATCTGGGTATCCGGCGTGATACGCCATACGAGATAATCAGTCAGGTTGAAGCTGCGTTCCGCGCCGCTGTACAGTCAGATAAATTTCAGGATATGGTGGCACAACGGTATTTCGTTGCCGATATCCTTACCGGAGCCGCCTCTGATCGTCGTGCCGCCGAGCTCGAGACGATATCAGCGGCGACATTCGAGAGGCTGAATATTCCCGGCGCAAAGACGGCGACGGAGCTTGGTCTGCCAAGTCCCGATAATTTCGGGCAGTGGTGGCCACCCCGGGATTATATGCCGCTGCCGGAGACTGAAGCTCAGACAAACTGAGATTTAACAAGACTTAATTTGTCGGCAGCAGTTAGCTTCTAGCATAAGTCGAGACTATCTGCATGATCGAAGACGAGATAGAACAAAGCCAGAGCCTAGCGGGTTCCTCTAAGAATACCGGGTTCGCAGGAGAGGAAGATATCGAGGGCCAGTCTACCCCGGCTAAGGACCTCGGTAGCGCTTGCGTGATTGCTGTGTTAGCGATCACGGTTGCTGTTATGTCAGTTCGCCTTGACGTCCCAGGTAGCGTTTACACCGCGCCAGGGTTGTTACCTTTCATGACGAGCCTGAGTCTTTTTCTTATGGCTATTTTTCTGGGACTTCGCGCCATGCGTGCTGGGGGCGCAGCCCACTTTGTGGGCGGAGCGTGGCGAGCGATCACAAGATATATAGCGGAATATCAGGGACGCCGATCGTTATTGTTGATCGTAATTGTTGTCATATATGTGATATTAGTTGGGTCGATTAGTTTCGACCTTCGTATGCCGACACCGTTGTTCGTATTTCGGCTTAGCAGTTACGAGGTCATTTCGATTGGCGTGATTACGCTGATCATGAAGTTGTACTGGAAAGCGCCGCTTGCCCGATGCTTTTTTGTTTCGCTAATCTCGATCGAAGTGTTGGCTTCGATCTTCCGATATGGATTCGCCATTATCATGCCGGAATCCTTCTAGGGCAGCGTCATGGATGTTTGGCTACAGGTACAAGAGCAGCTGCTTTTTATCGCGCAAACGCCGATGCTTTGGGTTGCCTGTTTGAGTGGTGTAACTCTCGGCATACTCTGGGGTGCGATGCCGGGTCTCTCGACAACGATGGCGATGACGCTGCTTATTGGTTTGACGGTGGGGATGCCACAAGCGGTTGCTATCATCTTTATGATCGGTGTGTATACGGGTAGTGTTTTCGGTGGAGCGATCTCAGCGGTACTAGTCAATATTCCGGGCACCCCGGACGCTGTGCCGACTATGGTTGAAGGTTACGCGCTCGCGAAACGTGGGGAGGGCGGTCTTGCGCTTGGTACGGCTATCTCTGCCTCGTTCGTCGGTAATTGGGTCGGCATCGTTTTGCTTATTTCATTCATCCCTGCCGTATTGTTTTTCGCGCTCCAGTTCAGGTCCTGGGAGATGTTCCTTTTGTCTTTATGGGGCATTGCCATTTGCGGCTCGATGTCGTCGATGGGATCACCACTGAAAGGTTGGATCTCCGGGTGGCTTGGCCTGCTCGTGTCGTTCGTAGGCCTAGACGCAATTCACGGAGTGTCCCGTTTCAGTTTTGGCTCTTACAATCTTGACGATGGCGTGAGCTTTATCCCTGTATTAATCGGATTATTCGGTCTAGCGGAAATTCTACGCGTCCTGCCGCAGAAATCTCCGCCGAGCATCCCTTCTGATGTTGGGCGAGTACTGCCATCAATTGGTACGTTAGTGAAGTATCTCCGGCCGAGTTTGCGGTCGGGTTTGATAGGTACGGTGATCGGCGCAATCCCCGGTGCCGGCGCGAACGTGGCGTCTTTTTTCTCATACGACGTTGGGCGTCGTCGCGCTGGTCAGGAAGAGAAGAAGAAATGGGGTAAGGGTAGCTATGAGGCGATTGTATGTTCCGAAGTCGCTAATAACGCTAACGTTGGTGGGTCGATGTTGCCGACTCTGGCTTTGGGGATTCCAGGTAATGCTGCCGCGGCGGCAGTGCTAGCGGCGCTTGAACTCAAGAATGTCGTTGTAGGGCCTCTTATCCAGACTGAGAACCCTGGACTAATTTTTTATATCTATATCGGCCTCATTATCGCGAATTTTTTTATGTATGGTATGGCAATCGCGTTGCTTAAGCCTTGCGTGAAGCTATTCAGCCTTCCCAAGACGCTGTTGATGCCGTTGATATTGCCGATTTGTGTTCTAGGCGCATTTGCGGTGAATCTGAATTACTTTGACGTCTACGTCATGCTGATATCGGGACTGATTGGTTACATCCTCCATTTGCTTGGTTTCCCGCTTGCGCCTGTAGTGCTTGCGGTGATTCTAGGGCCGCTCGCCGACGAAAATTTACGGCGCGCTCTCCTCGTATTCGAGGACGTCGGTATCCTGACAGTTTTGTGGGAACGAAAGCTTGGGACAGTGCTGCTATTTGTTGTGTTGTACACTTTTTATGATGGAATCTTTAAACGTGGAAAGACTGGAACATAAATGGCGTTAAAAAAATCAAGGAATATCGGTCTCGCTGTGGTTGGGTGCGGAACGATCGGGCGTATAAGGGCGGGATTCGCGCGGCATTATCCGGGGGTAGAGTGGCTTGGGCTTTGCGATATCAAAGAAGGTTTGGGTAAAAAGCTTGCTGAAGACACTAAGGCTGATTTCTTTACGACTGATGTGCGTGAGTTAATGGACCGGCCTGAGGTCAACGCCGTCATGATTCTGACGGAGGAGAGTCGGCACACGGAGCCGACCCTGATGGCGGCCGAGCGCGGTTATAAATTATTTATAGAGAAGCCGCTCGCGACGGATCCGCACGAGTCAGCACAGATTCTACAAGCGATAACAGATGGGGATGTTGATGCTTGTGTCGGCTACACGCAGCGTTTTCGCCGGCGATTCCTTACGATCAAGGAACGTTTGATGAGCGGTCAGATCGGCGACGTTCATTCGGTTGTTACCCGCGCAATGATGAATCGTATGGTGCCTATAGCAACGATATCGAAGACGAAAGACCGCAAGAATCTAACGCCGATGGTGGTTTCCGGTACCCATAGTCTCGACATGTCAATGTGGCTTATGGAAGGGAAGACACCGGTGTCGGTATACGCACGTTCAACCGACAGAGTCCTTAAGGAGCTCGGTACCAAGGACTCGACGTTTGGCCTGTTCACCATGGATGACGGGACGATATTCTCAATGAACATCAGCTGGGGTCTGCCAGTAGTGTGGCCTGGGTCAGTATATGGACTGGAAATTGGCATTGTTGGCACTAAGGGCTTTATAGATGTCGAAGATACGCATCGCGATCTAGTCTTAGCAACAGAGGATCCATTACCAGCTGGTTACACGACCGAGAATTTTCAACCGCCGATGGAACGCCACGTCGATTTTCTTACGAGTTACCCTCCCGGAGATATTTGGAATGATCAATTCTGGGGGCCTATGAAAGAGGAAACGATATCATGGTTTACGCGGATAATGATGGATCTTGAGTCACCGCATGCGACGGCGGCGGATGGTCACCGTAACCTCATGTTGACAATGGCGATGGACCGCTCAGCGAAACTCGGGAAGGAGATCGCTTTGCCCGTCGATCCGTCACATTTCAGTGATTAGTTGTAGGAACTCCTGGGTAGGTGTGCCGCCCTGTTTTGATCTTAGAGAGGGATGTCTGCACTAGTTGTGGACTATTTCGGTTGTAGATGGGCTAAAATATTAAGTTGAAGATATTATTTGCTGACAATAAGAACAATAGAGGAATATTCATGGCAAATTTCGATGCCGACAAACTCAATGAGCGCTTAGAACAGTTAAATAGAGATCAACTAGCAACGATGGAAAAACTCGTTGCCGATTTGCTGGAAGAGATGAGTGATTACAAGCCTGTTCCGAAGCGTGCTGGTGAGATAAACAAGAAATCTGATGCCGCCTAATTTAGACTTTTGTTGACAGTTACTAGGGAAAGAAAATGGATAAGGAAAAAGTGATCGCAACGCTGAACAGCATACTTGAGCTTGAACTAGCAGGCGTCGTCCGCAGTATGCATTACTCGCTCATGATATTCGGATGGAACCGTATTCCGATTGTGCAGTGGTTTCGAGATGAGTCGACAGAGTCTCTCCAGCATGCGGCTAAAGCGGGGGAATACATCACTTCGCTCGGTGGGCACCCTTCGCTACAGATTGGTGAGTTGCTAGAGACTCACCAGCACGATATCGATACGATGTTAGGGGAGCTCACTGAGCACGAGAATGAAGGCATTCGGTTATATCGTGAGCTGCTAGCGCTAGTCGAGGGTAAAGATATCCGTATGGAGGAATACGCACGGTCGATGATCCTCTCCGAAGAGGATCATCTCGATGAGATTGATAAGATGCTGCGTTAGCGCTTATCGAGCAGCGTAAATCTAACTTCGTCGGGTAAAACAGAAATTCAGGATAGTTAATACGCGTCGCGTGAAGCCCGCTATTTGATTGCTACCGGATTAAGCGGTGATCCTACCCCACCTGTTACGGGTATCGGTGGCGCGCAGAAGAAAAACTCATAAATTCCGTCTTCGGCGCAGTCATCCGCGAGATGGTCAACCACAAAAATTTCGCCCATCGTGATACCGATCATTGGGATCACGACCCAATGCCACGGTTGTTGCGCCTCGGTCGTCTCGTTCGGGCGTACTTCGCAACCCCATGTGTCGCAACAGATTGCTGCGATTTCTTTTTCATAGATCCATTCTGCGGTCTCGAACGCCATCCCTGGTGCGTCACCGCCAGCATAGCCGCCCCACTCTCCAGCACGTTCTCGCTGTCCGAGCATTCCAGTACGCACAATAACGAAGTCACCTCGGCGAACCTCGACGCCCTGCGCTTCAGCTGTTTCGTTGAGGTCAGCATTCGTGATTGCCATACCCTCGTCGAGTGATTCAACTCCGGCATGCTTAGCGACGTCAAGGAGTACACCGCGTCCCGCCATCCGGTCTTTAACCTTTTCGATTCCGTTTTTTTGTGCGCCGTTCGTATCAACGAGTCGGGCGTCATAGCCGTTCCACATCTTGTCATCATAGAAAATGTGACCAAGCGCGTCCCACTGCGTACCGCACTGCAGTGGCAGTGAGACCATGTCGTCGGCATAACGAAATTTACCACCATCTTGGTTGCCTGCTACTGCGTCCGTTCCTGTTGCGAGCATCGTATGTATAGGATTGAAACGATTACCCCAGAGGGCTTTCTGTGGGCCGTTTTTATCGAAGTTTAGGCCTAGTGAAAAGACCTTACCTTTGCGGACAAGTGCAGCCGCCTTAACCACATCCTCGGGCGTTATAAAATTCAATGTGCCGGCTTCATCGTCAGGACCCCATCGGCCCCAGTTCTTACATTTCTCCGCCGTCTCCCGGAGAATAGCCATGTCGAGTTTGCCCTTGCTGTAGTGTCGCGGCATAGTGCCTCCCCTCCTTATGTTTTCGGGATCAAAAAATGTTATTGGTTAGCATTACGGTGGATGCTTCAGTAGTTGTCAACCATTTCTCGGCAGCGTGGTGGTTAGTCTAATGACAGATGTCGCTGGGAGACCTATTCTGAAGATGCCGTCGATGCGCCTAGACGGCCAGGTAGCAGTAATTAGTGGCGCAGGCCGTGGCGTTGGTCGTGCCTGTGCACTCGCATTGGCAGAAGCTGGGGCTAGCGCAGTATTGGTAAGTCGTACACAGAGTGAACTCGATACAGTGGCGGAAACAATCGTGGCTGATGGTGGTTTGGCCTCGACACTCGTCTGCGACGTTACCGATACGAAACAGGTAGCTGAGGCGATCGGTTCGCTCGAACGGATTGATATTCTCGTTAACGTGGCGGGGACTAATTTCCCCGAGCCTCTGGATACTGTGACTGAGGATCACTTCGATCGCACAATGGCGCTAAACGTCAAGGCAACTTTCATGGTTTCACAGGCGACCGTAAGGCGTATGCAGGCTAGAGGTTGCGGTGGGGCTATCATCAATGTTTCGTCTCAGATGGGACATGTCGGTGCTCCAAACCGGACTGTTTACTGCGCGTCGAAGCATGCCGTCGAAGGGATGACGAAAGCCATGGCCGTGGAGCTCGCGCCGCAAAAAATACGTGTTAATTCGATCGGGCCAACGTTTATTCTGACGCCGCTGACTGCGCCCTTCTTCGAGAATGAAGCTTTTCGGGAAGATACATTGCGGCGAATTCCTCGCGGCGAAGTTGGTGAGCTAGAGGACGTGATGGGTGCAGTTGTGTTTCTTGCGTCGCCGGCTGCTGCGCTGATTACGGGGGCCGCACTCCTGATTGACGGCGGTTGGACCGCCTGGTAGCGGACCAATCGACTATATATTTGATAACGTTTCAAGAATGTCTTGAGGTAGTCGAGACGGAACGATCACGGTATACGGTATTGTTTGCGTCGCTTCGTAGCCCTATGGTTTGACGTTACTTGTTGTGTTGCGCCATCTTTAGCCCTTTGAGAGACCGCTCACGGCCGACCGAGCTCTTCAACGCAAGTTCGTAATTTTGACGTGCTTGCGCTCGTTCACCTAGTGACAAATAGGTATCCGCGAGTAGTTCCGCCGTCGGTTGCACGGGCTGGGCCGGCCCGTATTCTGGTGATACGCTAGCCTCTAGTTGCGCAGCTTCTTCCAGTAGCGCTATAGCCTTAGTAGAGTTTCCAGTTTCTAGCTCGATTTGACCCTCGAGCGACAGGTGCAATAGTCGCGGCACCATTGCTCGACGGCTGTTGGTTACGATTGGTTCTCCAGCGCCAATAGCCGCCAGTGCTATACCTGCACCGGCTAGGTCACCTTTCTTCAATGCGAGCACTCCCTGGATGTACTGGTCGGTAGCGATGAAGTAATGGCCTAGGCCGTCGTAGGTGACCTTAACGTCCGAGAGCGGGTGATCCCAGTCTTCCGAATCAACCAAAAATGAGGCACGCCCGGAGATAAAGTTCTGCCGGTGTATGTTACCCGGATGCTGCTTCATCTGGTCCTGTATCAATGCCACGTACTCGGCCGCCTCCCGATCACGACCCATTTGGTTTAGGGCATAAACTACCCAGGTCAATGCGTGGTAGGCCTGATTGCCGTAAGGGTCGGCCTGGTTCGGGCGCCGGGCAATAGCCTCTTCAAACGATCGAACGTTACGTTCGTAGCCGAGGTCCCACATACCTAGTGCGAAGTAGATATGCGAGCCCATGTGTAACGCATGAACGGCCGACGGCGCAACTTCGGCGTAGACAGTCGCAGCCCGCAGCCCTAGTGGCGCATGGACTGGGTCATCATAACTGTGAATTGCGTAGTGCAGGGCTCCCGGATGGCGCGGGTTAATCGCTAGTATGTCTTCGGTAATAGCAGCAGCGCGCATATAGCGTGTGTAGTCACGACCTCCATGGCTAGTCGTGATCAGCGAAATCGCGTAAAGCGCAGCGGCATCGTGATCGTCAGGGTATTTCTTATACATCTCGCCAAGAGCCGCGGAGTATGCGAGTTCGCGCTCTTCCTGGGTCCCTTCGGCGAACAGGATTTCAATCGATCGAAGGTAATCTTTCTCTCGCTCGGTTGAAAACATCGCTTCACGTTCAGCAACTGTCGAGCCTAGACGTTGAATTACGCTTCGGGACTTTTCTGTCTCGAAACGGTTCCAGAGCATGTGCTCGTAGGTAAGTGCCTCGCCCCAGTAGGCCATGCCAAACTCCGGATCCAGATCCTGAGCTGCTCTAAAGCTTACTCGTGCGTCTTCGAACTCAAAGTTGTGCAGTTGCAGAAGACCTACGATGAAAACTTCGTGTGCTTCAGGACTGCCGGACGTTGGAAATTCCGTACTACCATATATCTGGAAGTCACGTGCATCAGCGGCGGATGCCGTACCGGTGATAATAACGCTCAGTAGCAAAGCTAGACGGAAAATATTTTTCATCGGCTCATCTCTCTAATATGATCTTTAAATAACTGATTTTTATTAGCTCTTTATATTATACGCTGGAGTAGAGGGAAGATTGACGCGAAAAACAGCGTGTGGGCATAAACAACGAGTGTAGGTGAGTTCTACGACAGTGAAACTCCTAAGCGGCCTAATAAGAGCGGCTCTATTCGGTTAGCGACCCTTAAATTTCGGTTTCTTTTTGGCGAGGAATGCTTCGTAGCCGATACGATAATCCTCGGTGTCCACGGCATCGAAGCTTTCGTCGAGCTCCTCAGAGGTTAATGGCGTCGGATCTCCTAACCGGCGCACGAATTTTTTATGCCGGCGATTTACGAGCGGTGCAGTTTCGGCGATTCGATGTGCTAACGAGTATGAAGTCTTAAGTAACTCGCTGCCGGCAATCACTTGGTTTACGAGCCCGAGTTCATAAGCGCGCTTTGCATCGAAGATATCTCCGCTAATTAGAATCTCTAACATACCTCCCGTTCCTAAGAGATCTTTCAGCGTTTTGATCTCAGCATAGGACATAGTCAGTCCGAGACGATTGATCGGTACACCGAAGCGACTTGTGTCACTACACAGCCGAAGATCACAGACGCTCGCGAGGTGCAGTCCACCACCAACACATACTCCGTGGATGGCCGCGATGATTGGATGCTGGCATTGCCTTAACGCAGTCAACGTTATTTCGATGTGCTCGACGTATGCCCTAACCTGCTCATTATTGTTGCGGTCCTTCTCGAATCCGGCAATATCTGCGCCGGCGGAGAAAGCCCGCTCGTCTACACCGCGAATGACTAGACAGCGTATGGAGTCGTTTTC
>Ga0310344_10000721_pt1 | contig 25711 bp, 24 predicted proteins | sample HC15DNA20200_MG_FD_203801 | JGI IMG/M metagenome (GOLD analysis project Ga0310344, IMG submission 203801) | Marine microbial communities from station ALOHA, North Pacific Subtropical Gyre - HC15-DNA-20-200_MG | ecosystem: Environmental > Aquatic > Marine > Oceanic | place: Pacific Ocean: North...
TATCCGGTGCAATCGGAAATCTTATTGATAGATTAAGCCATAAAGCAGTAGTTGATTTTATCGATTTTCATATTGGCAATTTTCACTGGCCTGCTTTTAATTTTGCCGATACTTATATAACAATTGGCGCTTTTATATATGTTTTTACTATTTTTACTAGCCAAAAGGATAATATTGCTTAAATTTATAAATAATGGTTTTACAAAATTATATAAATAAATTCTATATTCTTATAATTTCTATTTTTTTATTAACATCATGCGGAATAATAGGAGGAAAAGATGATGTTGATGCTACTGAAAACGCAGTACTATCTGGTCCACCGTTAGCAATACCACCGGAATTTGATATTAATTCACAAAATACAGATCAAGAACAATCAATGCAAACATATGATTTAGAAACTATGGATCAGGGTTTTGAGGATCAGCAGATATATGAATCAAATGAAAATACAGATATATTTAGTGATGAAGTTCCAGCTATGACAAATATTGAAAATTCAGGCGAAATTCAAAGTTTTGAAAATTTTAATCCAAGTGTGTCAAAGATTAATAAACAAAAAAATATTAATATTAATCCAAGAGTCCAAAAAACATATAGGTCAACTGTCCCATCGGACGCGTATGATTTTGGAAAAATTCAACCAAAAAATAGAAATACATCATATGTGAAAAGAAATAATAATAATTATGGATTTGGACAACAAAGTTTTGAGCAAACACAAACTATGGGTGATAATAATTTGTCAAAAGAAGAAGAATTTTTACTAGAAGATCTTATAACTCAAGAAGACGCACCCTCAAGCAATTCTAGGGATCAAGATATTCCGGATTTTGAATCTAGAGGCGATAACGACTAAAATTTTTTTTAAATTTCATATTTATTTAATTATTTTCTTATTTATTTAATTAACATGAGATTTTTTTTATTTTTAATAATAATCTTATTTTCAAAATTTGCTTTTGCTGAATTTAAACCTCAGCATACTATTTTAGAAAATGGATTAGAAATTGTTGTATTAGAAAATAATAGAGTACCAGCTATTGCCCATTCAATTTGGTATAAAGTTGGGTCTGCAGATGAGCCAAACGGTAAATCTGGAATAGCTCATTTTTTAGAACACTTATTATTTAAAGGCACTGAGAAACTAAAGCCTGGTGAGTTTTCGCAAATAGTTGCTCGAAACGGTGGAAAAGAAAATGCTTTTACTAGTAAGAATTATACAGGGTATTTTCAATTAATACATAAATCAAAACTAGAATTAGTTATGTCTTTAGAAGCAGACAGAATGAAGAATATAAAATTAATTGAAAAGGAGTTTGAAAATGAAAAAACAGTAGTTCTTGAAGAAAGATATTCAAGAGTCGATAACAACCCATCTGCTTTGCTATCAGAACAAATAAATACTGCATTGTTTATGAATCATCCTTATAGAAAACCAATCATAGGATGGGAACATGAAATAAAAAATCTAAGCTTGAAAGATGTTATGAGTTTTTACGAAAAATATTATGCTCCAAACAATGCTATAATTGTTATTTGTGGAGATGTGACATTAGAGGAAGTTGTTAAAATTGCAAAAAAACATTTTGGATCAATTAAACCTTCTAAAATTGAAAAAAGATTATGGACTGAGGAGCCAACTCAACATGCACCAAGAGTAGTTATACTAAAATCGAAAAATACCGCGATACCAGTTTTTAAAAGACATTATTTAGTTCCAACTTATACTAAATCAAAAAAAGAATCTATAGCTATGCAAGTTTTTACTGAAATTTTTGGAAATCCATCAACAGGAATGTTATTTGATGAATTTGTGAAAAATAAAAAAATAGCAACAAGCGCAGCTGCTTATTATTATCCAGATGGATTCGGCGATACTAGCTTTACTATAAGTATTGTACCAAAAAAAGGAATTACTTTAAATAAGATAGAATCAGAATTAAACATATATTTAAAGGAAATTAAAGAAAAAGTTGTAAATAAGGATGAATTAAAAAGTACAAAAAAAAGATTAGTTAACGAAACTATTTTTGCTCAAGATAGTTTATACATGGGTATGAGAATATTTGGTTCTTCATTATCTACAGGATACTCATTAAAAGATATAATTGATTGGTCAAGTGATATCCAAAAAGTTTCCCTTGACGATATACAAAATATTTTGTCAAAAATTTTTGATTCAAATAAATCTGTTACAGGACTTTTATTACCAATTGATAAATAAATTATGAAAAAATTTTTTATATTTCTTTTTTTTATTTTACTTAATTTTAACTATTTGAGTGCTTTGGATGTAAAAGAAATAAATTATTATAAAGATAATAAAGCATGGCTTGTAAATGATAATAACTTACCAATTGTAGCTATAAAATTCGCTTTTAAAGCAGGATCAGGAATTGATCCTATTGGAAAAAAAGGATTAGCAAGTATGACAGCATCTCTTTTAGATGAAGGAGCAGGAAATTATTCTGCAAAAGAATTTAAAAAGATTTTAGCTGATAATTCAATAACTCTTAATTTTAATGTAAGTCATGATAATTTTTATATAGATTTATATACCTTAAAAGAAAATTTAGATCTTTCATTCCAGCTTTTAGATTTAGCTTTAACAAAACCAACATTTAAATTAGAAGAAATTAATAGAGTTAAGGGTAATATAAAATTAGTTTTAGAACAATCTTATAAAGATCCCGATGATATAGGAGCAAGATTGTTTAGAGAAATTCTTTTTAAAGATCATCCTTATCAATATGACACATTAGGAGTAAGTGAAGATATTGATAAAATAGAAAAAAAAGACTTAGAATCTTTTTTAAATAATAATCTAACAATTGAAAAATTGTTTGTAGCAGCTTCTGGTGATATTAAAGAAGCAGAACTAAAAAAATATTTAAAAAAATATTTTGTTAAATTTGATAATAAAAAAAAAGTAAATGAAATCCCAACACACAAAAAAAATATTAATTCTGAGATTTTTTTACATAAAAAAGATCTAAGACAAAGTAGCATTTTATTCGCAGGAAAAGGTATTTCAAGAAACGATCCTTACTTTTACTCAGCATATGTTATGAATTATATTTTAGGTGGTGGCGGATTCTTTTCCCGTTTAACTACAGAAGTAAGGGAAAAAAGAGGATTAGTTTATTCTGTATATTCTTATTTATATCGATATGATAAATATAATTTTTTTTCAGGTGGAGCACAAACAAGTAATGAAAACGTTGTTAAAGTTATTAAAATTATCAAAGGAGAGTTGATAAAAGTTAAAAAAAAAGGTGTAACTGAGGAAGAATTAAAAAACGCAAAAAACTATCTAATTAATTCTTATGTTTTGAGATTAGATAGTAATAATAAGGTTGCATCAATGCTTTTAAATACACAAATGGATGGTTTAAATACAGATTTTTTTGAAAAAAGAAATGATTATATAAATTCTGTTTCTTTAGAAGATATAAAAAAAGTTGCTTCTAGAATTTTAGATGAAAATCAAATTTTTTTTCTTGTAATCGGTAATCCGACTGATTTAAAAAATGCAAATAAAATATAAAAAATTTTTATGAAACATAATATAAATAATTGTTTTATAGATTCTGTTATAAAAAAAGATTCATACAAATCTTCTTTAAAAAAAATAAATTTTATAATAGATCAAATTAAGAAATCTAAGGAACCTCTTCTTTTGTCTTTTCTTAATCAATTTAATAATTATCAAAAAGAAGAATTAAATAAACTAGGTTCGTACTATCAAAAAAATTTTAAAGATGTAATTATTTTAGGAACAGGAGGTTCAAGTAAAGCAGGACGTACCTTCGTTCAGATTGCTTATAGAACTTTTGGAAGAAGTCCTAAATTTCCAAAAATTACTTTTTTAGAAAATATTGACTTCCAAGATTTCAATGACTTATTCAAAAAAATTAATTTAAAAAAGACAGGAATAATTGTTATTTCAAAATCAGGAGAAACTAATGAAACATTAGTGCAATTTTTAATTTTTTTGTCAAAATATAAAGAAAGTTTTCAAAAACAAAAAATAGAAAAATATTTTACTGTAATTACAAAAAAAGGTAGCAGTTCGCTAAGAAATTTAGCAAATGATTTTTCGATCGGAGTTATAGATTTAGATAACAATCTTTCAGGAAGATTTTCTGCTTTTTCTCCAATAGGACTATTGCCCGCAGCTATTTCTGGTTTGAATGTTCAAAATATAACAAAAGGTGCATTATCTTTATTAAACGAATATTTAAAAAAACAACAAATAATTCCATCTGAAGGTGCTGCCTTACATTATGCAGCACAAAATTCAAAAATTAATATTTCTGTTTTATTAACATACACTGAGCGTTTGAGAAATTTTGGATATTGGCACGAACAATTAATAGCTGAAAGTTTAGGAAAAAAAAATAAAGGCTTTACCCCTGTCCACTCAATGGGAGCTACTGATCAACATTCACTTTTACAACTTTTTTTAGAAGGTCCAAAAGATAAGCTAATAACATTTATAACTTTAAAAAAACAGAAAGATCAAATAAAAATTAATAACAATTTAATTTCTAAAGTTAAGAAATTATCTTTTTTAAAAAAAGAATCTTTAAATAAACTTTTAGATTTTGAAATGGAAAAAGTTTGTAGACTTTTAAATGAATATAAAAGACCTTATAGAACAATCATATTAAATAAATGTGCAGAATTTGAAATTGGATATTTAATGATGAATTTTATGTTAGAAACTATAATTTTAGCTTATTTAAATAATTTGAATCCTTTTGATCAGCCAGCGATTGATAAAGGAAAATCAATTAAATTAAAGTAGATTAATATGTATGCATTATTTTTGGTCGTATTTTCAAATCTTCTAGGATTTGGAATTATAATACCTTTACTTCCATATTATGCGGAACATTTTGGAGCAAATCCTAATGAAGTCACTTTATTAATGGCAAGCTATTCATTAATGCAACTTATATTTAGTCCAATATTAGGCAGGATTAGTGATATATATGGCAGAAAAAAAATATTAGTTTTATGTTTAATTGGTTCTGCAATTTCTTATTTTCTTTTATATTTTGCTACTAACTTTGCTTTAGTCTTATTTGCACGATCAGTTGCTGGTTTATTTGGTTCTACTACAGCTATTGCAAATGCATATGTTACTGAAACTACTTCATCAGCAAATCGATCAAAAGGTATGGGATTAATCGGTGCAGCTTTTGGTTTAGGTTTGGTTTTTGGGCCAGTAATAGGGGGCTATTTTGGAGGAGGAGATATTAATAATATAGATTATAAAACTCCATTCTTTTTTGCTTCTCTAGTAGCAATAATATCATGTATTCTTGCTTATTTTATATTGATTGAACCAAAAAAAAGAAATAAACAATTCATTTCAATAAATTTCCTTGATTCATTTAAAGATTTAATAGATCTTTTTAAGATTCCTGCACTTCTATTTTTAATTATATTATCTTTTTTAATTACTTTTTCTTTTGCGGGTTTTGAAACAACTTTTGCTTTGTGGACTGAAAGAGCGATGAACTGGGCATCTAGGCAAACAGGTTATGCTTTTACTTTTACAGCCTTGTTAGTAGCCATTATACAAGGAGTTTTCATAGGAAAACTAACTAAAAAGTTTGGAGAATTAAAACTTTTAATAACTAGTTGTTTTTTAATGTTAGTAGGATTATTTTTTATTACTTTATCAGCTCAAAATTTATTTTATTTAACTATTGCTCTTGGTATTTTGGGTATTTCAGTAGGTTTGGGAAATCCTTCATTAAATAGTTTGTTATCTAAAAATCTGAGCAAGGGTATTATAGGAGCTTCATTTGGCGTTGTGCAATCTGTTGGAAGTTTAGCAAGAATATTAAGTCCTTTAGCAATGGGCAATCTTTTTTATTTTTTTGGTAAGAACTCACCTTATAATTTTGGAGCTTTTTTAATGTTTATTTCATTATTAATATTTTTTTATTATTTTTTTATTTTGAAAAAAAGTATTAAAACTTAATTTTATTTTAATTTAATTAAAGCAATACTACTGTTTCCATAGTCTTTTTTTTTTATAATTTTAAAATCTTTGGGAATAACTATTTTTTTCTTTTTTGCGTATTCTATTATAATTACGGCTTCTTTTTTTGTTATTTTAAAATCTAAAATTTTTTTTAAAGTTTTTTTAATAATTAAATCCATTTGATATGGTGGATCCATAAAAATTAAATCAAATTTACCATCAATCTTTTTTACTTTTCTTATACTTCTTTTAATTATTTCTACTTTTTCATTAACTTTTAAATGATCTGCATTTTTATATAGAACACGTAAATTATCAGGTGATTTTTCTATAAATGTTACATTTTTCGCACCTCTTGATATTGCTTCAAAACCTAAAGCACCAGTTCCTGCAAAAATATCTAGAACGTTAAAATCTTCAAAGGGAAGATTTTTTTTTTTTTCATTAATTTGTAAATAACTAATAACAATATTAAATATAGATTCACGAGTTTTATCAGTTGTTGGCTTGATACCTTCTTTGTTAAACTTTATTAATTTTTTTCCTCTAAATTTTCCTGAAATAATCCTCATGGTATTTTTTTAAAATATTTTTTTATATTTATTTCTTTAATTTCATTCTTTTTAAGGTTATTTAACTGAATAGGGCCAAAACTTATTCTTTGCAATCTATTTATTCCCCATCCAAAGAAATTTATTATTTTTCTAATTTCTCTATTTTTTCCTTCTATTAATTTCATTTTTAACCAAAAATATTTTTCATTTTTTTCTAAAACACCAAAATTTATGCTTTTATATTTAATACCTTTAATTATTATTCCTTTTTTCAACTTTTTTAATTTCTGCATATCTAGAACCCCTTTAACTTTAACTTTATACTCTCTCACAAATGAATTCTTTGGAAGCTCAAGATACCTTGATAAAGAACCAGAATTAGTTAGCAATAAAAGACCTTCAGAATTAAAATCCAACCTTCCTACAGTTATAACTCTTGGTAAACTTTTTGGAAAATCTTCGAAAATAGTTTTTCTACCTAACGGATCATAATTAGTTGTTAATTTTCCAACTGGTTTATTATATTTCCATAATCTTGTTTCTTTCTTTAAAATTATTTTTTTATTATCGACTTTTATTAAATCTTCAAGTGTCGCTCTTTCGGGGATAGAAATAAGAATTTTATTATTTAATTTAACTCTGCCTTCTTTTATTAATAACTCTGCTTGTCTCCTTGAACAAACACCTGCATCTGCAATTAATTTTGCTACTTTAAAAGATTTAATCACTTTATATTTTATTTCTGGCAAGCTTTAACAAATGCTTTGAATATCTTTTTATCATAATTACTAATAAAAAACTCAGGATGCCACTGAATTCCAAAAAAGAATTTGTGCTTATTTAATTCTACTCCTTCTATTACCCCGTCTTCCGCAATTGCATTTACATTAAGATTTTTTCCGACCTTTTTAATTGCTTGATGATGCGCGCTGTTAACTCTAAATTCTTTTTTTTTTACTATTTTATATAATTTACTTTTTAAGTTTATTTGAACTTTATGACTTGGTTTGTCTCTTGACTGAGTTTGTTCATGTTTAATATTTGTTTTTGTAATATGTTGTATTAGCGAACCACTTAAGGCAACATTAAGCAATTGTTGCCCACCACAAATACCTAAAATCGGTTTGTTTTTTTTTAAGGCTAATTTAGCCAATTTAAGTTCAAAATTAGTTCGTGGTTTATCTAAATGATTGACCAATTTATCTTTTTTTTCACCATATATAGTTGGATCAATATCAAAATCTCCTCCCGTTAATAAAATACCATCAACTAAATTAAAGTAATGATTTGCTAGCTCAGGTTTAGAAGGCAGCATTAAAGGAATACCATTAGAATTTAAAATACTATTAATATAATTTATTCTTACAGCGTACCAGGGAAATTGAGAGTAACTTTTATTTATTCCAGTATCTATTGAAATTCCAATTACAGGTTTCTTGTATTTTTTCATTTTTTTTATTGTATGTATTTATAATAGTTTCTTTAATAACCTTTTTTATAAAATTTTGATAGTAAATAAAAAAATAATCGAAGAATTAAAAAAGTTAGCTTTAAAAGCAAAAGAAAATGATGAAGTTCCTATTTCAGCAATTATCGCTAAAAAGGATAAAATCATTTTCTCAGCTTATAATACATGCCATAAATCTAATAATCCACTAAACCACGCAGAAATGATTGTTATTAATAATGCTTTAAAAAAAACTAAAAAAAAGTTTTTAGATGAATTTGATATTTACACTTCACTTGAACCCTGCGCATTATGTGCTAGCGCTATATCTTTTTCTAGGATTAAAAGATTATATTTTTGTGCATATGATATCAAATTTGGAGCTATAACTAATGGAGCTAAAATATTTAATAAAAAAAATTCGATGTTTAGACCTAAAATAATGGGCGGGATAGAGGAAAAATTTTTTTCTCAGTTATTAAAAGACTTTTTTAAATTAAAAAGATAATCATTTTAATTTTTTTGCTCTAAAACCAATGTCTTTTCTAAAAAAACTATTTTTCCATTTTAATTTTTTTACAGTTTGATAAACCTTTTTTTTTACACTATTAAAGTTTTTATCACTTGAAGTTACAGTTAAAACTCTTCCGCCTGAAGCAACTATTTTATTTTGATTATCCAAACTAGTACCTGAATGAAAAACTTTAGTATTTTGATCTTCGTTTATTAAGTTTAAATTCTTAATAATGCTATTTTTTTTAAATTTATTTGGGTATCCTTTATTAACCATAACAACGCTTAGAGCGTATTCTTTTTTCCATTTAATTTTTGTTTTATTCAATTTTTTGCTAACACAATTATTTAGAACTTTTAGTAAATCAGATTTTAGTAAAAAAATTAAAGGCTGACATTCAGGATCCCCAAATCGGACATTATATTCAATTAAATAAATTTTTTCCTTTACTAGCATTAATCCTGAATACAAAATTCCATTAAATGGTCTTTCTTCTTTATTCATTGCTTTAATAGTTGGTTCAATTATTTCTTTATTAATTTTATTTTGAATGTTTCTTTTTAAATATGGAAGAGGACAGTATGCTCCCATACCTCCTGTATTTGGCCCCTTATCATTTTCAAAAATTTTCTTATGATCTTGTGATAATAAAAGAGGAATATAATTTTTTCCATCCACTAAAGCTAAAGAACTTATTTCTTCTCCAATAAGATAGTCTTCAATAACCACTTCTTTTCCAGAATTTCCAAATTTTTTTTTTACCATTAGATCTTTTAAAATTTTTTTAGATTGAGATTTATTTTTTAATATAAAAACACCCTTTCCAGCTGCTAAACCGCTTGCTTTAATTACTATGGGGTAATTAATATTTTGAATATAATTAATTGCTTTACGATAATTTTTAAATTTTTTATAACTTGCTGTAGGTATATTGTTTCTTTTACAAAAATCTTTTGTAAAACTCTTTGAAGATTCAAGTATAGATGCTTTTTTATTAGGACCGAAAGTTTTAATTTTTAGTTTTTTAAGTTTATCTACAATACCATTTACAAGAGGTTCTTCAGGACCAACAACTACAAAATTAATTTTTTCTTTTTTTATAAATTTCTTTATAGAGTTAAAATTGTTAATTTTAATATTCACACATTCTGCTTCAGAATTAATTCCTGCATTTCCTGGAATACAAAAGAGTTTTTCACATAAAGGAGATTTGGATATTGCCCAACACAACGCATGTTCTCTTCCACCAGATCCTAAAACTAAAACTTTCAATTAAATTTTTTTATATTAATTTTTTTTAATAAATTTATCATAATTATAAATAAAATGGCTGACAATAAATTAATAGATAAATTAGAGAATGATAATATTCCAATATTTAGTGTATCAGAAATAACAAAGGAAGTTACAGAACTACTTGAGGAAAAATATAGTTATATAAAAATAAAAGGGGAAATATCAGGTGAAACCGGAAATAAATATCCTGAAATTTATTTTACTCTTAAAGATGAAGAAAATGTAATTAGCGCAATTATTAAAAGAAATAGAATCCCTCATTTAAAATTGTTACCAGAAGATGGTCTAGAAGTAATTTGCACAGGTAGAATTACCGCATATACAAAAAGAGATTCTAAGTTTCAAATTGATGTTGACTCTATTTCTGTCGAAGGAGAAGGACAACTTCTTAAAATGAAAGAGGAACTCCGTAAAAAATTAGAAGTTGAAGGTTTGTTTGAAACTAAATATAAAAGAGATATTCCATTTATTCCAAATAAAATAGGGATAATAACTTCGCCATCTGGTTCTGTAATCAAAGATATGCAAAGAATTATTTTTGAAAGATTTTCAGTCCCTATTGAATTATATAAAGCCACAGTTCAAGGTGAAAAAGCAGTTAGAGATATAATTAAAGGAGTTCAATATTTTAATAATCAATCAAGCAATTTAAAACCAGATGTTTTAATAATTGCTAGAGGAGGAGGGAGTATCGAAGATTTGTGGTGTTTTAACAATGAAGATTTAGTAAGGTCAGTTTTTAATTCAAAAATTCCTATTATATCTGCTATAGGACACGAACCCGATATTAATATTATAGATTATGTCGCAGACATGAGTTTAGCTACTCCATCACATGCAGCAAAAAAAGTTGTTCCTGAAAGAAAAGAGTTAATATTAGGATTGAAAAAAATTTTTAAAAATTTTCAAAATAATTATTCTAATTTTTTTTTAAATAAAATAAAAAGTTTAGATTACTGTTTTGGTAAATTACAAAAGCCAGATAACTTATTTAATTTAAAAAAAGATTCATTCTCTAAAGGTGAGAAAAAATTTAATAATTCTGAAAAAAAATTTTTTAATATATTAAGCGATAAATTAAAAAGTATAGTAGGAAAGTTTGATATTGGCTCTCATCAAAATACATTAAAAAGAGGCTATACATATATAAAAAATTTAAAAAATAATTTATTTATAAAAAGCGTTAAAGATATAAAAGATAAAACTAATCTTAAAATCACATTTCATGATGGAACTATTGAAGCAATTTCAAAAAAAAAGAAATAATTTTTTAAAAATTTTATTTTTATTTTTATTTATTTTTTTTTACAGCACACAAAAATCTTTTGCTAAAGTTTTTTCAGATCTTTTAGAACTTAACGGAAGTTTTACTCAAGGCGGTCTTTTATTTGGAAAAACTAATTACAAAAATAAAATTTTTTTTAATGAAAAAGAGGTTTTTGTAAACAAAAGTGGAGATTTTATTTTAGCTATAGGAAGAGATGAAAAATTAGAAAATTTAATAATTATTAAAGGTTTAAAAAAAAATGAAACACATAAAATTCAAATATCTAAAAGAAAATATAAAATACAAAGAATTGATGGTCTGCCAAAGAACAAAGTAACTCCAAACGAAGAAGAGCTTAAAAGAATTAGAAATGAATCAAAAATAATTTCTATTTCAAAAAATAAGTTTCTTAATAAAACTCTTTATAAAAGTGGATTTATTTGGCCGGTAAAAGGAATTGTTACTGGAAAGTATGGAAATCAAAGAATTTTAAATGGCCAACCAAGGAGACCGCACTACGGTTTAGATATAGCTGCAGCATCAGGCACAAAAATAATTTCTCCATCCAATGCTGAAGTTAGTCTAATCATGGAAGATACTTTTTTTAACGGAAAAATGGTGATATTGAACCATGGGCTAGGTTTAAATTCAATATATTCACATTTGAAAAAAATACATGTAAAGGAAGGAGAGCAAATTAAAAAAGGAGATTTAATAGCAGAAGTAGGAAGTACTGGAAGATCCACAGGCCCTCATTTAGATTGGAGAATAAATGTTTATAACATTGCTATAGATCCTGAATTATTATTATTAGACCAACCAGAATTTTAATTTACCATCTTCTATGTAACCATAACCATTGACCGGGGTTTTTTCTAATCCATTTTTCCATTATTAAATTCACTTCAGTCATTATTTGTAAAGGCGTCTTTTTTTGTCCATTTTTCGTAATTTTTAGTGGATTATGAAAAGTAATTTTGAAATTTGTATTTTTCATTCTTTCTACTTCAACAGGAATAACTAATGATTTTATTCTAAGACATAATTGAGCTAAAGCATCAGAAGTCATAGCAGGTTTATTAAAGAAAGGTACTTCAATTCCATCATTCATTTTTTGGTCAATTACTAACCCTATGCTCCTACCTTTTTTTAAAGAATAAATTAATTGTCTCGCTCCTTCTTTACCCTTTGGTGCCATAGGTAAATTTGATCTTATATATTTTATAAGAAAATTAATAAAGGGATTATTTGGTCTTCTAAAAATTGATAAAACTGGAACGCCATTTTTAATCGCTACATTTGGCAAAATTTCCCAATTTGCTAAGTGTCCTGAAAAAAAAATTGCAGGTGTTTTAGTTTTTTTTACAAGTAAAAGATTTTTTTTTCCATAAATTTGAATCTTATTATTTTTTTCTGGACTTATTTTTGATAAATGCGGATACTCTCCGGCAACTTTTCCTAGATTTTCCCACATATCTTTTATAATTTTTGTTATTTCTTTTTCATTCTTTTCAGGCATTACATTTTTTATATTATTATATGCTTTTTTTGTAACTCCAAGTCTGGGACCAATTAATGATGATAACTTTCCCATTAAAAAAGAAGAAATACCTAATGGCAAAATTCTTAAAACAATAAATATTAATAAAAGGAAAGAGCCTTCTAAAAAATACATAATATTTTTTTTTAATTTATACAATTTTTCTTTTTTTTAAAAAATTAATTAATTTTTTTTCTTGTTTTATCTCAATTTCTAAATCTAAAAAAACCATTCTCTTTCTTTGGCTAATATTTATTCTTTGTTTATCTTTCAAAGTTGTAACAAGTATGGAATTATTTTTTTTTGCATACTTAAGAAGGCTATCTATTTTTTTTTTACTATACGAATAGTGATCAGGAAAAGAAAAAAATTTTAAAACATTTAATTTTTTTTCTTTTAATGAGGAATAAAATTTTTCTGGCCTTCCCATACCAGAAAAACTAATTATTTTCTTATTTTTTAAATTTGCGAATTTTTTTATTTTAGAATTCCCATAAATAACTGGAATTTTATTTTTTATTCTTTTTTCTATACAATTTTCATCTTTATTGAAAAGAATTAATATATCCGATTTTTTGATTCCAGAATTTATAGTTTCTCTTAAAGGACCTGCCGGTAAAATAAATTCATTACCAAAGCCAAAACCTCCATCTACAATTAAAATCTTTAAATCTTGATAAAGTGAATAATTTTGTAATCCATCATCTAAAATAATTACATCTGCCCCATCTAATGTAGCTTTTAAAGCACCTTCAAACTTATTTTTTGATACCCAAGTATCAGTTTGTTTAGCAAGCAATAAAGCTTCATCTCCCACATCATTAGAAGAGTGCTTTTTTAAATCTACTTTAATTGGTCCGCGTAATTTACCAAGGTATCCGCGGGAAACTATATGAGTATTTATTTTCTTTTTCTTTAATAAATTTGCTAAATAAATTACAAAAGGCGTTTTCCCGGATCCTCCAGTATTGATATTTCCTATACAAATAACAGGTATTCCTACTTTATTTATTTTTTTTAACTTTTTATCAATTTTAGAAACTAAAAAATAAAAGAAACTAAATGGGAATAGAATAAAAATAATAATTTTTTCTATTAAATTATTTTTCTTAGACCAGAAACTTGGATAACCGTATTTAAATAATATTAAAAGTTTTTGTAACAATTTAATCTAGTAATTTTTTTTTAATTCCAATATTTGTCTGCGTCTTTAGTTAATTTTATAAGAATTTTTTCTAATTTATTAGATAATTTTATATCTTCTTTTTTTGAAATATTTTTTTTAACTTCAAATGGCCTTCCCCAAATAAAACATCCCTTTCCAAATGGTAATGCTAATAAGAATTTATCCCAACTATTTAAAAAAATTTTTTTTTTAACTGAATATGCTAAAGGAACAATTTTACACCCTGTTAAACTTGCTATTTTAATAATTGCTGAATTAATCTTCATTCTTGGTCCTCTTGGTCCATCTGGCGTCATTCCAATAGAAGTTCCTGATTTAAGTGATTTAATAATATTTCTAATAGCCTCAGAACCTCCTTTTGAAGATGAACCTATTATTGTTTCTATATCAAAATATTTTACAGTTCTTGAAAGTAACTGACCATCTGGATGAGAACTAATCAAGACATTAATTTTTTTTTTTTTGTTCCAGCTCAATGGCATCATCAAAAGTCTTCCATGCCAAAAACAAAGTATAAATGATTCATTTTTTTTCCACAAATTCTCGACATACTTTTTATTTATAAAACTCCAACTATTAGTAAATGAAACAAGCTTTATATATTTTGCTCCTAGCCAGCATACGGCACTATATGCTATTTTTGTTCTAAGAATTTTTTTATAGCTTAACACCCGTTTAAACTAAATTTTTTTTATCTAAGTAATCTTCTAAGTTTACGATTTTTTTTTTTGAACTTTTTTGACTTGCGAACTGTAATTTATATAACTTAGAATACAATCCTTTATTTTTCATTAATGTTTTATGATTTCCACGCTCTACAACTTTACCGTTATCTATAACATATATCAAATTAGCATCTAGAATTGTAGAAAGTCTATGTGCTATTACTAAAGTTGTTTTATTTTTCATTAATTTTTTAATACTCTTTTGTATATCTTTTTCTGAGTCTGAATCTAATGAAGAAGTTGCTTCGTCTAATAATAAAATTGGCGCATCTTTTAGAATAGCTCTTGCAATCGCTATTTTTTGTCTTTGACCACCTGATAATTGTATACCATGCTCTCCAACTAATGATTTATATCCATTTTTGAAAGCAGTAATAAATTCATGTGCATCAGCCTTTTTTGCTGCTTCATATAATTGTTTTTCACTACAATTTGGATTACCATATGCAATATTAGATCTAATAGTATCATCAAACAACGTTACTTCTTGGCTAACTAAGGCTATTTTTTGTCTCAGACTCTGAATTTTATAATCTTTTATATTTTTTTTATCAATTATAATTTCACCGTTGACAGTATCATAAAATCTTGGAATCAAATTAAGAATGGTTGATTTTCCTGCGCCTGTTTTACCAACTAATGCAACAGTTTTTCCTCCTGGGATTTTTAGATTTATATTATTTAAAGCATGAGAAGTTTTTGATCCATAAGAAAATCTAACTTTTTTAAATTCTATTTCACCTTTTTTGAGAACATATTCTTTTGCATTTGGTGAATCAATAATTTCTGGTTTTTGATCGAGTAAATTGAATATTCTAACTGCTGCTGCTAAACCATCTTGTATGTTCACATTAAAGTTTGCTAATCTTTTTAATGGCTGATAAGCCATCAATAAAGCAGTTATAAATGAAAAGAAAGTTCCAGGAGTTGTTGCGCCACTAATTACTTTTGTTCCTCCATAAAAAATGACTAAGGCAATTGCAATACCTCCAAGTGATTCAAGAATTGGCCTAGTTCTTGATCTAATTCTTACTGATTTATAAATTAAATTAAACAGATCTTCCACAATCTTTTTTGCTCTTTTCTTTTCATATTTTTGCATCGTATATGCTTTAACATATCTAGCGCTTTGAAAAATTTGACTTAGTAAACTAGCAAAGGACCCGATTTCAGCTTGAGTAGATGTTGAAATTTTTCTTATTCTTCTACCAATATAAAGAATTGGAAGAACTGCAGCAGGAAAAACAAAAAAGGCTATAATTGCGAGAAACCAATCTTGATAAAACATTAAAGCAACCAAAAAAATTAATGTCATTGTATCTTTAGCTATTCCTGTAAGCGCGGTAGAAACAGATGCTCTAAGCAAACCAACGTCATATGTAAAACGAGATATTAATTTTCCTGAAGAGTTTTTATGAAAAAAATTTAAGTCAGCATTCATTAAATGAGAAAATAGCCTATATCTTACATCAGAAATAATCCTTTCTCCCGCGTACTCCATATAAATTGATTCACCATAAGAAGCCAAACCTTTAACAATCGCTATAGTCATTACTGCGATTGGCACTAAAAGAAGTAATTTAGTGTTTTTATTTAAAAAAACTTCATCTAAAACTGGTTGCATCAACCAAGCATTTCCAGCAGTTGCTGCTGCTACTATTGCCATACATATAGCAGCAAGTAATAATTTTCCAAAATATGGCCTAACGTGTTCTTTAATTAATCTTTTTACAAGTACGATGCTTTTTTCGCTTTTATTATTTTTCATAAAAATTATCCGGCTACTATCATATCTTCAATTAACATAGTTGGAGAATTTAATCCTTGTTTAAATTCAAGATCGTTTGCCAGTGTTATTTTTTTAAACATATCATTTAAATTATCTGCGATTGTGATTTCATTAATAGGGTATGTAATTTCACCTTTATCTATCCAAAATCCTGAGCCGCCTCTACTATAATCACCATTTATTAAATTTACGCTTGAACCCATTAATTCTGTTAAATAGATACCTTTTTTAATATTACCAATTAAATTTTTTGGCGCTGAATCACCTGGTTCAAAGTAAAGATTAGTAGGGCTTGGTGTTGGGGGGCTTGAAATACCTCTGGATGCATGAGCCGTAGATTTTAATTTCAGTTGACTGGCTGTAGCAAGATCTAAAAACCATGTTTTCAAGACACCATTTTTGACAATTTGTGTTTTTTTAGTTTCTAAGCCTTCTCCATCAAAAGGTTTAGATTGTAAACCTTTTTTTCTTAGAGGATCATCTACAATATTAATATCACTTGAAAATATTTTTTTATTTAATTTTTTCTTTAAAAAACTTGTACCTCTAGTTATAGAATTTCCATTTATTGAATTTGAAAGATGCTTTAAAAAACTATTTGCCACTCTTGGTGAAAAAATAACAGGAATTTTCGATGTTTTTATTTTCTTTGGATTAAGTTTCCTTACCGCAAATTCACCAGCTTTTTCTCCTACTAAAGAAGCTTTTGTTAAATCTTTTTCAAAAACACTAGTTGCGAATTCATATTCTCTTTCCATTGATGTGCCCTTACCAGCAATTAAAACAGCATAAATGCTGTGGCTTGATGATTGATAACTTACGTTTAATCCATTGCTATTAAACAAATGTATTTTTGATTTATTCCAACCAATTTCAGCGCCTTCTGAATTAGTTACACCTTTAACATTCAAACCAGCTTTCTCAGCTTCAATAACTTTTTTTTTTAATGATTTAATAGATGGTTCTTTATTTTCAAAAATTTTTATGTCTGGAATATTTTTTATTATATCTTTTTTTGTTGCAATAGAACAATAAGGGTCTTTAGGAACTGCTTTTACCATTTTCGAAGCTTTAAAAACTAGCTCTTCTAGACTTTTTTTATTTAAATCATTAGAAGATACCATAACCTGTCTTTTATCTTTCATAAAACGTAAACCCATGTCATTGCTTTCAGATCTTTCTAATTTTTCAATTTTTTTTAATCTAGAACCAACATCTATATTTGTATTCTCAACATACAAAACATCAACACTATCAGCACCAGCTTTTTTTGATTTCTTTATTAAAAAATCAGCTTTTTCATTTATTTGAGTTTCATTCATTTATTAAATTATATAAACATTATATATAGTTAGAAAATAATCCAATTGTTATAAAAAAACCATACCACGAATTCATATGAAAAATTTTTACATAATTTTTAGAGTTTGATTTTTCAATTTTAAAGAATTCATATAAAATTTTTAAAGCAAATAATATTAGAATTATATAAAAAATAGAATTAATATTATTTAGTACTCCAAGAAAAGAAAAAATCGATATAAAAGATAAATAAAATAATGAAATCCAAAATTTAATATTTTGTTCTAAATATATTGCTAAAGATTTAACACCAATTTTTTTATCATCTTCTTTATCTTCATATGCGTAAATTGTATCATATCCCAAAGTCCAAAATATGCAGGCTAGATATAATAATAAACTTTGATTATCAAACCTACCTGTTGCAGCTGTCCACGAAATTAGAACACTAAAATTAAAAACAATTGCTAAAAATAGCTGAGGAAAATATGTAAATCTTTTCATTAATGGATATAACATTATTAATGGAAAAGCAATAAAACCTAATAAAATGCATGTAGAATTTAAACTTAACAATATTGATAAACCAATAGAGAGAAAAACAATAAATAAAATGATTGCGTCACTTATATCTAAATTTTCAGATGCTAACGGGCGAAATTTTGTTCTTTTAACACGTTTATCAAAATTTTTATCTATTATGTCATTTATAATACATCCAGCTGACCTCATTATAAATGACCCATATATAAATAACAAAATTAGATAAATATCGATTTCTTCTTTTGATACTATTAAGATGGACCAAATAGCTGGAAACATTAATAACATAATTCCAGTTGGTTTATTTATTCTTATTAGAATCAGAAAATTTTTTAAGTAATATAAAATATATTTAAACATAAAAATTTGAAAGATATTCTGCCATTAAAAAGATTATTTATAAAGACTGAACTTAAAGAGAAATCTTTAATTAACTTATCAGTTTCACATACACATTATATATCAAATGTTTTAAGAATAAGAGAAAAACAAAAACTTTCAATTTTTAATGGTTTTCAAGGAGAGTGGACAGGAGTGATACAAAGTTTAAATAAAAAAAAAGCTGTAATTTTAATTGAGAAGCAAATAAAAAAAAAAGAAAAAGAAAAGTTAATAAATATTATTTATGTTCCAATTAAAGGGCATAGAAATTATTATTTAATCGAAAAAATTACTGAACTAGGAGTTTCTAATATTTTTCCGATTATTTCAGAGCGTTCTGTTATTAAGAAATTTAATTATAAAAAAGCAAATGCCTGTTTGATAGCAGCATCGCAACAATCTGGAAGACTTAGCGTTCCTGAAATACATGAATTTAAAAGTTTAAAAAGTTTATTTTCTTTATGGGATAAAAATAATGAAGTTATTTTTTGTGATGAAACTGAAAAAAAGGAAACTTTTAATAATTTTTTAACATTAAAAAAGAATATAAATACTATACTTATCGGACCAGAAGGTGGATTTTCTCCATCAGAAAAAAATTTTTTAAAAAGTTTAAATTATGTTTATGGTTTAAGCTTAGGAGAAAGAATTTTAAGGGCTGATACAGCTGCAATTAGTGCGTTAACTTTGTTTATACACAAAAAAAAATAAAATATGAAAAAGATTTTAGAGAATAAGAGAGAAATAATTGAGTATTTTCAAAAAGGATCAAAATCTAAACAATTTTGGAAAATTGGAACTGAACACGAAAAATTTCTTTATGATTTAAATAACTTACAGCCAATTGATTATTACGGAAAAAATGGAATTAAGTCTTTATTTAAATTATTAAAAAAAAAAGGATGGAAAGAAGTAATAGAGGATAAAAATCCTATTGCTTTAAAAAAAAAAGGATCAACGATCTCGCTTGAACCCAGGTGTCAAATTGAGTTATCAGGAGGAACGGTTAAAACTATACATGAAACTTGTAAACAAGCAAAAATTTACCTAGACGAGCTAAAAACAATTTGTGAAAAAAAGAAATTAGGAATTCTTGGTATTGGTTATTATCCTAAAAATTTTAAAAAAAATTCTGGCTGGGTTCCAAAAAAAAGATACTCAATTATGAAAAAAAAAATGAAAACAGCTGGGTCTCACGGATTAGAAATGATGTCATCAACTTGTTGCATACAAACTAATCTGGATTATGCAAATGAAAATGATATGTTTCAGAAAGTAAGAGTGGGATTTGCTTTACAACCATTTGTTACAGCTTTATTTGCAAATTCTCCGATAATAAATAAAAAGAAATCTAAGTTTTTAAGTTACAGAAGTCATATTTGGTCAAAAACTGATAAAAAGAGATGCGGTATAATTTCTGAGGTTTTTTCAAAAAAATTTACATTTGAAAAATATGTTTCTTATTTGCTAAATGTACCAATGTATTTTGTAGTAAAAGATGGAAAATATATTGAAGTAAAAAATCAAAATTTTAGGGATTTTTTAAATGGAAAATTAAATAAATTTCCAAAACAAAGACCCACTGTTAAAGATTTAGAAAATCATATCAGTACCATATTTACAGATGTTAGAATTAAACAATATATCGAAATGAGAGGGGCTGATAGTGGATCATGGAATAGAATATGTGCTCTACCTGCTTTTTGGGTTGGACTTTTATACAATAAAACAATTTTAAATGAAATTTTTTTATTTTTAAAAGATTGGAAATTAGAAGATATTTCCCAGTTGAATCATGATGTTCAAAAATATGGATTAAGATCAAAGATAAAAGGAAAAAAAATTCAAGATCTTTGTATCGAAATTTTATTATTAGCTAAAAAAGGATTAAATATAAGAAATTATTTAAATAAAAGTAAGAGAAACGAAGAATATTTTTTAGATGTTTTATTTGAAGTTGCTGAAAGCGGTATTACTCCAGCTGAAAAATTAATTTATGAACATGTTGATAAAAATAATAACTGTTCGGACAAAATATTCATAAATAATTCATATTAAAAAATATTTAAAAGGTTATTCTTTTTTAAGATGAAAAAAAAATTTAAAAACTTAAATGAAGTAAGAAAAAGTATTGATAATATCGATACGCGCTTAGTCAAACTAATTGCTGAAAGAGAATTTTATGCGAGACAGGCTGTAAAATTTAAAACAAATAAAAAACAAATAATCGATAGAAAGAGAATTAATATTGTTTTAAAAAGAATAAATAGTTTGTCAAAAAAGTATAAAGTAAACAGCTTAACAGTTGAAAGAATTTGGAAATTAATGATAAAAAATTTTATTATTTTAGAAAATAGGTTATTTAGAAAACCAAAAGATTAATTTTTTTACAAAAACAGATTATTAAACATCTGTTCCTCCAACTAAAATTTCATCCACCAAAATTGTAGGTTGTCCGACGCCAACAGGGACTCCTTGGCCTTCTTTTCCACAAGTTCCAATACCGCCATCCAAAGACATATTGTTACCAACTAATGAAATCTTTTTTAATACTTCTTCGCCTTTTCCTATCAAAGTTGCGCCTTTAACAGGTTTGGTAATTTTTCCATTTTCAATCATGTAGGCTTCTGATGCTGAAAATTCAAATTGACCCGATGTAATATCTACACTTCCGCCTGAGAAATTAACAGCATATAATCCTTTTTTCACTGATTTGAATATGTCTTCTTCAGAAGTATTTCCTGAAAGCATATATGTATTAGTCATTCTTGGCATGGGAAGATATTCATAACTTTCTCTTCTCCCATTTCCAGTTGAACTAGTTTTCATTAAACTTGCATTTAATCTATCTTGCATGTGCCCAACCATAATACCATTTTCTATTAATGTAGTGCACTGACTCGGAGTACCTTCATCATCAACTGTTATTGAACCTCTTTTATAATCAATTGTTCCATCATCAACCACAGTTACATTTTTTGATGCAATTTTCTTTCCAAGAAGATCTGAAAAAACTGATATTTTTTTTCTATTAAAATCACCTTCTAATCCATGCCCAATAGCCTCATGAAGAATAATGCCTGGCCAGCCAGGACCTAAAACAATTGGCATTTTACCAGCTGGAGTCGGACAAGATTTTAAGTTTGTTATCGCTTGTCTCAAAGCATCCTTTGCTTGTTCTTTCCATATTTTATCAGTAAAAAAATCAATATAATTTTTTCTTCCACCCGCACCACTAGAACCGGTTTCCATTCTTTTTCCATTATCAACCGTTACAGATATATTTAATCTAACTAGAGGTCTTATATCTCCACAATGATATCCGTTTTTTCTTATAATATGTATAGCTTGCCATTCTCCATTAAGAGATACAGATACCTGCTTTACTCTTCTATCTAATTTTCTTGTATATTCATCAATAGATTTTAAAAGTTTTGTTTTTTCCTCTGAAGTAAAACCGTTTAAAGGATTTATGTTTGAATAATGTTTTTTATTAGTTCTTATTGGATCAACAATTTTTGATTTAGAAGAAGATGATAAAATTGATTGAACAGTTTTACCTGCATTTTTAATACTTGCTTCACTAATATTTGAGGAATGCGAGTATGCAGAAGTTTCATCTTTTACAGAACGCAGGCCAAACCCTTTATCTATAGATGTACTAGCGTTTTTTATTTTTTTATCATCAAATACAAAACTTTCAGATTGTTTAAATTCTAAAAAAAGCTCCCCGTCGTCAGCTTTTCTTAATGATTCGTTTATAATTTTTTCAGTTTTCTTAAAATCCAATCCTTCTTTTTCAAAAAAAAGATCGTATGAGTTGTGAATTTTATTCATAATTTTCTAATATATAATAATATAATTAATATAGATCAACATTTGTATTTTTTTTGTTGATAAAGTTTAATTTTCTTTTAATTTATTAATGTGTAAAGGGAGATTATTTGTGAAAAAAGTTTTATTTTTTTTAACAAGTTTATTTAGTTTCAGTGGTACTACATTTGCAGATGGCGGACCTAAACCTTGGCAATTAGGTTTTAGACCTCCAGCTACTACTACAATGGAAGAAGTAGTACGATTCCACGATAGTTTTATAAATCCTATTATTATTGCTATTGCTGTTTTTGTTATAGCATTAATGGTCTATATAATTATAAGATTTAGTGAAAAAAATAACCCTAAACCAACCAAAACAACACATAATACAACTTTAGAAGTTTTGTGGACTGCTATACCGACTATAATATTAATTATAATCGCAATTCCTGCTTTTAAACTTTTATATTATTCTCATCATAATCCAAATACAGAAATGACTATTAAAGCAATTGGCAATCAATGGTATTGGTCTTATGAATATCCAGATCATGGCATTGCTTTTGATAGTAATATGCTTTGCGGTACGAAAGAAGAGTGTGATGAAATGTCCAAAGAAACAGGACAAAAATATGTGCGATTGCTAGATGTTGATGAACCACTTGTTCTACCAGTAAATAAAAAAATAAAAGTTATTGCAACCGCATCAGATGTTATTCATAGTTTTTCAGTTTCTGCATTTGGAATAAAAATTGATGGTGTTCCAGGAAGAGCGCAAGATACATGGTTTGAAATTCTTAATGAAGGAACGTATTACGGTCAATGTTCAGAACTTTGCGGAATGCTCCATGGTTTTATGCCTGTAATGGTTAAAGCTGTATCAGAATCTGAATTTGATAATTGGGTTAAAAATAAAAAGGCTGCTGCAAAAAGAAATGAAGAAATTAAAAAAGTAGAAATTGTTAAATAATTAAATTTTATGAAATTTGAAAAACATAATTATCATTTAGTCGACCCAAGTCCTTGGCCAGCCTTAGGTTCACTTGGAGTTATTATTCTTGCTTTTGGTGCTATCAGTTATTTTGGAGATGGTCTGGCATTTGGTGCTGAAGAAACAACACGTGGTTCAATGTTACCTATGCTTATTGGATTGGGGGTAGTATTATTTACCATGGCTGTCTGGTGGATAGACGTTGTAAAAGAATCTCATAGCGGTTTTCACAATAAAATAGTTCAAATTGGTTTGAAATATGGAATGGTACTGTTCATTGCTTCGGAAGTGTGTTTCTTCGTCGCTTTTTTTTGGGCTTTTTTTGATCCTAGTTTGTATCCAGCTTCTAGAGAAGCCATAGGCGGGGTATGGCCACCTGAAGGTGTTGAAACTATGCATGCAATGGGAATACCACTTTTAAACACTGTTATTTTATTAACCTCTGGCGCAACACTTACATGGGCACATCACGGTTTAAAAGAAAATAATAGAAAAAAACTTATTTATGGTTTAATTCTTACCTTAGCTTTGGGATGGACCTTTACTGCTTTTCAAGCTTATGAATATCATCATGCAAAATTTGCTTTTACTGAAGGCATATATTCTTCAGCCTTTTATATGGCTACAGGTTTCCACGGTTTTCATGTTATTGTCGGATCTCTTTTTTTGTTAGTTTGTTTAATTCGATCTATAAAAGGACATTTTACAGCAGACCATCATGTAGGTTTTGAAGCAGCTGCATGGTACTGGCACTTTGTTGACGTAGTATGGATTTTTCTATTTACTGTAGTATATTGGTGGGGAGCATAAATAATTAAAAATGGCATATTTTAGTACAGCAAAACATCACGGTCACGGTCATCCAACAGGATGGAAGAGATGGGTGTATTCAACTAATCATAAAGACATAGGTACTATGTATCTAATTTTTGCTTTTGTTGCAGGATTAATCGGTCTTTCTATGTCTTTAACAATGCGCGCAGAATTAGCAGAACCAGGATTACAAGTTTTGGGTGGAGATCACCAACTTTATAATACCCTTATTTCAATGCACGGATTAATCATGATTTTTGCAATGATCATGCCTGCTATGATAGGAGGATTTGGTAATTGGTTTGTTCCAATTATGATTGGGGCTCCTGACATGGCTTTTCCTCGAATGAATAATGTAAGTTTTTGGTTATTGATACCAGCCTTTCTTATGCTAATGATGGCATATAAAACGGGAATGGGATCGGGCTGGACCTTTTACCCACCGTTGAGTTCTAAAATAGGACACCCCGGAAATTCAGTTGATTATTTAATTATAGGCATACATTTGCTAGGCGCTTCTTCAATCTTAGGAGCAATAAATTTTATAACTACAATTTTTAATATGCGCGCCCCTGGAATGACACTACATAAAATGCCTTTATTTGTTTGGGCAATTTTAGTAACTGTTTTTTTATTACTTTTATCACTTCCTGTTCTTGCAGGAGGAATCACCATGCTTTTAACAGATAGAAATTTTGGTACAGCTTTTTTTGATCCAGCAGGGGGAGGAGATCCAGTTTTATTTCAACATCTTTTCTGGTTTTTTGGACATCCAGAAGTTTATGTTTTAATTGTTCCGGGTTTTGGAGTTATTAGTCATATTGTTTCAACATTTTCAAAAAAACCGATTTTTGGATACTTAGGTATGGCTTATGCAATGGTTGCAATAGGTGTTATTGGATTTGCAGTTTGGGCTCATCATATGTATACAGCCGGTATGGATATTGATACAAGAGCATATTTTAATGCAGCAACTTTAGTGATAGCTGTCCCAACAGGTATAAAAATTTTTAGTTGGTTAGCAACTATGTGGGGTGGTTCAATCAGTTTTAAAACTCCAATGTTATGGGCTTTAGGATTTATCTTTTTGTTTACCGTTGGTGGAGTTACAGGCGTTGTTTTATCGAATGCTGGTTTAGATTTTGCACTTCATGACACTTATTATGTTGTTGGGCATTTTCATTACACAATGTCAATAGCTGCTGTTTTTGGTATATTTGGCTCTTTTTATTATTGGTTTTCTAAAATGACTGGAAAAGAATATTCTGAAAGTTTAGGAAAGTTACATTTTTGGTTAACATTTATCGGTGTTAACGTTACCTTTTTCCCAATGCATTTCTTAGGTTTGGCTGGAATGCCTAGAAGAGTTCCAGATTATCCAGATGCATATGCAGGATGGCATGGAGTTGCTTCAATTGGAGCATATATAAGTGCTGCTGGCACTCTTTTGTTTATCTATATTGTAATTAAAGCATTCATGAGTAGTAAAAAAGCTGCTGCAAACCCATGGGGTGAAGGCGCTACAACATTAGAATGGTCA
>Ga0310344_10000722_pt1 | contig 25709 bp, 41 predicted proteins | sample HC15DNA20200_MG_FD_203801 | JGI IMG/M metagenome (GOLD analysis project Ga0310344, IMG submission 203801) | Marine microbial communities from station ALOHA, North Pacific Subtropical Gyre - HC15-DNA-20-200_MG | ecosystem: Environmental > Aquatic > Marine > Oceanic | place: Pacific Ocean: North...
CAGCATGAAGAACAAGCAGTTTATTGAGGATTTGATGCCCAATCATCCGATTTACGTTGATTTGCTTCCGAAGAACGTGCGTGACGTATTCGGCAAGGTTCATAAGAACACGGAACCTGCAAAGGGGATGTTGGAGAAGCAGAACTTTTCCTTCAACGGGGAGATTGACATCTTTGAGGCAGGACCAACCTATTCATGCCCAACCAAGGAAATATCTGCGGTAAGAAAGAGCATCGTGGGTGAGTTTAATGGAGATTTCATTGAAGACCCCAAGGACACTCTGATTGCCACATACGAACCATTCAGATGTTGTAGAGGAAGTGCCGAGGTTTGGTCGGAAGGCAACATTAGTATTGATAAGGATTCCATTGCCAAACTTGAACTTACCATGAAAGATAAGGTTCGTGTGTATTTTCTTTAATTAAACAATACTTATATATATTCAAAAGGGTGTTACCATGAAAAAGTCAGAACTAAAAGCAATCATACGAGAAGAAATCAGACAAATCAGAGAATATGGGTCAATAGACCCCGCAGTTGACAGGAGAATCCAACGCAATGAAAATGATATTCGTGAATTGAAAGCGGCAGATGACAGAATCCGAGGGATGTATGGGAACGATATCCTCAAGCTCAACACTCGGGTTAAAACAATTGAGGCCAACTTGGAAATTATTGCCAAGGTCATTAAAAAGGAATTAGGAGTAAAACTTAAACGATGAAAAAGTCAGAACTACAAGCAATCATACGAGAAGAAATCCAAAACGCATTGACCGAGGCCGGCAAGTTCAAAAATTGGAAAGTCATTTTCAAGGACGATGGAACATATGGTGGAGTCAAAACTCCCAAAAAAGGTCATGTTGAAACCGTAAAGGCAAGAAATACAGTTGAAGCAATCAGAAAGGCTGCTACGAAGGTAGGTCTAAAGGATTGGTGGGGTCACGTTAATGTAGATGTAGAACTTGCCTAGTATAAATTATAAAAACTCCATCATCTCATATTTATTTGTATGGGAAAAAAGTTTGAAAATTTTGATGAGTATTATCAGTTCTATCTGAGCAAACATCAAAAACCTCTAAATAAGTTTTGTCATTTGTTGGGCAATCTGACAACCATTGCATTTGTGGTTTCGGTGTTCGTGTTCAACTTAAGTCTATGGTGGTTGTTGTTGACTCCGTTTGTGGTTTATCCACTTGCGGTTGTGGGTCATCTTCTTTTTGAAGGAAGTATGCCTGCATTCTTCTCAAGCAATCCGTTATATGCTAAGATGGCAGATTGGAGGATGATGTTTGAATGGTTGACGGGTAAGATTAAGTAATCTATAATAAGATAATGTCATTTGAAGTAAATTTTGATGGGTTGGTCGGCCCAACTCACAATTATGCTGGTCTTGCACATGGAAATTTGCATTCGGTTAATAACAAAGATAAACCGAGCAATCCTAGACGAGCTGCACTTCAAGGTTTGGATAAAATGAAGTTGATGCACGACTTGGGGTATAAGCAAGCAATCATACCACCACAAGAAAGACCTTTAATCAACGACTATGAGGATTATGAGAATATGGCAATCAATGCGTCTGCGAGCAGTATGTGGGTTGCCAATTCTTCTACAGTTGTACCAAGTGCCGACACCGAAAATGGAAAGTTGAATCTGCTTACTGCAAATTTGAACTTTACTCACCATCGTAGAATTGAAGCACCGCAAACTTGTATCACATTAAATAAAATTTTTAACGATACCTCTAAATTTTTAATTCATTCTCCTTTGAATAGTGATGGTGATTTGGACGATGAAGGGGCTGCGAACCACACACGATTCTGCAATTCATATGACGAAGAAGGGTTGCATTTTTTCGTATATGGTCGTTCACAAGATGCTTCGGAGGAAGTTCCGCAAAAATATCCTGCACGACAAACTTTGGAAGCATCCAAGAAAGTTGCGGAAACTATGCAAATCAAGAATGTGGTATTTGCTCAACAATCTGCGGAAAGCATCGATGCGGGTGTATTTCATCACGACGTTATTGGTGTCGGAAACAAAGACTTGTATTTTTATCACGAAAAGGCCTTGGCAGAGGAAGCAGAAACAATCACAAAACTACAAGATTCGTTCAATGGCAAACTGAATTTTCTCTGCGTGAAGGAATCGGAAGTGCCGATGGAGGTGGCAGTTGAGACATATCTGTTTAATAGTCAGTTGATTGAGTACGAAGGTGGTCATATGCTAATAGCACCCATAAGATGTCGTAGAAATGCGTTGGTGAGAAAATACATACAGAGTATAGTGGGCAAGCATAAACTCATAAAGAAGGTGCGTTATGTCAATTTAGAGCAAAGTCTGTGGAATGGTGGTGGACCTGCTTGTTTGAGGTTGCGTGTTACTATGAACGAAACTGAGTTTTCTGCATTGCATCCAGGTGTAATCTTTACCGATAAACTTCACTTGAGACTTCGTAAGTGGGTTAAAAAGTATTATGTGGGAAATTTAATATACGAAGATTTGTTTGTTCCAAGTTTTACAAAACGATGCCGATGTGCGTTGGATGAGTTAACTTATATACTTGGTTTGGGCAAAATATATCCGTTTCAGACTTCATAACCTTCCACATTACCTATTTATGGTTAGTGGAAGACGGACTTCGTTATATGTGTTGGATGCTTGAGTTAATGGCAATAATGTTTGTGCTTATGTTTTCAGAGACCGAACGATTGAAAAATGAAATTGAACTTCATCAACAAAAACAAGAGATTATTTTAAAACTTGAGCAAATTATGCGTCAGTATGATAATTTAGAAAACCGAACTGAACTGGAGAACACTACTCCATATGTTATACCTGAAATCAAATCCAGATACGACATCAAAAAAGACGTTGACAAATAATAATTTAACGTCATAATTATTCGTCATTATGAAAACACTAGTTAAAGTAATAGCAGCCATCGCCGTACTCGGCGGAGGGTTTTTTGCATATCAAACCGTTAACGCCGCCGACATCTCAGGCAACGCAGGAGTATCCTATTCAGATACCCGCACTTTCCGAGGTGTTAAGCAAGCAGACGATACTCTTGGAGTAAACGTCGGTCTTGGAACTTCGATTGCAGAGAAGGTGTCCTTGGGAGTTTCCCTTGATTCCTTCACCGCACTTGAATCTGGTCAAACTAACGAACTTCGTACAGGACTTGTTCTTGGATACGATGTTTGTGAGAAGGCGTCAGTGAGTTTGGGTTACACCAACTACGATTATCAAAGTGCTACAAGCAACAATGAAATCGGATTGGGTGTTTCTGTTGAAACTCTCCTCAACCCAAGTATTCTGTATGCAACGGATTCAGATAATGATTCCGATGTAACGGAAGTTTCGGTTGGTCATTCCTTCTCCCTTACGGAGCAGTTTGGCCTTACCCTCGGTGGTTCGTTGGGCAATGTTGACACCGCAGCCGACTACACATATCATAGTGTAGGTGCTACGGTTACTACCTCTGTTGGTGGTGCGGATACGTTCGCAGGCCTTGCCCTTGTTGACAATGATAACGCAGGAAGTGATTCCGAAACCGTATTTTCGGTTGGGTTCTCACTTAAGTTCTAACTTAAAAAACCGAAAGGAGGTGTCTTTACACCAAAGACTTCCCATTCGTGGGAAGTCTTTTTTTTTAATTTTTTAAAAGAATGTTAATTTTTTTTTTCTGAGGGTTGTAGTTATATGAACAATGAAGGACGAAGATTTTGATTTAGAACTTGATTCGGATGACATGATTGACGAATATGCGTCCGAGGTCAATTTGATACTCACGATTCTTGGAAAGATTGATAGTGATCTTGCATATTCAGTGGTCACTAATTCAAGTAAATTTGAGGACTTTGATCTCTCTACCGAGGAACTTTCCGAGGTGACTGAGCATCTTGGGTTCATCGTTGAGAGTGAACACATCGTAGTTGACATCGCAAAGAAACTGCGTAATAATACATAGCATGAACATATCAAGGCGGAACGCATTACAAAGTATTGCGGTTGGTGCGTCTGCACTTTTCGGTGGAGATTTAGAAGCAGTTACCAATGCAGTTAGTTCTACAACGAATGGAAAGATAAAACGAATAGTATTCTTTCTCCAGAATCAGGGATTCGATCCGTATACTGCAATTCCAAGAGACTTGAACGAAAATTGTTCACTTGATTCATTTGAGTTTGAAGAACCAATCAAACCACTTGAACCAATCAAGGATCGTCTTCATATTATTAATGGTTTGCATGGAAAGCACACAAGTCCGTCACATAGTGCGTTCTTTGGAGCATTGGGTGGATATGCAGGTGGAGATGGAGTTCCACCAAGAGGAGAAACATTTGACCACGTGGTTTCAAAGCATTTACCCGAAACCATCTTGCCACATTTGTGCGTGGGAATGGATTCTTTGTCAAATATGAAGGCAAAACCAACCGTAGCAAATTTATCAGCATCGGGTGCAAGCAAACCAATTTTTATGCAATCAAATCCACAAAATCTTTATCAAATGATTTATGGTGGAATATCAGAGGGTGACGTTCGTAAAAAACACGAAGCACAATCTGAGATGCTTCAACGAATTGAGTTTCTTGCCAAGGAAGGAACAGATGAACTCCCAAGTGTAGATGCAGAACGATATAGTCTGTACACCGATGGATTTGGTGAAATCAATGGACTGCGTGAAAAACTTGCAAGTCAATCCGAACATTTAAAGAAGTTTGCTCCTAAGTATGATGAAAAGTACACGAATCCGGAATATGAAACGGATTGGCACGATTGTATTTTTGACCTTGGATTGTCTGCACTTAAAAGTGGAATCACCAATACGTTGACCATTGGTTCTGGTCGTGGGGAAATCTTTGGTTCTTGGAAAGGTCTTGGAGTTGAGCAACAAGGTCACAATCTCGGTCATATGAAACAACCAGATAATGATATTTGGATAAAGATTCGTCAGTATAATTGTGAAATGATTGCCAAGATGGTAAGTGAATTGGAGATGATTCCAGAAGGTAATGGAAATATGATGGACAATACTTTGATTGTTTACACAAGCAACAATGCAGATTACCAACATACGTCTGGAAAAAACTGGCCATTTATTCTCGTTGGAAATCCCAACGGAGCATTCAAAACAAATCAGTTTACGCAACTTGACGGAACTCGTCCTATCAATGCGTTGTATACAACGATTTTGCATAGCATGGGAATGCAAGCAGATAGATTCAATATGAGCAATTCACTTGCAAAGAGATTTGACTCTGGGCTGGGCCCAATTGAAAGTCTTCTCGCATAATATATTGACGTTTGTTTAAAAATCTGTGATAATTCAATCATGGAAAAAACATTAATTATTATCAAACCAGATGCAGTTGAAAAAAAGTGTGTCGGTGAAATCATAAGTATTTTTGAAAACTGCGAACTTGACATCATTCAAACTGAAATGATGGCATTGTCAGATGAAATGTTGAACGACCATTATTCTCATTTGACCGACAAACCATTTTTTCCTGAGATTGTAGAATTTATGCAAAGTTTGCCCGTGATTGTAATGACGTTACAGGGGCATAGTGCAGTAGAACGAGTTCGTGAGATTGTAGGAGTTACAGATCCTGCCGAAGCAGATGAAGGAACTATTCGTAAGCAATTTGGAACTGATGTAATGAGGAATGTGGTTCACGCATCCGACTCTGTTGAAAATGCAGAAGCAGAAATTGAAAGATTTTTCGTAGGTGACTTTAGTTAGGCCGAGTGGCGGAATTGGTAGACGCTGCGGACTTAAAATCCGTTTTCTGTAAAGAAGTGCGGGTTCAAGTCCCGCCTTGGCCACCACCTCTATCGTTTGGAAGTTTTCTTTTCAAACGCAGTTTTGTAGGGTTCCCAGTTTTTGAATACATCCCACCTAAGTTTTTTTATCTCACTCTCATCTTTAATTTGTTCAATGCTTTTTGGGTCGACGTTTGTTAAACTTTTCCAGTTTGCTTCCCATGCTTTCTTTTTTCGTGGGTCTAATAAAAAATGACCTCCTGGTATATTAACAACAACTGCACCTCTGCTGACTGTGACTTTTTTGGTTTGTTGTTTGCTTATTTGAGAGTTTCCGTAGTATTGGTTTGTTTTGTCCCAGTCTCCAGTTAAGATTTCTGCACTAAATGGTTTTAACACACGGTAGTACCACCTAGATGGCCCAGGTTGCATCAACCAGTCCTTTGGTTTGAATGGAGTGGATGCTTCAGTTAACAAATCCTTTAACTTAATCATAGTATATATAAGTATATGGGTATGTAGGATCTTCCACAAAAAACATTGACAAACTGGGAACGTTATATTATAGTGTACGGACAATGGGAAAGGGCATTACATTGAAATCCGGAGACAAAAGTGTGGAAATCACTAAAGATGGTGACGAATATAAGTTGACCGTTACGACTCATAGTTTACTTGAAATCATGACAAGAATCGTCAACCCACCACGATATGCAAGTGAGTCAATTACACTTAGTCAGGAACAAATTGAGCAACTTGCCACGCACTTGAATAATCAACATACAAGTAGTTTTCCACGGGGTAACATAGACTTCGGTACAAGCATGGAATAACGAATTACCACTTGGTAAGGGTTACATCTTTTAATTACCTTGGGATAATACATGGTTTGTGCTATAGTGTGTTTATGTGTTACGAAGATTGCGAAGAAGAAGAATACGACCATTATGAACAACATGACCCTCTACACTCGGAGGCTCACACCAACTATTATAGGTTGCGTGAGGATGCCGACTCAAGTGCAAACAGAATTGTCGTAAAATATCCGTTGCCAATAGATGAATTGAAATACTCATCTTGGAACGAGGAAGAGGAACGGAAACATCCGTTTTATGGAGTGGATTGGCAACGAACTTATTATCGGTTTAAATTTCGTGAGGAAAAGTTTGAACACCGAAACGTTTATGTCGTAGACGAAGAGGGATACTTGCGTTTTGTAAGAAATGGCAACAACGGTGACAAGGAAACTCCCGAAGAAGCAGACAAAGAAGAAGGATGGTATGTAGTCAACGACCACGCACAATTCCGTTCTTTCAGGAATCGTTCCGAGGATGATGAGGATGACTTTTACACTGGTTGCATTACCATAAATCGTTATTTTGAGTGTGACAAAGAACAAGGTCAGCACGACATACGAATTGAGTTTGATTTGACCTTCAAGGATGGGAAGGTAATCAACATACATCAAAATACCAAGTATATCTGCAATATTGCCCGACATAAAATAAAAGAGGATCGTCTCGACTGGAAAACGTGGGAAGAATCCGACAAATACAAAGCATTGGAAAAATACTATTGGCATCCTCTCGATACGATTGAGCAGAAGTCACATAATGCAGTAGAAAAGGTATCTACATTTTTTAATAGGATTATCCACCGAGTATGTGGGTGGTGTCGTTTCCAAAAATCAAGATATCCTGAAAGATATTAAAATATTCCTTGACTTTCTATAAAAAGTCTGTCATATTATTAAACAATGAAGACTAATAAAGAAATGTTTGAAGAATTAACTTTTATTCCACATCGGGCTGCACACAATGGTGTGGCGGCCAGAAAAAACTTTGACAACGGATACACGATTTCAGTTGTTTCGGGTGATGGTTTGTACGGAGACATAGATGAATCCGACTTTCATAACTCAACATTTGAAGTGGCCGCATTTGATGGCAAGGGGGAGTTTGTTAAATTGACTCTGCACGATGACGTAATTGGTCATCAGACACTCGAAGAAGTATCACAAATAATGGTTCGGTTACAAGATGATCCAGAGTCTTTGAGGGTTGATGGGCAGAGGTGTTTATAAATCACTAGTGGTAGATTCTGCCAAGTTGCTTGAGTCTCCCACTAAAAAACTTTTGTCGTATGTGGATGTACTGACCGACCAGTGGCAGTATTCACGGGGTCGTGGTCATGTTTCGTATCACAGAAATATGTCACCTGACTTTAATTTGATAACGGGTTTAGATCCGTGGGGAAGGCAATTTGTTAAATCAATTTTTTATGATGAGAGTCGTAGACCAGATAAAATTGCAACTTGGAGGTTGATTCCCTCTATTTCAAACAAAATATATGGACGCACTTATACGGCACATGGGTATACTACGGTAGATAAACACGTGGTTCAACTTAGAGTTGCTGATGTGGATTCTAATGATATGTTTTTGATTTCACCTCATTTTACTTTGTATGACGATTCGGGTGAAGTTCCGACTTATATCGTATGACTCTTTAACTTGACGAACGAGAATATTCTCGTTATTATATTAACATTATATTATATTACAAAACCAAAGGAATTATATGAACTTGAGACCTGCAAATTTTGATTTTTGGATCAAAAATGATTTGAATGTTTTGCTTCGTGGGAAGCATGGTGTGGGAAAAACCGCAATGGTAACTGATGCGTTTGAACGCAACAACTTGAAATACAAGTATTTTAGTGCAGCCACTATGGACCCGTGGGTAGATTTTATCGGAGTACCGAAGGAAATGAGTGATGACAATGGTGAATCGTATTTGGACTTGGTACGACCAAAGGAATTTCAAGACGATCAAGTTGAAGCAATATTCATGGACGAATTTTCAAGAGCACATAAAAAGGTTCGCAACGCGGTAATGGAACTAATTCAGTTTAAAAGCATCAACGGAAGAAGATTTAAGAATCTGCGATTTATATGGGCTGCAATTAATCCAGAGGATGATGATGAATTTAATTATGATGTAGAGGCACTTGACCCCGCACAGGAAGATAGATTTCATGTTCAAGTTGAAGTTCCATACCAACCCGATGTAGAGTGGTTTAGAAAAGAGTTTGGTAAGAAACTTGCAAACTCGGCAATATCTTGGTGGAATGAACTACCTTCCAATGTAAAAGGCCGTGTAACTCCACGAAGGTTGGAATATGCGTTGAGTGTGTACAAAGCAAAGGGAAATCTTCGTCACGTTCTTCCAAGTTCAAGTAATGTGTCAAAGTTGTCCAGAGTTTTGACGGATGGTCCCATCCAAGATAAACTTGAGGACTTGTTGAAAAAAGGAAATCAAAACCTTGCCAAGAAGTTTATTTCAGTTGAAAATAATTATCGTGATGGACTTTCTTATATAGTAAACGATGAAAAACTCCGTAAGTTTTTTGTTCCATTGTTTGACAAGGAAAAGATTTCAAACTTACTTGCATCCAAGAATGAGATTTATAAGTTTGCGGTTGAACGAATTGAAGATGGAGATGAAATGTTCAAGGGAATTGCAAAAGAGATTGTTAATGCAAATCAAAACAAAAAGTTGGCCAAGAAACTTATGAAGGATTTGCATCATGTGCTTTCAATTGTGGATATGAGTGAACTTAGTACTTCTCCACAACCCGCACATTATTCTGATACTCCTGATGCAGAATTTACCAAATTCGCATCAACTGCACAGAAGATGGTCGGTAAGACAACCAATCAACGAAAAGATAAGTTGCAAGTAATTCTTGATTATGCTCCCGAGCATTTGTCTCGTCAAAATGCCAAAGTCGCATTGGAAATAATTGATTCGATTGCCGAACGATCACACTCGTATACCATTGCATCACCCGAAGTGGTGGGTGTGGTTAACAATTGCATTCGTTCTCTTGCAACCGCATCTAATGGCGATTCACTTACATGGGAACAAATTGTGGGTGAACATGGTTCGGTTATGGCAAATTTTATTCAGAAGATGAAAGATGCAAATCGTCTTAATAAAGTGTATCAACCGGGACGGTATGGCAGTAAGGAGAATAAGATTCTTGCTGGGATGTACGAGAAATCTTCGTCTAAGAAATAATGGAACGATTGCCACCTTCCGAGTTTGAAGAGATTGCATTTGAGTTGGAATCTCACCATGCCATTTTCTACAAGTTGTGGGAAATGGGTGAAATGGTTTTTGATGATATGGTGGAAACTGCGGCCGTATCATTTGATAAAGCAGGTAAGTATGTTGCGTTTCATTTCAACAAAGACTTTTGGAATCGGTGTACTCCGTATGAAAGAAAGTTCGTGATTTGTCATGAGTGCCTTCATGTGTGGTTGAATCATGGAATTAGAACTAAGAATGCGAGATACCCTCAACTTGTGAATACTGCATTGGATGTTGTAGTGAATCATATGTTGGTTAATAATTTCGGATTTGACAGAGAACAAATAACGGATTCGGAAAATTTGTGCTGGGTTGATACTGTGTTCGGGGAAGATGAGAACATTGAATCGGGGGAAACATTTGAATATTATTACAATTCTTTGATAGATAGTCCGAACACAAAGTTCGTTGACTTGAAGTTGGTCGATAGTCATGAGAAATTATCCGATTGTGACGTAACCGACATTCTTGAAAAACTTGGTGACGGACTTTCGGATGAGGAAAAGAAGGACATAGCAAATACACTTAAGAAGCACCAAAAGTCAACGTCCAATCTTCCTGGTAAGAATTCTCTCGGAAGTTGGTTTAATGTTGAAGTAATTTCCGAAGTCAAAAAGAAAAAATGTTGGTATGAGTTGATTAAGCAATGGGCTCATATCAAAAAAGAAGATGACGCAGAGGCAGAGCAGTGGATGCGTAGAAACAGACGCATGACTCTTTTGAACTCGGATGTGGGTAATCAGTTGTTACTTCCTGCGGAGTGCGATGCGTTCACCGATGAGGACAAGAAGGTTGAAATTTGGTTGTTCTTGGATGTATCGGGTTCATGCTATAATTTGAGAAACCACTTCTTCTCGGCCGCATTGACAATTCCCGAGGACAGAATAAAGGTTCGTGCCTTTTCATTTGACACAAAGACATATGAGGTGGATCTCAGTACGGGAAAACTTCGTGGTGGGGGTGGAACTGCGTTTAATATTATAGAAAATAGAATTCAACAAGAGTTGCGACCATCTCAAAAGCATCCTGTTGTATTTGTATTTACCGATGGGTGGGGAAATCAAGTTCGTCCCAAAGAACCACGTCGTTGGCATTGGTTTATAGATGGGGGTGGTTATAGTATGAGACACGCAGAGTATCTTTCATCAAAAGATTGCAATTTCCATGATATGAGTGATTTTAAGTAATGTTTGACTTTTTAGTTGAATATATTTAGTATAGTTAAAAAATAAAAAAATAAATTATGATCAAAATTAATGTAAGAGAAGGGGAGCCTATCGAGAAGGCACTTAAGAAATTAAAGAAGAAAATAAAAGACGAAGGTGTACTGGATGCAGCTCGTCAACGGAGATATTTCGTTCCAAAGAGTGAGGTAAAGAAGAAAAAGAAGCAGAAGGCATATTATCAGCAATTGATGCGTGAGTGGAAAAATGGATAACTTCTAAAAGAAAAAAACCCATAACTGGGTTTTTTTTGTATATGAATCTTGACATAGGTTTTTATTTTTTGTAATATGTTTTAAGTAAAATGCAAATTTGCAACGAGATAACGGAATCAGAACGAGGTGCAGTCGTGCGTCATTTGACAACTGCATCACAACAATTGCCATTGGAATTGTTGAATAAGATGATTCTGAGGTATGAAACCAAGATCAGGAACATGAGTCAAGATAATCAAACACTGAAGTTTGAACTCGATGATCGAGAACTAGCAATTAAGTTATATTTTGACGGAAAGTTATCCGAATCACAACTGAAAGAATTGATAAATTATGAATGAGAATATTGAACTAGGAAATTTCAGAGATTTGCTTGAATCTATGGACAGTTATTCAAAGGTCATTGAGTTGGCAATTAACATTGATGAAAAGGAGCATGATCATGCTTCCGATTCTAAGTCCATCTTCAATTTATACGGGGGTGCTATAAAAGAATTATTGAATACGGAGCGTCAAGAAGACGAATACGAAACTTCTATCTTTTTGGATCTTAAAGAGGATGAGTTTTCCAATGAACAATATGTCGATGTACATTTGATAAACGACAATTATAATGACACCATAGTGATTCAACCTGAAATGAATTTTGACGATTATCGTAACTATAAGACTTTTGCGTTGGATTTCATGCCCTGGCCACAGATATTGAACAAGGATGTGAGAGTTTCCAAGCAAGTTGCAGAACGAGTAGATGAAGGATACACCCTTGAGGAGTTTGTATTGGGTCATGTTATGTGGGAGTTAACTTTCTACGGATTTAGTTCAAAGCAGGTGACTTCGGAAATGGAATCACTGGAGGAGTTATCTAAAGAATCCGCAGTTGGACTCACATTGGAAGAATTGATAGGGGACTCGAATAACCTTACAGACCAAGTGTAAGATGAATAGTTACGTAAAATCAATATGTGAAGAGTATTGTAAGTCGGTAAAGATATTTGGGGAAACTAAGGATTCTATTGAAGTGGTGGTCGAGGGCCAGTATTTTACAGAGTTGTATGCACGTCTTATGTCACACGGATATTGTTGCATATCAATTATGTCAAATTCACATGACGATAACCATGTGGCCACATTTACTCCTGCTCACGTAGACTTTGATATGCTCGATGACTTTCTTGGTGATGGGTATGAAGATGATTCATCCGATTGGTGGAAGTACAAAGACTGACGGAGGATTGGCTGAGCGGTTTAAGGCGGTGGTCTTGAAAACCATTGAACTCTTACGGGTTCCGCAGGTTCGAATCCTGCATCCTCCGCCACTTTGATTAAAGTTCTTGACCAAGATAGTCGGATAGCATAATATTTAAGATTATGAAAACAGCAAAATATTTTTCGGCAACATGGTGCGGTCCATGCAAAGTGTTCAAACCCGTAGTGCAAGAGTTGATTGACGAGGGTCATTCAATTGAAATGGTCGATGTGGATGAAAACCAAGCATTGGCTCAGCAGTATCAAATAATGAGTGTACCTACGATGATTATTGAACAAGATGGAAAAGTCGTGGACGCACTTGTAGGTTCTACAACAAAGGATGACTTAATTCAGAGGTTATCCTAGACTTCTTTAGTCACAAGGAATTGTGAGTAAATACGTAAAGTCTTGCACAGTGAAACTGGATGAGGACAATTCGTTTAGTGAATTGATATGTGATTACCCACGATATGTGGACATTATACAGGAATCAGATTCCTCAATTGCAGTTAATTTAATGGATGAAACGGGAAGAAAGCATCATTTGACTTTGACTGCACATACCGAAAAACTCCAACAAGACGGATTGACAAGTGATGTGTTTTTATTGGATGTTCCGTTTGCCAAGGTGTCCCATGAAATTGCCCCTGAAGAGGAAAAAGTTTCCGTGGCGTTAAACATGAGATTGAAAGGAATTTGGTGTTGTATTTGGTTTGGCACGATGCCGTGGAGATTATATGAAAAGAAGAAACATTATCGCCGAGGATATTGGAAACATCTCAAGTTGAACTGGGGAACGGTGTGGATGTGGTTGGTTCACCGAAAGGTTGGTAAAAGTTATGTTGATTTTGAAGACCAGATAAATCCGTCTTGGAAGCAAGTGTTTAAAAATATGTTCGGTGGAATTAGATAGGTTGACATTTTTTCATATACGGGATACTATATATTTTTATGAATGACGAACAACGAGCAGAGTACATAAAGAGTGCAGTTGAAGCAAAACTGACGGAACTTTCGGAATATTGTGACGCGGTTCAAATACTTGCTTCGTGGAATGGCATGGACGAACCAGAAAATACCCACTCAACCTTCCGTGGGTTTGGAAATTGGTATGCCCGAGTGGGTATGGTTAATAGGTTTGCTGAAGAAGAAAATGCCAAGATACAAAACCAAGTATGGGATGAATCAGACGATTGCTCTGAGTAATTGATATTTATAGGTGCGTGAAGTGCGTACCAATTATATTAATGTCGTTATGCTTAAGTGGATGTGGATTGTTTCATAAACCTTCTCCTGCCGAACAGACCTGGAGAAAGGTGGGGATTGATTCACTACATTTTCAATCATGTGGACCGGATTCGTTAAGTCAGTTACATAAACATTTTGGTCAGGATGTATCAATGCAGGTGGTGTCGGTTCACATTCAAGAGAATAGACACATAGATGTATTCAGAATACTTGGGTTGGTGAATACTAGATTTAGGCAAATCACGTGTCCACCCGAACTACGTGCTTATTTGAAACGCAATGGGTTTAGATATGAGAGGATAAAATACGAAGAATTACAAGAGGGTGATTTTGCAATCGTGTTGTTGAAGGGGTATGACGATTTACAAGAATGGCATTGGGCAGTTTGGCCAAATGACGCAGATAAGATTCCAACATTTTTTGAGAACTACACGAAAATAATCAGCACATATAGAATTTATAAAAACTAACGAATATTTATAATTTGTGGAAAGTGGTGATTTAGATCCATCCAAGTCAGTAAAGATTGGTGATCATTACGCAATTGCAGTTGAAGATTTGGTGGTTGCAAAACGAGAGTATAGGGTTTACCATATAATGGATATTGGAAAATTAAATGGAAAGTTATCGGTTAATCTCAGATATCAAGATGGTGCGGGTAGACTTGCAGAAGCCTCCGTCCCCTTTGAAAAGTTTTACAATTTGGTTATTAGGGGGGTTTTGATACCATTGGATTAATGAATTCATGTGAAAATAAATGCTCTGGTGGTGGAGACACAAAGAGAACTGCATTATATGACTTTCATAAGCAACATGGTGCAAGGTTCGTTCCTTTTGCGGGGTGGGAAATGCCCGTGAGTTATTCACCCATACTGGAGGAACATCGTGCAACGAGGGAGCAACTGGGATTGTTTGATGTCAGTCATATGGGTGAAGTCAAAGTTAATGGGAAGGATGCAACCAAGTTTCTCAATTATCTATTGGTGAACGATGTTTCCAAAATGGGAATCGGGGGTGCAACATACTCACCCATGTGCAAAGATGATGGAGGGGTCATTGATGATTTGATAACCTATCAGATGTCAGACGATGAGTATTTGATATGTGTCAATGCTTGCAATGCCCAAGTTGACTATGAGTGGATGTTGAAGGTTTCGTCTGATTTTGAATGTGAGGTCACGAATGTTTCATCAGAATATGGACAATTGGCAATCCAAGGTCCAAACGCAACTAAGGTACTTCAAGAGATTGTTGACTTCGACTTATCCGAAATCAAGAGATTTAGATTCGTTCGGAAACCAATTAACGGAACGGAGATGATATGCAGTCGAACAGGTTATACGGGAGAAGACGGATTTGAGTTATATTGTCCTCCCGATCATATACGAAAATTGGCAGACGATATAGTGAAGCATGGAGAACCAGAGGGTCTGAAGTTAGTTGGGTTGGGTGCAAGAGATACTTTGAGATTGGAGGCGGGGTATCCGTTATATGGACATGAAATTTCCGAGTACATAAATCCTCTACAAGCAGGCCTTGGGTGGACAATTAAGTGGGAGAAGGACGATTTCATAGGCAAATCGGCATTGTTGGAAGAGAAGGAAGGTGGGATACCATATAGGGTTGTACACTTTATCTTGGAAGGAAAGAGAATTGCAAGAGATGGAACTATCGTGTCTGCTAATAACGAGGAAGTGGGACGGGTTCTATCAAGTGGGTTTTCACCCATGACTGGAACTCCGATAGGAAGTGCATTGGTTGAATCGGACATATCAAACGACACCCTTTCGGTGGATCTTCGTGGGTTCAAAGCACTCTTGAATGTAAAGAAACCACCATTGCATCAATAATATCAGTTGACAAATCCTATCTTTGATTATATTATAGTGTTTTAACTATAACAATAATAAGGAGATTGATTATGAACATTGATGATTGGTTTGGTTTTTTCTGGGGTATGCTCGGATTTATGTTTGGAGTAATTTTTGTAAATGCCCTTGCAAATTCAAAATTTGATGAATTTCGTCACGATGCGGTTGAACGCGGAATGGCAGAATATAATTCCGAGACAGGAGATTGGCAGTGGAAAGAAACATCACAAGAGGACTAGTTCTGCTGATGGTTGCGTGGGTGTCTGGTTGTATGACAACCAACACCCCAAAACCAGAAGATACCAAGTTATATAAAACATGGTCAAATGTATTTTTGGTTGAAATGGGTAATACCATTGTCAACCACGACTTTGAAGCATTTGTATTTTATATGTCAGAATACGAGGAATCACTGGAAGAGGAAAACAAACGATCCATGCAATTTCTTGAGGAAGGTGATGATATTACTCGGTTTGGGGATATAAACCACCCACATTATTTAAGAGCAACGATGCATATGTGTTCGGAGGAATATCAACTTGCCTATTTCTATTTAACTCGTTATATGGATGTGTTGGAAAACAGATTCTTGTACAATCAGGATTGGAAACCCATTCCAGATTTTGCAAAGTAAATATTTGACTATATTGAAAACATCGTCTATTATTGATGAAAATGGACGAAGTAGAATTATTGAGAAGAACTTGTGTGAATATGAAGCAGATTGATGAGTTTTTCAACGGCAAAGAATATCAGTCGTTGATTAATGCGGCCATCACACTTGCACAATCCAACAACAAGAACTCCGCAGAATATTTATTGGCCCAAGTTGATTTACTCGATGCCTCTATTGACTTTTTTACGGATAAAAAAGAATGGAAGAGGTGTTATTACGAGACAGTCAAGTTGGTTACTATTTTGAGAATGTGCGTTGACACAAAATATAAACCCGCATAGAAAGAGGAAATTATGCTAACACCTAGATTAACCAAGACGGTTAAATTTGACACATGGAATGACGTGAGTGGATTGTCCATTGCAATTGATGCGATTGACAAGGCCATCCGTGACTTACCACATATTAATAGTTCGTCACTGAAAACGGGATATCATTACGATCCCGATGGTTCAGTTGACCCATATGACGAACATGAAGAAATCGCAGAATATATGCGAAATCTTTTTGAAGTAAAAAACAAACTGGAACAAGTAATAAAGGATACGTAAATTATGGCAAGATTAAGATACTATGGAGAAAAGTTCAAACCCACCAAGGGTGCGTTTGGGGGAATGTCCAAGTTTAACAAGAAGTTGAAACTACAGGCAGAACTCAAGGAGAAACTTGAGCAGATGGAAGCAGAAAAGGCAGAGGAATCAAAGAAATCTGCAAAGGCAACGAAAAAGAAGACCCCTGCAAAGAAAAAGACCACACAGGATAAGAATGTCGCAACTGACACTAAGTGACGATCAACAGACGGCATTCGATGATATATCGGAGTGGTATGTATATCATCAGAATTCAGTTCCCTTTTTGACATTGGGTGGTTATGCAGGTACGGGTAAGACAACCCTTATGTCTTATTTGTATGAGAAGTTTAATCGAAGCACGATTGCGTATTGTGCGTACACGGGTAAGGCAGCCAGTGTTTTGCGTGAAAAGTTGTCGGAGAAAAATTCCTACATAGAAGATAACTGCTCCGTGTCTACAATTCATTCGTTGATTTACAAACCAAAACTCGATGCTCAAAAAAAGGTTATTGGGTGGACTCGTAAACCAAATATAGATGCGGATTTGGTGGTCGTTGATGAGGCAAGTATGGTTGGCAAGAGTGTCCACGATGATTTGTTGAGTTACGGAGTTCCTATATTATACGTCGGTGATCACGGACAATTGCCACCTGTCATAGAGGGATTCAATTTAATGGACGATCCCATGTTGAAACTGGAAACTCCTCACAGATTTTCCGAGAATCTGCCATTGGTGAAATTGTCTATGATGGCACGTATTGATGGTAAGATTCCACTGGGAGAGTATGGGAGTCGTATCAAAAAGGTATCTAGACGAGAGATTGCAACTAACAACGGACCTGTGGATTCGTTGGTAAAAAGTTCATCTATGTTGGATGGGTCTACAATTATTATTTGTGGGTTTAATAAAACTCGGGTTAAACTTAATGCCAGAATCCGTGACTATAACAATTTTACCGAACATACACCAATGGTGGGAGACCGTGTGATTTGTCTGAAGAACAATAAGAGATCAAATATACCTCTGTACAACGGAGCACATGGAACGGTCAGACATATTGTTAAGAATAGTAGGTTTGAATTTGCAACGGGTGTTATTGAAATGGATGGAACTAACGAAGATATGTTTCGTGGAAAGATTGCATACGATGGATTTTCTCAAGAGAAAATTGATGCATATTCAATGCCTACTGGTAGAGACGTATTTGACTATGGGTATGTGATAACTACACACAAGAGTCAGGGCAGTGAATTCCGACGTGTTCTTGTTATTGAAGAAGGACGAGACATTTGGGCGGACACATGGAACAGATGGTTGTACACGGCAGTAACAAGAAGTCAATCCGAGTTGTTAATAGTAGGTTGACTTTCTTTTAAAAATCATCTATATTGAAACGATGTCTACAACTATAAACTATGATGCGTTAAGTTCATTCGTTGATGTGGATGACATAGATTTGGAGTTTCATTCCATTACCGAAAGTGAGTTCGATGGTGACTATGAAAACGAAGATACCATTGACGCAATCTTCAAGTATTATCGGAAACATGGATTTCCGCATTATAAATTTACCGAACACGAAAAGATAAACGAAATGCGGAGACTGCGAAAAGTGCCGAGCTCGGATTATATTTCAGATGAAATCGTTCGTCAGACAATGCATGGTCTTGGTTTGGCATGGAGTTATTTCCCACATAGTTGGAGTGTTCGTTGCAATGATAAGAAAAGTCCGATGGATGCTTTTAATGATGATGAGTCTTTTAAAAAGGTTATCCGTAAATGTTTGATGTTTCGTACCAAGTATGATGGTAAGTTGATTAGTGATATGTATCTCCGCAAGGTTCTGAAAATTGCCACGGGTGTACAAGGAGTCAGCAACTTCCGTCCAACCGCAGCTGCCGCCCTTTATGAAAATTATGGTGGAGGTGGTGTTACTTGGGACATGAGCTGTGGATGGGGTGGCCGTTTACTTGGTGCGTTGATGAGTAAGAATATTCACACTTATATTGGAACAGACCCAAGTACACTGACCTATCTTGGATTGTGCAAGATGCGTGACGATTTCAGTTATCTTGGAAAAAAGGTAGAACTTCATTGCTTGGGAAGTGAAGCATATTTACCCCAACCAAATTCCATTGATCTGTGTTTTACGAGTCCACCCTATTTCGACACGGAGAGGTATAGTATGGAAGATACTCAAAGTTATGTGAAGTTTCCTACTTACGAGGAGTGGTCAAATGGATTTCTACAACAGACTTTGCGAAACGTTAATCGTGGTTTGAAGAAGGGTGGTTATCTTTTGCTGAATATAGCAAATGCAGGTAAGTTTCCAATAGAAGAAGATTCCGTTCGTCTTGCAAAAAAGGCAGGATTGACGCATAAAGGAGAGTTAAAATTGGCACTTAGTGCATTGAATGCGGGTGGTTTTAAATATGAACCTGTATTTTTGTTTAGAAAGTAAGTGGACGCATATATATTTATATAACATGAGTAACGATAATAAAGTCGAAAATCCGTTTCCAAACTCACCGGAAAAGAAGACCTCAATCAAAAAGGTACAGATTGTAAAACCGGGGGAAATTGACAAGGGGGAAAAGAAACCATTGTCTGTACGAGTAGAAAGATTTTTTGATAGACATAATCACAAAATGGAGTTCTTGAGGACTTTGTTTGGTTTGCTCACTATTGCATTGCAGTTAGTGATACTTGCAAAATTATTTGGTTTAATTTAATACGATGGCCCGCAGACGATTAAATCAGTTTCAATCATTTGAAAAAAATGCACCAAATTTTCCAGATTACACCTGCCCGCACATCGATGATGCGATATCTGCGTTGGAATCATTACGAGAGACAAACGGAGAACTCAGAGATTGTGTGGAGTATTGGAGGGATTCGTGTGAGCAAATGCAAGACCAAGTGGATGAGTTAGAATCGTGGAAAACTCATATTAAGTTATATGTTAAGGACTATTAAGTGAAAGACTTTAAGATTATACATCAAACTAGACGAGGAACACGACAACTTATTTTACCAGCTGAAAGTTTAAGTGAAGTGCTGAAATCATTCTATGCAAAAACGAATACTCATGTGAATATTATCAAAATATACGAGAAATCGGGACATGGTAAATGGGTTGATATAGAAATTTCTGGGAGATAATATAGAATTGTTTTAATTGAACTAAAAGATTTTGTTGGAAAATATATATTTATTGTAAGTCTATTATGGGCAAGAAACGTACATTTAATGATTTTGGGGTTAGATTAAGACCAAAACCAACTGATTATTTGGTTGGATTTGATCGTCCTGACATCGGCGGAGAGAAAAAATTTCCGTTGAGTCATTTAAAAAACTTCCTTGAACAAGCAGATATTACAACGATTTCATCTTCCCAAGATTTCGTTATAAATGCAGATGCACCAGATGAAAGTGCTGGAGTTCAAGCACCTTCATTTATAAATGGTAAGATTTTTCACGCAAACTCCGACAACGATTTGGTCATAACTTTACCTCAGATGGTTCAACCCGAGTCGGTGGAAATGCCTATGGTGAGATTCACACTGGTGAATTTGTCGGAAACTTCGGTGGTTGAAATCAGAACCCAAATTGGGTCTTTACAAGCAAGGGGAAGCATTTTGAGAAAGAAGTTTGACGCGGCCACGATTTATTACGATGGTTCTGATTGGTACGCATATGGTGATTTGGACAGAACTGCGGGATTGGACATACAGAAGGTTACCGAGGATTATACGTTTTCCCGGTCAGATGCAGGAAAGCTGCTTCATTTTTACCCAACTCAAAATACCAAACTTAATTTGCCCGCACCAACCGAGTTTAGGTCGGGTATTCAGTTTTATGTTTATAATTTTTCGGAATTTGCCATTGAACTTGATACGGCAGATGATTCTGAACTTATGGCACGTGCGAAGTATCTTCGCAGAAAGTACGATGATGCAGTCATTTACACCGATGGTGAGAAGTGGTTTGCAACTGGTGATTTGTCCTAAACGAAAAAAGTTGAAAAAAACTTTCAAAAGGGGGTTGACAGACCTTTTAATTTAATCTATATTATATTCCATGATTAATAAAGGCATATACCGCAAACCAAAACTTAATATGAAAAACATAAGTAATGGTTCGTCAACGGAAATAGACATTATTACGTGCCTTGTTGATTTTAATCATAAATGGTTATGACAAGTTGACGAACGAAATATCAGAAAGGTGCATTCAGCAATTAAATTATCTACCAGAAACTAAGATCAAAAACGCACCTTGACCCTTTTATTAAAAATTAAATATTGAAAATTAAACAACTTAAAAATTAGGAATTACATTATGGAAAGCATTATCTTACCCGAAGGTTACGAAAGCAACGAGAACGCAAACACCAACTTGGTGGACGAACTTGAGAAATCAACGAACGTTGCTTATACTGCCAATGGTGCTATTTCTAATCGCACGTCATTTGATGCGTTGTTGGATTTCTTCGCACAGGGTGGTGCAATGCGATACAATTCCGAAAGTGAAGTTTTTGAGTTGTTTCAAAAGGCATTTATTCAAGATAATCTTCTTGCACTAAAGTGCCTTTTTTACTTCCGTGATATTCGTGGAGGTCAAGGAGAACGACGTCTTCTTCGTGTAGTTCTCAAGAAACTTGCCAAGCAACATCCTGAGTTGGTTGTTAAGAACCTTGACAATGTGGTCAAGTATGGTCGTTGGGACGATTTGTTTTGCCTTGAGGGGACATCTCCGTGGTTTCAAACATCCAAGTTCATCCAAACTCAGTTTAGCAAGGATGTGGATTCTTTACTCGGTGGAGACCAATCGGTTTCTTTGCTTGGCAAATGGATGCCAAGTGTGAATGCTTCTTCGGCAACCACTAAGAAACTTGGTAAGTATTTCGCACGATTTTTCGGAATGCAACATTCCGAGTATCGTAAAACTCTTTCAAAACTTCGGACTGCAATTGATGTTGTGGAAAAGAAGATGACCACCAAGCAGTGGGATAAGATTAACTACGAACGTGTTCCTGGAAAAGCAGGACTCAAGTATCGTGGTGCGTTTTCTCGCAATGACACCGAACGATACGGAAAGTATCTTGAGGATGTGGCAAGTGGCAAGAAGTCCATCAAGACTCAGACTCTATATCCCTACGACATCGTGGGTAAGTTCATTGGTGATTACGGTACCAAGAACAACCACTCTCCCGCAGACGTGGCCGCATTGGATGTAATGTGGAAGAATCTTCCCAACTATCTTGCGGACAAACCTCATCGTGGTTTGGTCGTATGTGATACGAGTGGAAGTATGTACGGAGCACCATATGGTTCAGTTGCTCCTATTCAAGTTTCAGTTTCCTTGGCAATGTATATTGCAGAACGAAACGATGACCCCACGTTCGGAAATGCGTTTCTTACGTTTTCTCAATGTCCACAACTTCAACGAATTGTCGATGGCAATATCTACGAAAAGGTTACTGCACTTAGTAATGCCGATTGGGGATATAACACAGATCTTCAAAATGTTTTCAACGTGATTCTTCAAACTGCAAAGAACAAGAATCTTGGAAACGACAATTTGCCGGAAAAAATTTATATCGTTAGTGATATGCAGTTTGATCAGGCCTGCGATCAAAACGATGATTCCAACTACACCACAATCAAAAAGAAGTTTGAGGCAGAAGGTTTCAAATGCCCAGAACTCATCTTTTGGAACGTCAATGCGTGTGGTACTCAAGTACCTGTCACCGTTAATGACGAGGGTGTGTGCATGGTGAGTGGTTGCTCCCCTGCAATTCTTACTGCGGTTCTCAGTGGTGAGACTGTTGATCCCATTCAAGTTATGCTTGATGCGATTGATACTGACCGATACGCATCGGTTGTTGTTTGAGTTGGTGTCTTACCATGAGAGGTAAGATGGATTGGCAGACGTACTTTTACGAAATGGCAAATCTTGTTGCCAAAAAAAGCAAGGATCAGTCCACTCAAATAGGTGCAGTAATCGTAGGACCCGATAACGAAATTCGTTCAACTGGGTATAATAGTTTTCCCTCGGGGATAGATGACCACGTATTGGAACGTCAAGAAAGACCCGAGAAGTATTATTGGTTTGAACACGCAGAACGAAATGCACTGTTTAATGCGGCTAAGATTGGTGTATCTACTAAGGATTGTACAATGTATCTGAATTGCGGAATCCCGTGTTGTGATTGTGCAAGGGGAATTATTAATTCGGGAATCAAGAAGATTTATATATGTGATACGGATATTACTAAGTCATCACATTGGATGGAGCATTCCAAGAGGTCGCAAATAATGTTTGCCGAAGCGGAAGTTGAAGTGCTTCGTTATTTATAGTTGTTTGAACTGCGTGTTTTGTTTTGATATGGCATCTTTACTAAGTTCACCATGAACTTCCTTGTGACGTCTAACTGCATCCATCATGGTGGTTCCTGGGACTTCAAGGTTCTTCATAACCTCGGGTGGAACATTAAATGGTGCGGTATTAGTCTTGGGCTCTTGTGGATTACTTATGAGAGAGTCAATCAATCCCATTGCCTGTCCTACAAGCAAATCACGTTTCTCGGAATTTTCCGTGGACAACTCCAACAGTTCTTTTATTTTTTCAAGTGTTTCGTTCATATTTATAAATATCTAAAAAAAAGTTTGACCAACTTTTTATTTTTTGAGATAATAATAGAAATAATGAAAATGATGATTTTAAACAGAACCACTGCTCGAAATTAATGAATAAGCAGGGATCATCAGTATTATTGCTTTTTAAGGGAAACGACTTCCAATGGAACGACTGAGCCCATAAATAAAATATATGAAAAAACATAAAAACGACAAACGGAGAGAGTGGGGCCCACGTGTAAATCACAAAATACGCATTCCACAGATACGAGTATTAACGGATGATGGAAAGATGCTTGGCATCATGAGTCCACAAGAAGCAATGAAACTTGCAAAAAAACATGGTTTGGATTTGGTTGAGATAGTGCCAAACGCAAAACCACCCGTTTGTAAGATAATTGAGTACGGAAAATATAAGTACGAGCAGAGCAAGAAGTCAAGTCCTCCTAAGAAGACGAAGTTTAAGGAAATGAAGTTCCGACCCGTTATTGATGAGAACGACTATAACGTGAAGTTAAAAAAGGTGTATGGGTTTCTCAAAGAAGGAAACCAAGTTCGTATTGCAGTAGAGTTTCGTGGACGCGAGATGCAGTTTAAAGATAAAGGACGAGAGATTCTTCAGAGGGTAATACATGACGTATCCGAAGTGTGTAGTAGTAACACTCCGCTATCTTCCGCGGGAAGAAGAATTTCCACCAATCTGAGTCCCAAGGGTTCTTAGAAAACTTAGAGGAGTGTGACCAAGAGGACTGCGAGTCCTATGAGGGCAACGATTTGCCAAACTTTTACACCATGTATCATATAGTTAAGTATTATATATAATATAATTATATTATATTTTCATAGATAAATTTATATATATGTTTTTGTGTTGGTTTATATTTATAGGGTGTGAACTCCCGTGAATTAAAAAGAGCAGTAAAAACCTGTGTGAATGAGGTATTGCAGGAAAATGCTACAATTGACAAACCTTTTGTTGAAAAAAATAACTTGGGCAGAGTTATTGGCTTGTTGATTTTGATTGGTAGATCACCTGGTGCAAAGGAGTTGAAACCGGGACAATCCGATGTTCTTGACTCGTTACACGAAATGATAAAGTTCAAAGGCAAGGTTAGGTCTTTCGTGGCAAGCAATAAAGTTGAAATTGGCAAGTTGGTTAATGCGTTGCGAGTAAACTCATCGTTAATTAAATTGATTTCGTCCGTGCTTTCAAAAAAAGGTTTGCTTGGTAAAGGAGGAGTTCTTGGGATTTTTGAAGACTTCGGAGAGATAAAATCCAGAAAAAGAAAACTACATCAAATATCAATCAGACTTGATAAGTTTTTGTCTATCGACCAACTTAAATTGTTGGATTCAATTTATAACATTGCAGTCTATGGGTTGATTGCAAAACCAATTCCACCCGAGTTTGCGTTCAACACTCAAATAATAGCAAAGCAAAACGAACTTGATATTTTGCTGAAACAAATTGAAGATCTTAGAATGAGTTTGGTTGCAGAGGCAATTCGTACTGGAAATCATAATGCTAGGATTCTCTTGAGTGAGGTGATTTCTGATGAAGATTACAATGCGATGCTAGATCTTAACCTTGGTGATCCACGATGGAAAAAATTGTATCGTTCCTTGGTCGTGAAATATCATCCGGATAAAAACGGGAACTCGGCCGAATCCAACGAGGATTTCAAGGCCATATCCAACTGGATGTCCGCGATGAAAAATCAGAGTTATTCTGAAATGGAGGATGCAAAAAGGTTTTTGGCACAACGAACAAAGGTAGCAACTGCAAGTGCAGCTGGTTCGTTCCAAAGTTCGGGTGGTTACGAAGAACCGGTGAGTTCGTCTTATGATTCAAGTGGTTACGAAGAACCGAATTATGGGTATCAACAACAAGATTACTCTCAACAAGATTATGATTGGAGTTCAACTCAGTACAACACTCCACAAGACGAACAAACTAGACAAAAAATATTTGATATGCTTAAAAAAGCAGGAATTGCAATTATCAAACCACCTGCATATGTAATATATGGTTTTTTGTGGTTGATGTACCACATGGGAGCTCCTGATTGGCAAAGACTCTTTGACAAAC
>Ga0310344_10000723_pt1 | contig 25669 bp, 29 predicted proteins | sample HC15DNA20200_MG_FD_203801 | JGI IMG/M metagenome (GOLD analysis project Ga0310344, IMG submission 203801) | Marine microbial communities from station ALOHA, North Pacific Subtropical Gyre - HC15-DNA-20-200_MG | ecosystem: Environmental > Aquatic > Marine > Oceanic | place: Pacific Ocean: North...
TTTCTAGTGTAAACCAAATTAATAAGGCACTTAGCATACTTAAAACCAAACCAAAGATTAAAAGAACCATGTGGAGCAGAAGAGCACAAGAGTATGAACAAAAAATTAATTCTGGAAAACTTTATCAACTTGCAGAAGTTGTAAAAGATTTAAATAAAAAAACTGATGTAATTGCAGAACAATCCTATAGTGAAAGGCAACTTTTTGAAAAAGCCTATGAAAGACTAAAATCAGAATTTGAAGTAGTTCTTGGAGAAAAAGCAAAAATCAAAATTGATAAAGCTTTAAAAAGGATTGAGGCTCCAATTAAACTTGAAGCGACTGAATAAAAAAAACGCTCTTATCTAAAATTAATCAGATAAGAGCGCAATTTTTTAAAAAAGGTTTAGCTTATCTTCTTCTTCTTCTTTTTTTGCCCTTTTTCTTTTTACCTTTTTTCTTTTTTCTACGTTTAGCCATTTTCAGCTCCCTTTTTGTTTTAATTAAAACAAATCAACAAGTGATTCGTCTTTATTATTAAGCTTTATGTTTATTTTCGTTGATGTCAAACGTTAATTGTGTTGACAAATTTTTAAAAATTAATTTTTAAAAAAAATAAATTAATTTTTTTTAAATATTTAAATAAACTAGTAATTACAATGTTTTTTAAACATTATTACAATTTAATTTTATTTAATTAATTTTATTTTTTATAAAAATTTTCTAAAATATTTTTATATTTTTCAATTACTTTGTTTCTTTTTACTTTCATTGTGGGTGTTAACAAACCATTTTCGATAGAAAAATTTTCATTAAGCAATGAAAAATTTTTTATTTTTTCTACTATGGTTAGATTTTTATTAATTTCATCTATAATTTTTTTAATTTTTTCTTTTTGGTTTAAAAATTCTTTATTTGGTACAATCAACGCAACTAAATAATTTTTTCCCTCTCCATAAACCATTGCTTGTTCTATTTCCTGAGGGTTTGTTAATTGATTTTCTATTTTTGCTGGAGAAATATTATCTCCTCCTGCGCTAACTATTATATCTTTTTTTCTGTCGGTGATTTTTAGATAACCATCTTGTGGGTCTATTTCACCTATGTCGCCTGTGTATAGCCAACCATCTTTTAGTACTTTTGCGGTGTCTTCTTTTTTATTCCAGTAGCCCAACATTACATTTTCTCCTTTGACTAAAATTTCACCATCATCAGCTATTTTAACTTGGTTGCCTTTAAAGGGGGGGCCAACTGTTTCAACTCTAATTTTATGAATGGGATTACAACTTACTACTGGCGAAGTCTCTGTAAGGCCATAACCTTGAAGAGTTGGTAGTCCTATAGAATTTAAAAATTCACCAATTTCTTTATCTAGAGCTCCTCCTCCAGATACGAATGCTTTTAAATTTCCCCCAAATTGTTTTTTAACCTTTTTCCTAACCAAGGCGTTTACTAATCCGTTTAAAAATTTTTCAATTACACTCATTTTTTCTCCTAATAATTTTTTTTTTCCTAAACTAATTGTAAGTTTAATCAATTTAGCTTTTAGGCCTGTAGCCTTTTTCATATTCATGTTTATTTTGTTATATAAATTTTGATAAAATCTTGGCACTGCAGTCATTATGGTTGGTTTCGCTTGCGAAATATTTTCTAATAATTTTTCTATTTTTTCCGCATAAAAAACTTTTGCTCCGACCGCAATCTGAACAAACTGGACCGCATGTTCATACGAATGAGACAAGGGAAGCCAGGTTAAAAAAATTGGTTTTTTATCTATTAACGGTTTTAAAATTTCTTGAGCCCCCTCTAAATTATTTAATATACCTCCGTGACTTAAAATAACTCCTTTAGGATTTCCGGAAGTTCCTGAAGTATAAATAATACAAGCTGGAGAATTTCTTTTTAAATTTTCATTTTTTGTTTTTAAATTTTGGTTTGATTGACCAGTAACTATAGCATCAAGTTGTAAGTACTTATCTTTATTTTCTATATTATTAAGCACATCAAATATAATTACTTTTTTAATAAAATCTTTTTCTTTAATAATATTTTTTAATTTGTCATGCATCTCATCATTAGAAACAATAATTACTGAAGGTTCGCAATCCTCTACTAAATATTTATAATCTTTTTCGGTATAAGTTGTGTATGCAGGCACTGTAATTCCTCCAGCTAACATAATTGCTAGATCAGCAATTAACCATTCTGGTCTATTTTCAGAAACCAAAAGGCATCTGTCGCCCTCTATAAGGTGATCTTTCAAAACTTTTGAGAGTTTTTGAATATTTGTTGATGTTTGTCCCCAGGTATATTTTTTTTTATTTTTTGGATTTAACCATTCTAGAAAATCCGTATTGGGATTCTCTTTTTCAGCTTTGTAAAAAAATAAATCGACTAAACTGTTAAATTCTTTTAAATTCATTTCTTTGGTGGGCGAAGAGAGACTCGAACTCTCACAGTATTGCTACCATTGGATTTTGAGTCCAACGCGTCTACCAGTTCCACCATTCGCCCACATTATATCCATTAAGTAACCTTTTTTACTAAATATACAAAAATTAAAGAAGTAGCGAACATTATCAAACTATAAGTGGCAGCAGGAATAACATACATTCCTCCTCCAAAAATTGATGTTGCTACAAATATTGCCAAGGTCCCATTTTGTAAACCACACTCAATGGTAATACACTTTTTTTGCTTTGTACCTGACAAAAGTAGCTTAGCTATGTAATATGCAACAACCATCATAACAACATTAAGAACCAAAGTTATTAAACCCGCTTGAACAAAATAAGAGATTACATTTTCTCTCTCTGCAGCAATAGCTCCTAGCAAAACAAGTATAAAAAGCATAATGGATATTTTTTTTGCAATGGGTTCAAATTTTAATGCGGCAATATAAAAAATTTTTCTAAAAATCATGCCTAATGTTACTGGTACGGTAACTATTAAAAACATATTTAGTGACATGCTAATTAGAGAAATGTTTTGACCTATGTTTGAAACATCTAATAGTTTAACGGATGTTAAAACAATAAATGGAATTGTAAAAACGCACAAAAGACTAATTATTGCTGTAAGTGAAATTGAAAGAGCCACATCTCCTTTTGCGAAAGAAGTTAATAGATTTGAAGTTACTCCTCCAGGAGCAGCGGCAATGATCATTACTCCAATTGCTAATTCGGGAGCTATAGGCCAAATTTTTATAAGAATAAATGCTATAACTGGAAGTATAATAATTTGAGAAAAAGAGCCTACGATAAAATCACGAGGCTGTTTTACTACTCTTAAAAAATCAGATACCGTTAATCCTAGGCCTAACACAAACATTATAAAAGCCAGAGCTAAAGGCAAAATTACGTCAGTAACAATATTCATAAAAAAATAGTATAAGATAAATAGTCAATTTTAAATAAAAAAATGATTAAAAAATTATATGATAAATGTGTTGCTTGGGCCGGATATAGATATGCCAAATTATTTCTAGCAATTGAAGCTTTTATAGAAAGTTCTTTTTTCCCTATACCACCCGATGTAATGATAATTCCAATGGTAATATCAAAAAAAAATGAATTTATTCGAGTGGCTTTAATAGCTACTATTTTTTCAGTGCTAGGAGCTTTATTTGGTTATTACATTGGTTATTCGTTAAATGATATTGCGATAAAAATTTTCGAATTTTACGGTTACGAATATTCAAATAGTTTTAAAGAAAAATTTACGTCTGGTGGAGGATTTTTTGCTTGGCTGGGTATTTTAGTCACTGCAGGTTTTACTCCTCTTCCATTTAAACTTTTGACCATTTCAAGCGGAATTATTCACTTTAATTTAATATCTTTTATTTTCATATGTATTGTAACAAGAGGTTTAAGATTTTTTTTAGTTGCATATTTGACTTATAAATTTGGAGAAAAAATAGGCCCTTTTTTAGATAAGAAGGGGGCAAAATGGAGTATTGTTATTGCTGTAACGATTATTTTAATAGCAGCAGTAATTTACTTTTTAATAATAAAATAAAAATGACCAAAAAAATAAATAAAAAAATTTTATTAACTATACTAATATTTATTTTTTTTGTTTTGATTGCAGCTTTTTTTATTGAATATAAACTGGGTCACTTACCATGTAAATTATGTCTATACGAACGCATTCCTTATTTACTATCAATTTTACTTTTAATTAAATTTTTTGTTTTTAAAGCTTACGATAGAGAAACTTTATTCTTATTGTCTTTAATTTTTTTCATTAGCGCGTGTCTAGCTTTTTATCATTTTGGCATAGAACAAGGTTTTTTTAATGAATCGCTAGCGTGCACAACTAACGGTTTATCAGAAAATATAACAAAGGAAGAATTACTTAAACAATTGAGCCAAAATTCAATAAGCTGCAAAGATGTTAGCTTTAAAATATTTGGTTTTTCCCTTGCTTCAATTAATGCTATTTTTTCTTTAATTTTAACTGTTATATTTGCAAAACTATTTTTAAAATATGGAAAAAACTGACCAAAAAATATTGGAAGAAATTTTAAGGGTTGACCATGCTGGTGAACGTGGAGCTATAAAAATTTATGAAGGCCAATTGTTAGCTCTTAAAACAATAAAACAAGATAATCAGTTAAAAGATCAAATTGAGAAAATGAAAGAACACGAAAAAGAACATTTAGAATATTTTGAAAATGAAATTAGTAAAAGAAAAATAAAACCTACTTATTTTCTTCCGTTGTGGGATCTTATGGGTGTAACATTAGGATTTAGCACTGTATTACTAGGAAAAAAAGCAGCTATGCTATGTACGGCCTCAGTAGAAGAAGTAATTGAGGACCACTACCAAAACCAAATAAAAAAATTAGGTAATGACGAAATGGAACTTAAAGCTAAAATAGAAAAATTCAAAGAAGACGAAACTGATCATAAAAATATAGCTTATGATTCTGGAGCCACAAATAAAGGTCTTTATTCGATAATGGATAAAGTTATTAAAACAGGCTCTAGAATAGCTATAACAATTTCAGAAAAAGTTTAATTGTCTAAGGTAAAAGCTCTACGTCCCAATATAAATAATCCATCCAGCTTTCGTGTAAAAAATTAGGGGGAAAATTTCTTCCATTTTGATGAAGATCGTCGACTGTTGGTCTAAAAGGTTTTTTATACAACCTCATTCCTGATACTGAGTAAAGCCTTCCACCTTTTTTGACGTTACAGGTTGAACATGCTGTAACAACATTTTCCCAGTCGGTAATACCACCTTTTGATTTTGGTAATAAATGATCAAACGTTAAATCTTTTTTATCTCCGCAATATTGGCATGTAAATTTATCTCTTAAAAATACATTAAATCTTGTAAAATTTGGATGCTCAGAGGGTTTGATAAAATTTTTAAGTGCTATAACGCTTGGTAATTTCATTTCAAATGATGGGCTTCTTATTTTTCTTTCGTAATTTGAAACAATGCTTACTCTGTCAAGAAAAACAGATTTAACTGCATCCTGCCAACACCAAAGTGAAAGAGGATAATAACTCAAAGGTCTAAAATCAGCATTTAATACCAATGCCGGACATTTTTCTAAAGGTAGTTTTTTAGAAGCAGTTATAATCATAATAGTAAGTTAGCGGATTGAAATAAGTTTTGCAAGAATTAGTTTAAAAAAAATGTTTTAATTATAAAAGATTTTTTTTTAAAAATGTTAAGCCGAGACTAGAACCTTCAACTGGTATTTTATGTTCACAATTTTTAAACATTTTAGTTTGGGTTTTAATACTATGTTTTTTCAAATATTCTTTTGCTTCTAATAAATGTATTGGAGGAACTATTGTATCATCTGATCCATGAACTAAAAGTATTTTTGGTTTAGAATTAATATTTTTTGATAAATGATTTTGATTAATTATTTTTCCTGAATAACCAATTACACAACTTATTTCCTCTTTTTTTTTTAAAGCAGTCTGAATGCTTATCATGCATCCTTGACTGAATCCAGCAATTGCTAGGTTTTTCGGATTTAAATTAAAATTATCCAAAGCTTGATCTATAAATTTATTTAATTTTTTCTCAGCTTCAAGTGATTTTTCAAGAACAATTTCTTCTTTGCTAGATCTAAGATCAAACCATTGATAACCAGTTGGATTATCAACGCAAATCTCGGGGGCATTAGGGCATAAAAAAATAGCATCTGGAATAAAACGCTGCCAATTTATTCCAAGAACACTTATATCTTTTCCGTCTCCCCCATATCCATGGCAGAGTATAATTATTTTTTTTGGTTTACTTTTTGTTAAGGGAAATATAGATACACTATTTAATGAAAAATCAGTCATATTTTAATAACCATTTTAAAAGTTTTTTATTTTCAAAATCGACTTCACCAATAATTCTTGCGAATTCTGCACCTTCTTTATTAATTAAGATAGTGGTTGGAACGCCTCTTAATTTAAACTCTTTTACAAAATTTAGATTTTGATCAAAAAAAATTTTTAAATTCTGAATATCAAGATTTTCAAAGAAATTCTTAGTTTTTAATTTATTTGGCTTTTCCATATTTACTGCCAAAACTTCAAGATTGCTAAATTGTGAGTTTTTAGAAAGTTTATCAAGTGAAGGCATTTCTTTTTTACATGGAGCGCACCAAGTAGCCCAAAAATTAATTACTACTAGCTTTCCTCGATAATTATTCAAATTTATTTTACTACCAGAAAAATCTTCAAATATTAATGAAGAAATAGGCTTTGGATTTTGATTTATTGCTATATTATTGAGTGGAACATCTTCATTTGATTGTGATATTGATGAAAAAATAATAAAACAAAAAAATAAAATTACAATTTGATATATTTTTGAGTTAATTAACATTTAAGATAAGAACTTAACATATGAAAAACAAAATTAAAACTGTTTGGGGCACAAGATTTAATAAAACAACTTCAAAAATTTTTGAAAATATTGGTGCATCAATTGATGTTGATAAAAGATTGTTTGAACAGGATATATTTGGATCTATAGTTCATGCTGAAATGTTAGTAAAACAGAAAATTATTGATAGAAAAAAAGGTAAAAAAATAATTTATGGCTTAAAAAAAATTAAAACAGAGATAGATAAAAATAAATTTAATTTTAATACAAAATACGAAGATATTCATCTTAATATAGAAAAAAGACTTTTTTCTATAATAGGTAAGGATGCTGGATATTTACATATTGCTCGATCAAGAAATGATCAGGTGATTACAGATTTTAAATTATGGATAAAAAAAGCTAATAAAAAAATAGTTGCTACTCTCGATTTGCTAATTAAAAATTTTTTAAAAAAATCAGAAAATAATATTGAAACAATTATGCCTGGATTTACTCACTTAAAAAATGCTCAACCAATTTCTTTTGCGCATTACCTTTTGGCCTATGTAGAAATGTTTAAAAGGGATAAAAAAAGATTTATTAATAATATTAATTATGCTGATGAATGTCCTCTGGGTGTGGGGGCTCTATCTGGAACTTCTTATAAAATAGACAGAAACTTTACATCAAAAAAATTAGGATTTAAAAAACCAACAAATAATTCAATTGATACTGTATCTGATAGAGATTTTGCCTTAGATTTTTTAGCTTCGGCTTCAATTTGTGCTATGCATATTTCTAGGTTTGCTGAAGAATTAATTATCTGGAATTCAGATATATTTAAACTTATTAAAATTGATGACAAAATGCTAACAGGATCATCAATGATGCCACAAAAAAAAAATCCTGATCCAGCCGAACTTATAAGAGGTAGAGCAGGTAAAAATTTTGGATACTTACAAGCAATGCTAACCACAATGAAAGGTTTGCCTTTATCATATTATAAAGATATGCAAGAAGATAAAGCTTTAGTTTTTAATAGTTTTGATACTCTTGTGGAATCATTAACTATAACTATCGAGCTTGTTAAAAATTTAAAGCCTAATAAAAATAGAATGTTAGATTTGTCTAATGAAGGTTATACAACTGCCACTGATTTCGCTGACTATCTTGTTAAAAATAACAAACTATCATTTAGAGACTCATATAAGTTTTCAAGCAAACTGGTAAACTATGCAGAAAAACAAAAAAAAAAATTAAACCAACTTAAATTTAACGAAGTAAAAAAAATTAAAAATAATATAGATAAAAATGTAATGAATGTATTTGATGTTAAGAATTCTGTAAACTCAAAATTATCTTATGGAGGTACATCTCCAAAAAACATAAGAAAAATTATAAAAAAACTTAAAAAGGAATTTAAATAATGTATAAATTATTATTAATAATAATTATTTTTTTATTTTGTTTGTCCTGTGGCATCAAAGATGATCCTGAATACAAATCAAAAGATGATTATAGAAAAACTTTACACATAGTTTAGAAAATGAATTATATTAAAATTAAAAAAAATAATCTTTTTGTTGAAAATATTTCTGCAGTTAAACTTGCTAGAAAATACAAAACTCCCTTTTATTGTTATTCACTTTCGCAAATTAAAAATAACTATTATAATTTTTATAATGCCTTCAAATCGACCAAACCATTAGTGTGTTTCTCAATAAAATCTAATTCTAATCTTGCTCTACTTAAAGAACTAAAAAAAATTGGAGCTGGAGCGGATGTTGTTTCCGCTGGCGAACTTCTTATAGCTTTAAAAGCAGGAATTAGTCCAAAAAAAATAGTTTTTTCTGGAATAGGAAAAACAAAAGAGGAAATTGAAATGGCAATTAAAAAAAGAATACTTTTAATTAATGCTGAATCAGAAAGTGAGATTTTCTGGATAAATAAAATATCAAGAAAATTATCTAAAAAAACCTCTATTGGAATAAGATTAAATCCTAATGTGACTGGAAAAACCCATGAAAAAATTTCTACTGGAGGGAAAAAAGAAAAGTTTGGTTTAATTTATAAAGATTGCATCAAGTTATGCAAAAAAATTAGTAATATGAAAAACTTGAGACTAGACGGTCTTAGTGTTCATATAGGCAGTCAAATTACTGATGTTAGACCATTTAAAAAAGTATTATCTATAATAGATAAATTAATTAACAAAACTAAAACAAACTTCAAATTTATTGATTTGGGAGGGGGAATGGGTATTTCTTACGTAAAAAATGAAAGAGATCTAAATTTAAATAAATATGCATATTTTGTAAGTAAATTTATAAAAAATAAAAATTCAAAAATTATATTTGAACCAGGAAGATTTATAATTGGGAACAGTGCAATTCTTATTTCAAAAATAATTTATATTAAAAAAAGCAATAATAACAATTTTATTATATTAGATGCAGGCATGAATGATTTGATGAGACCCGCGTTATATAATGCACAACATGAGATTATTCCTTTAAAAAAAAGAAGTGGAAAAATTAAAGGAAATGTAATTTTTGTAGGGCCAGTATGTGAAACTTCTGATAAATTTTTAGAAAAAAATAATTTTAAAAAAATAAAAGAAGGTGATTATTTGGGGCTCTCAAATGTAGGAGCTTATGGAAGCTCCTTATCTTCAAATTATAATGCTAGACCAAAAATTGCCGAAATTATGGTTGATGGTTCAAAACATAAAGTAATTAAAAAAAGACAAACTTTGAATAATTTAATTAATTATTAATTAAAAATTCATTTAAAATGTTAACTTTAAGATCACTATTATTTAATTTTTTTTTATACACAGGGATAATTGCTGTATTTATATTTGCAATACCTACCCTATTAATGCCGTCAAAATTTGCTTCTCTTTTTGGAAAGTTTTTAGGCCATTATGTTATATTTATTGTTAAATTTTTATTAAATACTAAAGTTGAATTTAAAGGAATTGAAAATTTAACAAATAATAGGAAATATTTTGTAGCTTGCGCTCATCAATCTATGTTTGAGACATTTGCTCTACAAAGTGTGCTTCCTTATCCTGTTTTTATTTTAAAAAAAGAATTATTAAAAATACCACTGTTTGGTTTGTATTTAAGAAAAATAAAATCTATAGAAATAGTAAGAGATACCACTACAAAAGATAATCTTAATTTTTTTGATAAAGTTGCTAATATCATTAAAAATGTTGACAGACCTTTGTTAATATTTCCTCAAGGCACTAGAGTAAATGTAAAAGAGAGAGTCCCATTTAAAAAAGGTGTTGCAAGAATTTACGAGTCTTTGAATATTCCGTGTATTCCTGTGGCACTAAATTCGGGAAGTGTTTGGCCAAAAAAAGGTTTTATTAAATATCCTGGAAAAATAGTAATATCATTTTTAAAAGCTATAGAACCTGGTCAGCCTAAAGATGAATTTATTATAAATTTAGAAAAAAAAATTTATGATGAAATTGATAATATTTCTAATTAACGGAATTTGTCAAATTTAACTTTATATAGGCCATCTTTATCTGCGGTTATAAAAAAATTATTATCTTTATCTAAGTATAACTCTCCCGATTTTTTTAAACCAAAATGTCTTAATCTTTTTTTAAGTAAAATTTGTTCAACACTTACTACACGAGAATTTTCTTTATCTAATAAAAAAATTATAATTGACATGCCCTTCAAACTAAGTCCCATTAAACAAGTATTATTCTTATAATATTTTATTAAATTCTTTGGACATTTGTTTAAAGAAGATGGTGCTATGGCCGGATTAAAAAAATATAAAGGCTCAATTAAATTTAGTTTTGAATGTTCATGAGAATAACTTTTTCCATCATTATATTTTGTTCCAAATGATACTATCGGCCAACCAAAATTTTTACCTTGGACAATTTTATTCAATTCATCACCTCCTTGAGGGCCGTGCTCCAAAGAGAACAATTCATTTTTATAAAAAACTAGACCTTGAGGATTTCTGTGTCCATAAGAAAAAATGCCATATTGATTTTTTTCATTTTTATTATTTAGCAAAAAATTTTTTTTTATACTTAAAATTTTACCAAAAATAGAATCTTGTACTTGTGCCAGTTCAGCAATTTTTTGTGAATTATGTTCTGGAGTCCCTACAGATAAAATTATTTCATCATCAAATATTAGGTATGCACCACCTAATCCAGCAAAATTTACATTGTTTGAATCTGGTAAACATTTGCTTTTAATTAATTCTTTATTATTTTTTAAGCTTATCAAAGAGGCATATAAACAATTAGTTTCTTTCGATGAGATTAAAGCAAAATATTCATCGTCAATTAAAAAAATACTTTTAACTCCTCCTTGATTTTCTTCATAAAAAAAAGATGGTAAGTTTATTTTTATTTCACTTTCATTATTTATAATGTAACCGTCTTGAGTGAAAATTTCATATTTTGTCTCCTGATTTTCATTATCCTGTATAATTAATGAGGCCGATTTTCCCTTGAAAGAAACTATTTTTGAGAAAGCTAAAGAAAAAGAGTTAGCTTTAATTTCTTTAAATTTAATATCATTTTCATTTACATTGGAAACAATTGAACTTTGAATATCGTCTTTTTTAAAAAAAGATTTAGACCATTCTATTATTTCTGGATTTTCGTAACCCAAGAATGCACTAATTAAAATAAGAAAAATTAATAATATAAGTTTTATAAACTTTACTTTCATGAAAATTAAATTTATTACTTTCTTCCAAAATCTGGTTTACTAATATCTTGACCTGCTTCTATAATTTCTTTTCTAATTTTTTTAGTTTTTCTAAAAGTTTTTTCTAGTTTTTTTCCATTTTTACTTTTAATTGATTTTTTTAAATCTATTAGATTTTCTATAAATCTATCAATCATTTTTAAAGTATTTTCTCCATTTTGAATAAAAATATCTCTCCACATAATGGGATTGGATGCCGCGATTCTTGTAAAATCTCTCAAGCCCCCAGCGCTGTACTTTACAATATTTCGATCTTTTTTCTTTTTAATTTTAAGAGCAGTATTTACAATATTGTAGGCTATTAAATGCGGCATGTGACTTGTAATTGACAAAATGTAATCATGCTTTTTTTCATCCATTACATCAACTCTACTTCCTAGTTTTCTCCAAAATTTTTTTAATAATTTAACATCTTTATTATTTGATTGTTTGCTTGGAGTTAAAATGCACCATTTGTTTTTAAAAAGTTGAGAAAATCCTGATTCAGGTCCACTGTCTTCTGTGCCGGCTATAGGGTGTGATGAAATCCAAGATATATCTTTAGGAATATTTTTTTTAATTAAAGAAATTGTATTCTTTTTCACTGATCCTACATCAGTAAGTATAGCTCCATTTTTTATATAACTTTTTATTTTTAAAATTATATTTTTATAACTACTCAATGGACTAGAGATTATAATCAAATCAGATCCTTCAACTATTTTTTTTGTATCTGAACTGGCCTCATCTACTATTTTCAATTTTATTACTTTTTTATTAGTTTTATTTGATCTATTGGAAGAAACTACTTTTCTAGCAAGCTTATTTTTTTTTATTCCTCTAGCTATAGAAGATCCAATTAATCCACATCCTATTATGCATACCTTTTTGAACATTATTTTAAAATACTCCCTATAGACTTTATAAATTTTTCATTAGCTTCTTTATTTCCAATAGTTAATCTTAAAGAGTTAGATATTTTATACTGTATCATTTTTCTTACAATCAGTTTATCTGCTGCTAACTTTTCAAAAACTTGATCTGAATTAATCTTAGTTTCATCAAAATTCATCAAAAAAAAATTTACTGTAGGTTCATTAGTTTTAACATTAAATTCTTGTAAAACAGAAAATATTTTTTTTGCCCATAATAAATTATGATCGAATGCTTTTTTTGTCCATTCACTATCTTTAATAGCTTCTACACCTGCTGCAAGAGCTGCTATACTAACATTAAAAGGAGGTTTTATCTGATACATGCTATCAATTATCTCTTTAGTTGAATAGCCCCAGCCAAGCCTCAAACCAGCTAAACCATAAATTTTAGAAAAAGTTCTTGTAACTAATACATTTGGAGAATCCTTAAAAAGATCAAGTCCCGAAGAAAAATCATCAGAATCAATAAACTCAAAATAAGCATCATCAACGACTAAAAGAATGTTGCTCCTAAGTTTTTTTCTTAAATCAAGCATTTCATTTTTAGATAAATACGTACCTGTAGGATTGTTAGGATTTGCAATGAATACAATTTTTGTTCTATCAGAAACTTTTTTTATTATTTCTTCTACCGATGCTTTAAAATTTTTTTCTTTTGCTAATACAACTTTTGCTTTACTAAATGAAGCATAAATTTTGTACATAATAAAACCAAACTCTGTAACGATTACTTCATCTCCGGGACTAAGAAATAGGCGACATGTTAGATCAAATATTTGATCTGAGCCCGATCCACAAATGATTCTTCTAGAATCTATTTTAAATTTATTAGATAAAACTTCTCTTAGGGAATTTGAATCATCTTCAGGATATTTAAATACTTTGTTCTTTTCTTTTTCAAATGCTTGAATTGCTTTTGGGCTTGCTCCAAGAGCAGATTCATTTGCCGATAATTTTATTGGATTTTCAATCTTTTTAAATTGGGATAATCCTCCAACATATCTTTCAACCTCAAATTTTATTGGCTTTGGTAAATTCATAATTTTCTTTATATAAATCGTATCGGTAAATACTATATATGAAGCTTTGTGGCAAAATAAATACAACCTAAATTGACAAAAGATGCCATTTTTAGTACAAGAAAACCGCGCTGATTTAACTTAAATTGCGAGCGCATTAAAAAAACAGCTAAAAGAGGTTTTTTGCCCGGCTTAGCTGGGCTTTTTTTTTGTTTGAATATGAACACTGAAATGAAAAATATAAAAAAAATAATTATCGATCAGACTCTTGAGTTAGATTGTGGAAAAATAATTAAAAACTTTCCCTTAGCTTACGAGACTTATGGAACTTTAAATAAAAATAAAGACAACGCAATACTTGCTTGTCATGCTTTAACTGGAGATCAGTTTTGCACAAACATTAATCCGATAACCAAAAGAGAAGGTTGGTGGACATTTGCAGTAGGACCAGGAAAGGCTATTGATACCAATAAATATTTCGTAATTTGTACTAATGTTTTGGGAGGGTGTATGGGTTCATATGGACCTATGGAAATAAATCCTGAAACTAATAAATTGTTTGGAACATCTTTCCCAGTAATAACAATAAGAGATATGGTTCGATCTCAAAAATACTTACTGGACTACTTAGGTATTAAAAAATTGCTTTCTGTAGCAGGAGGATCAATGGGTGGAATGCAAGTTTTGCAATTTGCTGCATTGTATCCACAGCTATCACATTCCTTTATTCCAATAGCATGTAGTGCTAGCCATTCAGCTCAAAACATTGCTTTAAACGAATTGGGGCGACAAGCTATTATGGCTGATCCAAATTGGAAAAAAGGGAATGGTTCTCCTGATAAAGGATTGGCTGTGGCAAGAATGGCAGCTCATATTACCTATTTGTCTAAAAAAGGATTAGAAGAAAAATTTGGAAGAAAGCTTCAAGATAAAGGAAGTTTGAAATTTAGCTTTGATGCAGATTTTCAAATAGAAAGTTACTTACGTTATCAGGGAGCAACTTTTGTTGATAGGTTTGATGCAAATAGTTATTTATATATAACAAGAGCAATGGATTACTTCGATTTAGAAAAACAATTTAAGGGTAATTTATCTCTTGCTTTTAAAGATAATAAATCAAAATTTTGTATTATATCATTCTCCTCTGATTGGCTTTATCCTACAATTGAGAATAAAGAAATAGTGATAGCTTTAAATGCATGTGGAGCAAATGTTCGTTTCGTGGAAATCAATTCTGACAAAGGTCATGATTCTTTTTTATTGGATGTACCAGAATTTTTAAAAACAGTAAGTGAATTCATCACTTCTACTTATAACGAAATAAAAAAATGAAAAAAGAGTTTGAAGCAATATCTAAAATAATCGAAAATAAAAAAAGAGTACTAGATGTCGGGTGTGGAGATGGAACTTTAATGGAATATTTAAAAGAAAAACAAAATAATGATGTTAGAGGTTTGGAACCACAAAAAAATCTTGTGCAAAAATGTATTGCAAAGGGTCTCCCTGTTATTGAAGGTGATGCAGAAAAAGAATTAATTCAATTTCCAGAAAAATCATTTGATTATGTTGTGTTGAGCCAAACTTTACAAGCTTTTTATAATCCTGAAGAAGTTCTTGAACAGTTGCTTAGAATTGGAAAACAAACAATTGTTACGATTCCAAATTTTGGTTACTGGAAAGTTCGTCTTCATCTACTATTTAAAGGAACAATGCCTATAACAAAAAATTTACCAAATGAATGGTACAATACACCAAACTTACATATGTGCACGATTAAAGATTTTGTTAATTTTTGTAAAAAAAAAAATATCAAAATTGATAAGTCAATGTGTGTAACTGAAGAAAAAATTTCAAAAATAACTAATAAAAATATGGGTTACAAAAATATTTTTTCACAACTTGGTATATTTCTTATAGAATAAAAAGTTATGGAAATAACTTCAATACCTTGTTTAACAGATAACTATGCGTATGTTATTTTCGATAATAATTCTAAAACTACTGGAGTAGTTGACCCCTCCGAATCCCAGCCGGTAATTTCCTTTTTAAAAAAAAGAAATATTAAATTAAATTACATATTAAACACTCACCATCATTTTGATCACATAGGAGGAAATATTGAATTGAAAAAAGAATATAATGCAAAAATAATAGGATTTGAAGGCGACAAACATAGAATACCAGGGATTGATATAACTTTAAAAAATAATGAAAAATATAACTTTGGGAATTCGACTATTAAAATAATTCATATCCCGGGACACACTTCGGGTCATATATGTTTTTTTTTTGAAAAAGAAAAAATTGCTTTTACTGGAGATACTTTATTTTCTCTAGGTTGTGGAAGAATTTTTGAAGGTAATCATAAACAAATGTTTACCTCCTTGAATAAAATTAAAAAACTTCCCAAAGATACAAAAATTTATTGTGGTCATGAATACACTTATAAAAATGCAGAATTTTGTATAAAACACGATAGTGATAACTTAAATCTCAAAAAACATTTTGAAAAAATAAAAAAACTCAAATCGAACAACAGTCCAACGATACCAACCACTCTGGAAGAGGAGTTAAAATCAAATATTTTTCTTAGATGTGATAAAAATGAACTAAAAATTAAACTAAATATGAAAAATCGAGAAGATTTGGAAGTTTTTAAGAAAGTAAGAGATCTAAAAGATGATTTTTAGTTATTGTTAAAACTTGACAAGTAAACTCATAAAGCTATATTGCCACTGTTTTCTAATATGAAATTAAAACAATGTCTTTCGCAGTTATTCAAACAGGTGGCAAACAATATAAGGTTTCAGCAAGTGAAATCCTTAAAATTGAAAGACTTAATGATAAAGAAGGAAAAACCGTAGAATTCAAAAACGTTTTATTTTTGAATGACGATAAAACTACTGAAATTGGAAATCCTAACATTCAGGGAGCTAAAGTAGAAGCTACTATATTAAAAAATACAAAAAATAAAACTATTTTAGTTTTTAAAAAAAGAAGAAGAAAAAATTCAAGAAAAAAATACGGTCATAGACAACCTATTTCATTGATACGAATTACAAAAATTTTTTCGAAAGATGGAAAATTAATTTCTCAAGCTAAGCCACAAAAAAAAATAACAAAAGATCTAGTAAAAGGTGATAGAGAAAGAAACAAGCAATTAAAAAAAGTTAAAAAATATCAAGTTCAAGAAAAACAAAAAATTAAAAAATCTATAGAAAAAATGGAAACTAAAGAAAAAAAAGTTGTTGATAATAAAGAAAAAAAATTAGTAAAAAAGAAACCTTTAACAACTAAAAAAAAGTGATACTATAAAATTAGGATATTAAAACATGGCAACAAAAAAAGCAGGTGGATCATCTCGTAATGGACGTGATAGTGCAGGAAGACGCCTTGGTGTAAAAAGATATGGTGGACAGATTGTTGTGCCTGGAAATATTATAGTAAGACAAAGAGGTACAAAGATACATCCAGGAAGTCATGTAGGTATGGGAAGAGATCATTCTATATTTTCTTTAATAAAGGGAAAAGTTAAATTTAAAACATCAAAATTAAACAGAAAAATTGTTTCTGTTATCCCCAGCTAAGTCTTTTTAACTTAAATTCAATTTAATTATTATTTAGTTATGAAATTTTTAGATCAAGCAAAAATATTTGTTAAAGCGGGTGATGGAGGGTCAGGATCTTCAAGCTTTAGAAGAGAAAAATATGTTGAATTCGGAGGACCAGATGGTGGTGATGGAGGTAATGGAGGATCAGTAATATTGGTAGCAGAATCAAATTTAAATACTCTTATTGACTTTAGATTCCAGCAACATTTTAAAGCTCAAAGAGGTCAAAATGGAATGGGAAAGAAAAAAACTGGGAGAGCTGGAAAAGATTTAATTTTAAAAGTTCCAACAGGAACACAAATTTTTGAAGAAGATAATAATACTTTAATTGCTGACCTTAAAACAGAGAATCAAAAAATTGTTATAGCAAAAGGTGGGGAAGGGGGACTTGGAAATGTGAGATTTAAAAGTTCTACAAACCGCGCTCCAAGAAAAAAAACTGATGGATCTAAGGGTGAAAACTATTGGATATGGTTACAGTTAAAAGTGATTGCGGATATCGGCATAATTGGTATGCCTAATGCGGGAAAATCAAGTTTGTTGTCTGTTTTAACAAAAGCTAAACCAAAAATTGCTGATTATCCTTTTACTACAATTAACCCTAATCTTGGTGTAGCAATTTATAGTAATAAAGAACTTACAATAGCAGATATTCCTGGACTTATTGAGGGAGCTCATGAAGGAATTGGGCTTGGAGATAAATTTTTACGACACATAGAAAGATGTAAAATTTTGATTCACTTAATTGATATTTCAAATAAAAATATATTAGAAAATTATCTTAAAATAAGAAATGAATTATCAAAATATAGCAAAAACCTAATAAAAAAAAAAGAAATTATAGTATTTAATAAAATTGATAGTATTAACATTAGTGAAGCAGAAGAAAAAGTAAGTATTTTTAAAAAAAAAATTAAAAAAAATATTTACAGGATATCTGTAATACAAAATAAAGGCTTAATTGAAATAAAAAAGATTATGGTAAATAATGTATATAAGTAAATCTAAAAAAATAGTAATCAAAATAGGCTCTTCAACTTTAGTTGATGAAAAAGGGAAACTTAAACAACATTGGATGAAAGAATTTGTTAAAGATGTAAAAAATCTTATAAAGAAAAAAAAGCAAATTGTAATTGTTTCTTCTGGGGCTATTGCATTAGGATGTAAATATCTTGGAATAAATAAAAAAGGTTTGAAAGTAGACAAAAGTCAAGCTGTAGCCTCTATCGGTCAAATAGAATTGATGGATTTTTATAAAAAAACTTTTGAAAAAAGTAAAATAAAAATTTCACAAATATTACTTACTCTTGATGATACTGAACAAAGAAGAAGATCATTAAATGCTAGAAGAACAATCGATAATCTTTTAAAAATGGGAATAGTTCCAATTGTTAATGAAAATGATACAACTGCGACAACAGAAATTAAATATGGAGATAATGATAGGCTTGCATCGAGAGTGTCGCAAATAATTAGTGCAGATTGTTTAATTTTATTATCAGATGTAGATGGTTTATATACTAACAATCCAAAAAAAAATAAAAAAACAAAATTAATTAAAACTGTAAAAAATATTGATGAAAATATAAAAAAATATGCAACTAAAACTGATGGTATATATGGCTCAGGTGGAATGAAAACAAAGATTGAAGCTGGAAAAATTTGTCAGTTTGCTGGATGTTATATGGTTATAGCAAACGGAAACTATCTAAATCCAATAAAAAAAATAATTAGAAATAAAAAGTGTACCTGGTTTTTACCAAAAGTCTCAAAACTTGATGCACGAAAGCAATGGATAATTGGATCAATAGCACCGAAAGGTTGGGTAGTTATAGATAATGGAGCATTAAATGCAATAAAAAATGGTAAAAGTTTATTACCGGCTGGAGTAAAAAAAATTAATGGAGTTTTTGAAAAAGGTGATCATATTTTAGTGAAAGATCAAAATAATACTGAATGCGCAAGAGGATTAACGTCTTTTTCATCAACTGAAATCGAAAAAATAAAAGGATCACACAGTAGTAAAATTATAAATATATTAGGATATTCTGGTGGTGAAGAAATTATTCATAAAGATGACCTTGTTAAAGTATAAAAATGGTAAAAAATTTATATATTGAAAAAATTGGTGTTAGAGCAAAAATTGCATCAGAACAACTATCCAAGCTGAGCCTCAAAAAAAGAAATTTAGTCTTAAAACAATTTAATATTTATTTAAAAAAATATTCAAAAAAAATTATAAAAGAAAATAAGAAAGATCTGTCTAATGCTAAGCATATTAAAAAAAATATGCTTGAAAGACTTTCTTTAAATGAAAAAAAAATTAATCAAATAAGAAAATCTATTATTAAAATAATTCAATTTAAAGATCCTTTGGAAAAAACAATTTCTATATGGAAAAGGCCTAACGGCTTAATAATTAAAAAAATTTCTATTCCTTTGGGTGTTATTGGAATAATTTATGAAAGTAGACCAAACGTTACTTCGGACGTTTCTGCTCTATGTTTTAAAACTGGCAATGCGGTAATTTTAAGAGGTGGATCTGAGGCTTTTAAATCAAATAAAATTTTGTCTGATTTGTTTAGGAAGGCCCTTAAAAAAAAGGGATGTGATGAAAATTGTGTACAATTTGTAAAAAATAAAAGCAGACGTAACGTAGATTATCTGCTCTCAAATATGAAGAAATATATAGACGTCATTATTCCAAGAGGAGGAAAAAGTTTAGTTAAGAAAGTTCAAAAAAAATCCAAGGTACCAACAATCGGACATTTGGAAGGCGTGTGTCACGTTTATGTTGATAAAAAAGCTGATTTAAATATGGCAATTAAAATAGTAAAAAATGCAAAAATGAGAAACTTTAGCATTTGTGGCGCAGCAGAAACTTTATTAATTGATAAAGCATGTTTAAAAACACATTGTAATCCTATATTAGATGAATTATTTAAATTAGGATGTCTAATAGTTGGGGACAAAATAATTAAAAAAAACTTTAAAAATAAAATTAAAATCGCGAAAGAGAAAGATTGGGACGAAGAATATCTCGCTCCAATAATATCTGTTAAAGCTGTAAAGGGAGTTGAAGAAGCAATCTATCATATCAACAAACACGGTACTTCGCACACTGACGCTATAATCACAAAAAATAAAAAAACAGCAAAAAAGTTTTTATCTAATATTTCGAGTTCTATAGCTGTTCATAACGCTTCGACTCAATTTGCTGACGGAGGAGAATTTGGTTTTGGAGCTGAGGTAGGTATATCAACTACAAAACTGCCTCCGAGAGGTCCTGTTGGTCTTGAACAACTTACTTCATATAAATACATTTTAAAAGGGAAAGGACAAATAAGGAATTAATTATTGAAAACTTTATCTAAAAAAAAATATATAAAAATAGGTTTACTTGGCGGAACTTTTGATCCTCCTCATATAGGTCATATTCAAATTTCAAAAATTGGCATTAAAAGATTTAAACTTAAAAAGTTATTGTGGTTAATAACTAAAAAAAATCCATTTAAAAATAAAGCATATTTTAGTTTAAATAATAGATTGAAATTATCAAAACTTCTTACAAAAAATGAATATAAAATAACTGTTGGACATTTAGAAAAAAAAATTAAATCTAATAAAGTTTTTTATTTATTACGTTATTTAAAAAAAAAGAATCCCAACACAAAATTTTATTTTTTTATGGGTTCAGATAATTTAATAAAATTTCATAAGTGGTATAAATGGAGAAAAATTCCACTTCTTGCTAAAATGGTTATTTTCGCAAGACCTGGTTATGAACTAAATTTTAATAAATATATAAAGAAAAAAAAATTAGACAAAAATAATTGGATATATATAAATGCTAAAAAGGTAAATATTTCCTCTTCATTAATCAAAAAATTTTGGTAACATAATTTAATATGCAAATAAAAAAAATTAATTTATTAAAAAAAGATATAGAAGATATTTTAACAAACAATAAAGCTGTAGATATAAAAATAATTAATTTGAAGGATAAAACCTCGATAGCTGACTTTATGATTATAGCCAGCGGGAATTCATCAAGGCATATTCAAGCATTATCTGAAATATTATTAAATGAACTTAAAAAAAAAGGTATAACTAATTGCCATTTAGAAGGAAAAGATAGTAATGATTGGAAATTAATTGATGCTACTGATATCATAGTTCATATATTTCATCCTGAGAAAAGAAAATTTTATGATTTAGAAAGAATGTGGTCTGAATTAATACCAAAAGAAAGATTAACCATATGAGAAACAAAAAATATTTAAATACTATTTTTTTTATTTTGCTAATATCTTTTCTAAATTTTTTTAGCAAAGCTTATGCTCAAAATAGCGATAAGTTATATGAAAAAATTGATCTTTTTAGTGAAGTTTTAGAAAAAATTCAAAAAGAATATGTTGAAGAAGTTGACCAAGCAGAAATAATGGATTCAGCAATTAACGGGGTATTACAATCTTTAGATCCTTATTCTGCATACATGAACCCAAAAATATTTCAAGAATCACAAACAGAAACAAGTGGGGAGTTTGGAGGCTTAGGAATAGAAATTACCATGGAAGCGGGAGTTGTAAAAGTTATAGCTCCAATAGACGACACACCTGCAGCACGAGCTGGGGTTAAGGCTGGAGATTATATTGTAAGAATTAATAATGAACAGGTTCAGGGCAAAACTCTTATGGAAGCTGTAAACTTAATGAGAGGACCAGTCGGTACATCTATTGAAATAACAGTAAGAAGAAAAGGTGTAAAAAAAGCAAAAATTTTTAAAATAAAAAGAGAAATTATAGAAATAAAATCTGTTGTTGCAAAATTAATTGAAAATAAAGTTGGCTACTTAAGACTAAGAGCTTTTAACGAAAATAGTAGTGATCAACTTAACAAGGAAATTTCAAAAATAGAAAAAAATAAAAAATTAATTGGCTATGTCCTCGACCTAAGAAATAATCCTGGAGGCCTTTTATCTCAAGCAATAAAAATTTCTGACTTTTTCTTAGATGATGGAGAAATTGTATCTACTAAAGGAAGAAAAAATAGAGTAGATAAAAAATTCTTTGCTAAAAAAGGTGATAAAATTGATGGGAAACCTTTAATTGTATTAATTAATAATGGTTCAGCCTCAGCATCAGAAATAGTTGCGGGTGCTTTACAAGATCAAAAGAGAGCTGTGTTGTTGGGAGAAACTACTTTTGGAAAAGGATCCGTTCAATCAATTATTCCTTTAAAAAATAGAGGTGCAATAAGATTAACCGTTTCAAAATATTATTTGCCTTCTGGAAAATCAATTTCAGAAATTGGGGTAGTGCCTGATATTCAAATTGAAGAAGAGGGTGAAGAATTTTCGATTGATACAATTACTGACAATCAATTAAATTATGCAATTAAACTTCTAGCTGGTTAAAATTAATGGAAGTTAAAAAACAATTACCATTGAGAATAGGCGTTGGTATTGCTTTAATAAATAAAGAAAATAAGGTTTTTGTTGGTAAAAGAATTGATAATCCTAAAAATTTCTGGCAAATGCCGCAAGGTGGTGTAGATAAAAATGAATTTTTTTTTGAGGCTGCAAAAAGAGAGCTTGAAGAGGAAACGGGTATTAAATCAGTAAAATTATTAAAAGAAATAGACGAATGGCTAGAATATGAATTACCAAATAACCTTCTGGGCAAGATTTGGAATGGAAAATTTAGAGGGCAAAAGCAAAAATGGTTCATTATGAAATTTTTAGGAAACAATAATGAAATTAATATCCATACAAAAAGACCAGAATTTTTAGATTGGAAATGGATTGAATTTTCAAAACTTACTGAAATAGTCGTTCCTTTTAAATTAAAAATTTATAAAAAATTGAGAAAAGAATTAAATTCTTGTGAATTAAACTAAATATTTAATTCTTTAATTGCTTCTAATTTATGATTTAAAATATATCGATCATGATCATTAATATCTTTCGAAGAAAGTGCTTCACTAATATCTTTATTAAGATTTTCTAAAAAATCTTTTTTGATTTCCTTAATATTTATTGCTGAAGATGAAAGAATTGTTAAATGATCATTAAAAAATTCAACTGTTCCGTCTTCAACAAAAAATTCATCTAAATTTCCTTCACTTTTTAAAACTTTAATTTTGCCTGGTCTCAAAAAAGTTATTATTGAAATATGATTTTTTAGTAAACCCATGTCCCCTTCATATGAAGGTATTGTAACAAGTTTTGTTTCTCCAGAAAAAATTATTCTTTCTGGACTAATTATTTCAATTTTAAAGGTATCGCTCATTATGCTGCAGCTTCTTTTGCCATTTTTTCAGCTTTCTCAACTGCTTCCTCGATTGTTCCAACCATGTAAAAAGCTGTTTCGGGTAAATGATCGTATTCACCTTTACATATAGCATCAAATCCCTTGATTGTTGCTTCCAAATCAACAAGTTTGCCTGGTGTTCCAGTAAATACCTCTGCAACAAAAAAAGGTTGTGATAAAAATCTTTGAATTTTTCTAGCTCGTGCTACTGTCAATTTATCTTCTTCTGAAAGTTCGTCCATTCCTAAAATTGCAATTATATCTTGAAGAGATTTATAAGCTTGTAGTATTTTTTGAACTTCTCTCGCTACTCGGTAATGCTCCTCTCCAACTATTCTTGGATCTAAAATCCTAGATGTAGAATCTAAAGGATCTACTGCTGGATATATTCCAAGTTCGGCAATTTGCCTTGATAGCACTGTGGTGGCATCTAAATGCGCAAAAGAGGTAGCTGGTGCTGGATCCGTTAAATCGTCTGCTGGAACGTAAATAGCTTGTACTGATGTAATTGAACCTTTATTAGTAGTTGTAATTCTTTCCTGTAAATTTCCCATGTCAGTAGCTAAGGTAGGTTGATATCCTACAGCTGAGGGAATTCTTCCCAGAAGGGCTGAAACTTCTGATCCTGCTTGTGTAAATCTAAATATATTATCAACAAAAAATAAAACATCCTGACCTTCTTTATCTCTAAAATACTCTGCTACCGTTAAACCCGTTAGACCAACTCGAGCACGTGCTCCGGGAGGTTCGTTCATTTGTCCATAAACTAAAGCAGCTTTGGAACCTTTACCGTCAGGTTTAATAACTCCGGACTCAATCATTTCATGATACAGGTCATTTCCTTCTCTTGTTCTTTCTCCAACTCCTGCAAAAACTGAAAAACCACCGTGTGCTTTTGCTATATTATTTATTAATTCCATAATTATTACTGTTTTACCAACGCCGGCTCCCCCGAAAAGTCCTATTTTTCCCCCCTTGGAGTATGGAGCAAGCAAATCTACGACTTTTATTCCTGTTGCTAATATTTCTGTTTCGGTGGACTGGTCGGTAAATTTTGGAGCAGACCTATGTATTGGCCAACTTTCTTTGGTAGACACTTTTCCTTTTTGATCAATAGGTTCTCCTATAACATTTATTATTCTTCCTAAAGTTTCTGGACCAACTGGTACTTTTATTGGTGAACCAGTATCAGTTACCTTATCACCTCTTTTAAGACCTTCTGTGCTATCCATTGCTATAGTTCTTACTGCCGTTTCTCCTAAATGCTGAGCTACCTCAAGAACCAGTCTAGTACCTGAATTATCACATTCTAAAGCAGTCAATATTTCTGGTAGTTCGCCTTCGAACTGAACGTCTACTACTGCTCCAATTACTTGAGTAATTTTTCCAATTTTATTTTTCATATCTATAAACTTTCAGCTCCTGATATTATTTCTATTAACTCTTTTGTTATAGCGGCCTGTCTGCTCCTATTATAGGTTATTGTTAATTTATCAACTAAATCTCCCGCATTCCTTGTAGCGTTATCCATAGCCGTCATTCTTGAACCTTGTTCGCTAGCAGCATTCTCTAGTATGGCCTTAAAAATTTGAGTAGAAATATTTCTTGGAAGCAAATCATCTAATATTTCTTTTTCTTCAGGCTCAAATTCATAAAAATTATCTTCTTTTTTTTCTTCTTTTTTTAAATTTTCAATAGGAATAATTTGTTGTGCTTGTGGAATTTGAGTAATTACATTTTTAAATTTATTGTAAAATATTGCACATACATCAAACTGATTTTCATTAAACAATTGAATTATTTTTTTTCCAATATCATCAGCTTCCTTATATGTAACTTTTTTAAAACCTTTAAAATTTTTTTTTTCAATTATATAAGGACCGTACAATCTTTTAAGCTGATCGTGACCTTTAGATCCTACTGTAAAAATTTTTAGCTTTTTACCTTCTTTTAAAATATTTTCAAAATAATTTTTTGCCTTTCTGCATATATTTGTATTAAAGCCTCCACAAAGACCTCTGTCTGCTGTAATAACTACACATAAATGAACTTCATTTTTTCCAGTTCCAACTAAAAACTTTGAAGCCGTCTCTTTATCTGAGATAGAATTGCTTAGATTAAGAATTATATTGTTCATTTTTTCTGAAAATGGCCTTCCCTTTTCTGCATTTTCTTGAGCACGTCTAAGTTTTGCTGCTGCTACCATTTTCATAGCCTTTGTTATTTTTTGGGTAGACTTCACGCTTG
>Ga0310344_10000724_pt1 | contig 25667 bp, 29 predicted proteins | sample HC15DNA20200_MG_FD_203801 | JGI IMG/M metagenome (GOLD analysis project Ga0310344, IMG submission 203801) | Marine microbial communities from station ALOHA, North Pacific Subtropical Gyre - HC15-DNA-20-200_MG | ecosystem: Environmental > Aquatic > Marine > Oceanic | place: Pacific Ocean: North...
TCGAATCCCTGGAGGAAAACAAATAATGGTATACTGTGATTTCTGCGGAACCTGCATTATGGCGGGTCAGGGTGATCCTGATGGAACTGGCTACGTTACCCTCACCACTCCACCGCTGAAGATGTCATTCCAACGGGCCAAGGTGGCACAAATCCTACACATGTGCAACGCTTGCATGTGCCGTGCAATCGATGACCGTTACTCGGACTATGCCGATCCTCCAGTAGAACGGGGGCAAGGACATTGAGTAAAATCGGAGAGAAGATCCTACGAGACATGCGTGACACCCTACAAGAGGAGCAGAGAGCCCGAGACCTGCAAAAGGACTACGATGCTAAGGTGAAGGAGATGCGCGACCTCTTGGAGGAAGTCGGAAAGATCCTTAATAGTGACCCCAACGACGAAGGGAAGGAGGAACGATGAGCCAGAACACAACAACAGTAATTCTCACCAAGCAGGCTGACAAGAAATACAGCGTGAAATGTGAAGAGGACGTGGCTGGGAAAGGAGCAGCACGCGTACTCGGTACCGTTTACATCCAAAAGTGGTTCGCCGAAGATGCACAATCATTCGAAGTGACCATCACCCGGAAATAAAGGTACCGGCTTTGCGACAATACGTCCTTGAAAATAGGACAGGAGTGTGATATAATAATACATCAGTGGGACGAAGAGTTCGTAACAGGAGGTAAGAACCTCCGGAAAGGTAGAACGGATATGGATGATATCCTAAGTGCAGTCGAAAACGAGGCAGCAGCGCTGTCCGATGCGGACATTCAGGCACAGCTTGAAGGTCTGATGAAGCAGAAAAAGGCTCAGGCTGAGCGTCAGAAGGAGTACAACAGTTCTCCTGAGGCGAAGGCAAAACGGGCTGAGTACAACAAACTCCGCGCGCAGGATCCTGAAGTCGTTGCAAAGCGTAAGGAGTACCAACAGCGTCCTGAAACCAAGGAACGCAACAAGCTGTATCGGCAGAAACGTGCCGCGGAACAGAAAGCCATCCTCGCTGAGGCGGCCAAGCGCGGCATTACCTTAGAGTCCCTTCAAGGACAATAAGGTAACCTTCGGGGGATCAGCCACCCGTTAGGAGTCTTCAGGCTCTCGATGCCTGTCCGCTCTGAGAGTCGCTGGTCCCCCATCTTTTTTCCGGTTACTTGACCTTGAACTTCAAGGAGAATCGTATGAACGATCAGTACATGGACGTGAAACCGAGCAACATAAAACCTCCATATGCAGGAGCCAAGGCTGTTGTACTCCTTAGTGGTGGCATGGACAGCACTACTCTCCTCTACAATGTCCTGTCGAACGGATACAAGGCCCACGCGCTCGGCTTTGACTACGGACAGCGACACCTGAAAGAACTAGCAGCCGCACAGAAGATCGCAACAAAGGCACGTACACCATTCAAGCTCATCAGTCTTGCCTCAGTTCACGACAACATCCTTTCTCATGCCGGCAGCTCTCAGACCAACGAATCCGTTAGAGTACCCCACGGACGCTACGACGACGAAAGCATGAAACAGACCGTCGTACCCAACCGTAACATGATGATGCTGAGCATCGCTACCTCGTATGCAATCGTGCTCAAAGCGGACATAGTCGCCTATGCAGCTCATCATGGTGACCACGCTATCTATCCTGACTGCCGTCACGAGTTCATGGAATCCATACATGCGACAATGCGTATCTGTGACTGGCACCCAGTATCCCTTTATGCTCCGTTCCGTGAGATGCGTAAGGAAAACATTGCACATCACGGAAAAGCTCTCGGCGTGCCCTTCGACCTTACATGGTCCTGCTACGAAGGCAACGACATTCACTGTGGCAGGTGCGGCACGTGCGTAGAACGCAAAGAGGCCTTCGTTCTTTCCGATGTGCCTGATCCTACGGAATACGCAGCATGACTATCTCCAGACAGGAATACAACGAACTCCGCGAACACCTCCGAGACAGACCGGACATCTGGACGGAGCTTCCCAACGGTCTCTGGGCTCGTTCTGTTGACGATGTTCCACAGCTTGCTCTCGTCCTGACTCCGAAGAACGGCACAGTAGATCTTCGCGTCGTGCCGAGTGGTTGGGACGACGATGAATGCACCAAGTACATCGAAAACCTGCTTGCCCACTGGACTAGCTACGGACAACGCCTTCGCATCCAGAAGTTCTTGGAAGGTATCGTCGAGGGCACCGCAGCTGACACAGCACATCAACTCATTCGCATCCTTCACTCGGACAGCTGGGATCCTGAAAATGCCCCTTTCCAACTCAGTCTTCCAGCGGACATTGCAGGACCAGATGTCAAGACCGAAGACCTGCCAAAGCTTCTCCACTTTCCTCTTGTAGGAGGAGGATGGCTACGACTCGCTCCGCAAACTACAGCATTCCACGTAACCGTCTCTGTGCCTCTTCACAAAGACTACGGCGGCGGTTACGCATCGCATCTTACAGGCTATGTTCGGCCTTCCGACGGACGCATCAGACAAGCAGCAGCAATGCTGTCCGGAAAAGAAATCGCACCCGAAGAGGAATCAACACAACTACCTTTACCCATTGAATAGGAGAAACGTATGGCTGAGAACCCTAGTTCAGATCCCATAATCCCGAAAGACAGAATCGTCCTTCGGCAGTCCGCGATCAAAGAGTACCAAAACTGCAAACGTCTCTACGGTTGGTCCCGATTACAAGGCCTACAGCCTGAAGGTCGACGTCCAGCTCTTGCAATAGGCACCGCAATCCATCATGGCCTGGCAGAGATCTTTTCAGGTACCGAAACCAGGGCCGCCACGAACGAGGCTGTGGAAAAGTTCAAAGAAGAAATGGGTCCTGCTGCACTCCCAGGCGAAGCCACAATACTAGTAGATGGTGAAGACCTAATCCGGAGAATGCTTCCGGCATACACTTCACACTGGGAGAACATGGGTGACCTTTTCTCTCCCCTCGGCATCGAAGTCGAGTTCTTCGTGGAAGTCGGTGAAGCCACCGGAGTGTTCATTCGGGGCCGAGTTGACAACATAAACAGCATGAAAGGTGGTCTCTGGCTCGTTGATCACAAAACGATAGGACGCAACGATCCTCGTGACCGTCTCAAATACGAGATGGATGCACAACCTACCACCTACATCTACGGCCTCACGAAACAGCTCTCCACAGAAAGCATGGGACGTGGAGGCAAACCAGTCATCGTTCGAGGCCTAATCGTTGACTGGCTCATCAAGACCAAAACTCCACAGTTCGAACGTGAGGCATTCTCTCGCACCGTTCCTGAACTACGTGAATGGGAATCCGAAACGATCGAAATCGGACAGGAGATCCTTGCCAGGTTCGCACGAGTACGTGACGGCGAAGATTGGAAAACGGTCTTCTACAAGAACACGGATCACTGCTTCCGCTTCGGAACGTGTCAGTTCAGGGACCTTTGCCTGGAAGACACGGAAGCACGGCGAAGCATGTTCATCCAACGCCCGCCTGACTATGTCGACGAGGCACAACAGGCTCTGAACACCGGCAACGACTTTGACATCACGAACTCACAGTTCTCTCCACAGGCAGACACGGAATGACCTACGTTCGTCTCCTACAAGGGAATCTCTTGATCGTCAAGGACCCTGATACCACAATGCACAAGGGCCTGCATCTTCCTGACATCAGAAAGGTGCGGGCTATGACTGGAAAGGTTCTCATGCATGAACAAGGCTGGCTCGAAGACATGAAGGGGAAACGCATTGTCTACGCCAAGTTCTCCGAGAAACCTTTCCCAATAGGTGAAGCACCCCTCTTCACCATAACTGAGGACTCTGTGATGGCAGTCCTCGATGAGGAGTAGCACATGACTGGACAAGACCTGATTGACACCTTCAAGGAGTTCATAACGGACGAATTGAAGAGCGAGACTGGCAACGACCTACAAATTACAGAAGAGCGTGCCCGTGAACTGATCTCCGATGCTGAAGATCATCTCATTGACTCTCTCGAAGACTCCGGAGCAGACTTTTAATGATCCTGTACAACCAGCATGGTAACGCATGGGCTGAATTTGCTCTAGGCATGGGTCCGGCAGGTCAGACAATGACCCTTCGCATGAAGCGGCGTGGACAATCAGAGATCGAAGATCTGATCACCTTCTTCGTGTACGAGGACAAACTGGTCTACGGCAGCTCAAACAACAAGCCTGTAATGCCTGGCAAGGCTCTTACGAAGGAGGAAACCTAATTGCCGAGCAGTCTCCCGAAGCTCTATCGTACAGATGAACTCGAAGCCAGCTACGCTACCGTTCTAGGCTTTGGTCCGGCAGGGGCAGGCAAGACGTATTCAATACGCTCTTGTCCCAAACCTCTGATCCTTGCCACAGAACTTGGCGAGACGAAGGGATTCCTGTCACTACAGGATCTCCACCTTCCCTTCATCCCAATCGGTTCTCACGACGATCTCGTGTCCGTGATTGCCGAGCTCAACAGTACTCCTGGAGAATGTTCCTACGAGGGAGAGAACTTTGAAACCATCGTTCTCGACAGCATCACGCATCTCGGTGAGATGTACCTCGAACAGTTCATGAAGATCAAAGGCTGGAAAGACCTGCACGGAGCCGATGCTCGAGGTAAAGATCCTCGACAAGCCTATGGCTATCTCTCCGAGAAAGGTCGACAGGCTTACAAGCTTCTCTTCAGTGTTCATGCTCACCTCTACATCATCGCAAGGGAAGGCCTGCTGCAGGTCGGTGATGGAAAAGAGGCTACCTACTTCCCTGTCCCCGAGCTTCCAGGACAACGCTTACCACGCGAACTTCCTGGATGGCCCGATGCCTCGGTTCGTCTTGCCCGAAAATCCGCTAAGCACGTGCTGCTTACCACAGGAGAAGAAGGCGCGCCGTGTCGTGTACGTAGTCCGGAAGGGGCTCCAAAGCTTGCATCGCGTTGTCGACCTAACGTAGGTGCGTTAATGCGTTACATGTGTGGAGACCATTCCGCGGCGGATGATCTTGATCTGAAGAAGGCAGTATGACGAAACACGCTTGGTACATTGGCAGCTTCGTCGTGATCTACACGCTCGTTCACCGCATAGAAGTATTTGTTCTTCTGTGCATTCTAGGCTTCCTCTTTTGGGAGCTGACTGACTAGGAGGTCAGTAACTCATGGTACAAATCCCCAACGCAGTACCCGTCGAAGAAATGAAAGGTAACGAACCCGTTCCTGAAGGTCGTTACAACCTACGTTGCGAAAAGGCTGAGTTCGTCGCAAAGGGTAAACAGGCCACAAGCAAAGACCCCTACGCATCTTGCCAATTCGTGATCACAGGACCTGAAGACCAGGAGTCGTACATTGGTCGTAAGGTCTTCGCTAACCTCATGCTTGCAGGGCGTGGAATGTTCCTTACCAAGGGCTTCCTGACCGGCAGTGGCGAGGACAGCTCCTTCATCCTGGAAGACACTGACCAGCTTGAAGGTCGTGAAGCAGGTGCCACTGTTCTGATCGAAAAGCGTGAAGGTTACGACGACCGTAACCGGATCAAACAGTTCGGACAGTTGCTCTAACAGTTAGGGATGGATGTCCCGTTCTAGGGTGAGCGTCTTGCCAAGAATTGCCCATTCTACGGGATGCTCTGCGGGACATCCATTCCCCCTTAGGGGAGATACCGTATGAAACACACTCTTCCAGGTGGTGCGACTCGATCCGAACGTGCACCAGATCACACCCTCGTTCCTACAGAGGGCCTACGGTGCATAGTAGACCGTTTCGAACTCGGTCGGGAAACACATGGAGCTTGGCAGTGGCTGAGAAGCCTTGACACGCGTGAGAACGCAGAAGCATTTTGCCATGAAGCTGTCAATCACATCCACGAGCACCTTGCTCAGATGTTAGTTGATGGAACTAAAAAGGACGATCACCTTGGTGCAATCGGCTGGGGTGTTTGTGTCCTCGCGTACGCACGTAAACAATTCGGGGACGAAGTTCTCCCCGTACAACCTAAACCGCCCACTAGGGTAGGAGGTACACAATGAAAGCATGGTGGAAGTCCAAAACGTTCTGGCTTAACCTAGCGACACTCGGAATAGCATCTGCAGTGGAACAACCTAACCCAGAAGCCGTAGCACAGGTCTTGGCAGTAGCCAACATCATACTACGCTTCTTCACGAACACGGCAGTCGGACCACAAGACGGATAACCCTAAGGGCGGGCTGAGAGGCCCGTCCGTTTTTGAAAGGTATAACATGAACAAGCCTGACTACGATTGGTGGGTAAAGAACGCACACTCGGACTCAGCCTTCCTGCTGCTTATGGATGACGCGGACCTGTTTGAACAGGCCATCTGCAGCCGGCTGAAAGAAGTCGACCGGCCCTTTGATCAGGGCGTTGTGAACCAAGCAATGTGGCGTGCGATTCACGAACAAGACCGCTACGGGTCGCTATCGTCGATCCTCGCAGACATTAAAGAACTTCCTTCATCAGCTCCAAACGGCAGGTTCGGACACGTTCGCGGACACCGATCCGGCTTTGCAGATGCTGACGGACCATTCCTTGCTTTAGGACTTTCAGCATTCTGGGTTCCTTGGGCCGTCAAGAATGGTCGAGATGACCTGTTGGACGATATCGCCAAGTGGGCTGCAAAGGCTGGAGCATCCTACGTTCGTTGGTTTGGCATGCATGACTGGGCTGGAGGCGTAGATCCCACAAATGCGAACATAACCAACTACGACGGTCTAATGAGAGAAGCGATCACCGAACTGGCTAACCGAGGCCTACGATCCCAGATCACACTTTACACTCGACGTTCCATGGGCAACGAAGATCTTTTCCAAGAGTGGACACGTGACTGGGTACCTATCATCAACGACCATATGGACAACATCCACATGATCGAGATCTGCAATGAGTGGAACCACTCCCACAACAACTGGACCGACGAGGAAGTGCAACGGCTCGGTCACATCCTTCACTCTGAGACACGAGCGATGTTGGCCCTGTCTGCTCCTGTCTCTGGTGATGGTTGGGACAGCATTAAAGATCGTCTCTCGCACCTGTACTCGGGCTTCAACTCGTTCAAGGTAGTCACTCCTTTACACATGCCGCGACGAGACAACACGGGTGAAGGTCCTTGGCGTTGGGTGCGACAACCTTGGCACATGAAAGAGGGCATCGCCAACTGTGGCTGTCCTTACGTTGACAACGAACATCAACGGTGGGACAAGTCACGTCCGCAAGGCTCTCGCATCGTCTCCGTGGCAGCTGCAGCACCCATAATCTCCTGGATCTGTGGTTGTGGCGGAAGCACTCACCACGATGTCTACGGAGTCTACCCTCCAGACATCCTCTCTGGATACTCCAAAGACGAGAACTCCTGGAAGCTTGCCGAGGTACTCGGCAAAGTAATCCCTAAGCTTCCAAGGCAGCTACCTTCCTGGACACCATCGCGTGTCGGGGAAGACTGGTCCGGTGTTGAACATCCCTTTCCAGAGCTCCTCGACCAACACTGGTCCTTCAACTCGGACCTTGACGATGGCGTATCTCGTGCCTTTGCCGCACTTGATCCGAGCGACCACAAACGTTACGTGGTCTGCCTTACTGGCGTACTAGGTACCATAAAGCTCAAACACAAGGACCGTAGCTTCCACATCTACAGCCTTAGCACTGGCAAGGAGATCTATCACGGACCAGGCGCCATAGCATTTCGTGACGAAGGACACCCTGAATTCGGTTCTGCAGTCCTCATTACCTCGGAGAATATAACATGACAGACAGCGTTTTCGAAGCACGTGACCTAGATGAAATCGTCTACCACCTGAGAGATCAAATCCGGCGTTTCGAGTTCGGACCTCAGGACATAGCTGTTCCGGTAATGACTGGGGCGATTCACTTCGCCTCGGACCTTCTCCGTGCACTAGAATGGGAAGGGCCTGTCATGCCAATATGCGCTCGCTCTTACGGCCTTAACAATTCGCAAGGCGAAAAGGTTACTGTCGCGTGGACTCCGAACACTTCGGAACCGACCGACGAACTCCGTATCCAGGAGGAAACCTATGCGCGTATCCTGATCATTGACACAGTTCTCGAAACTGGAATGACTGTCAATGCAATCGACGAGGAGATCACTCGCAAGATGCCTTGGGCAGGCGACGTCTACCTTGCAGTGATGTTCGACAAGTCCGATCACAACCACTACGCGCCCGTAAGACAAACCTTTATCGGTCAGACAATTCCTCGAGAACAGTTCCTCGTCGGATACGGCATGGATTCCTGTGGACGCAACCGAAACACACATCAGGTCTGGACGAGCTGCGTAGGACGTTCTGAGGACGTAACCTCATGAACCTAACCCTGATACTCAACGTAGCATCCATTCTCTGCGTAGGATGCTCCGTCCTTATTGTAGGATACTACCCGATATGGGCTCTCGGCCTGTGCTTCATATCGGGTCTAATCACTTCTCAGGCCAGTCGATTCGACATACACATAACGGAGGAACCAGATGAAGATCTCCCTAACAAGAGAACTGGCGATGGGGCATAGGCTCTATGGCTATCAAGGCAAGTGTGCGAACCTTCACGGCCACAACTACGGCTTCGAAATCATCATCAATGGCAATCCAGACCAGGCTCTCGGACTAGTCATGGACTTCAAGGAGCTCGGTCAGATCATAGATCGCATCCTTGAGCCGTTCGATCACTGCACCCTCCTCATGGACGGGGATCCCATTGAAGACGCGCTGAACACGCACCGTTCGAAACATCAGATCTTGACGCGCAATCCGAGTGCTGAGAACATCGGCAGCCTGATCTTCAACCTACTCATGAACGAGGGCATACGAGTCTCGTACGTTCACGTAAAGGAAACATCCGACAGCTGTGCCTACATTGACCGAGTTGACCGCGACGTCAGAATCCTACGAGGGCTGTCATGAATCTTCACGTATCCGAGAGGTTCAAATCCATCCAGGGAGAAGGCGTTTGGTGTGGAGCACCAATGGCATTCATTCGTCTGTCTGGCTGCTCCGTCGGAAAGACGGTCTGCCACATGTGCGACACCGACTTCGAAGAGAAACATTCCTTTCGAGGTGGTGGCATCTACAGTCCAGATGAACTAGTAGCGTGGGCAGGCAACTACGAACGCGTCTGCCTTACCGGAGGAGAGCCTCTGGACCATCCCATCGACGAACTCGTGCACAAGCTAATCGCACGAGACAAGTTCATCCACGTAGAAACGTCAGGCACGAAACCTATGCCGGAGTGTTTCGAGGACAACTGGACCGACATTCATCTATGCATCAGTCCTAAGCCGGGCTACGATCCCACCCTGCTTCGTAACGCTGACGAGATCAAAATCATCGTACCGGGACTCGGAACCGGAAAGGGCTGGCCTGACCTCAATGAGGCTCTGAAATGGGCTTGGGAAGGCAAACGTGTATTCGTGCAGCCCGCGAACCACACCCATAACATAGATCACACTAACCTCAAACGTTGTATAGACCTTGTCGCAGAGCACCCAGAGCTGCACCTGTCCGTACAACTTCACAAGGTGTTACAAGTGCAATGAAGAAAGTACATGACATCGTTACGACGAGAGATCGTAGAACCTCAGTATCCTTCATCCAACACGGCAACGTCGATGATGGTTACGTATACGAACTAGTCTGTCCTTGGTGCTCGACGAGCATACACAAACTAGTTGCTCACCCTGAAGCAGAATGGCCTGATGTCTTGAAGACGATAAAATCTTACCAGGACCCCCATGATCGCGTGTGTCCCCAGAGTGGCAGTGGCGTATTCGCAGTAGAGCGTACTACGACTCCCCTAAACACATCAAAGCTCATTCGCGAGGAATAACGGAGATGAAACATTGGCGAAACTCGACCGGCGTAAAATTGAAGAAGCAACGCGACTCTTCCTTGAAGGCATTGGGCAAGACCCTAATGACCCTAACTTCAGGGACACACCTAAACGAGTCGCTAGGCTCTGGAAGGAGCTGCTAAGTCCGAAGAGAGTAAAGTACACAACCTTTCCAGACTCGTACGGAAGTATGGTCATTCTACGCGGACACAAAGTCCACGGAGTATGTCCTCACCACCTCCTACCCGTTGAGATGTCCGTATACGTAGGCTACATCCCAAACGCGAAAGTCCTTGGCCTGTCCAAGCTTGCACGTGTGGCCGAAGAACAACTCAACGCACCGATCACACAAGAGACCTTCACCAACCGTATCGCGGAACGTCTGGCAGCTCTAGACCCCAAAGGCATTGCAGTCGTAGTCTCTGGGCGTCATGGCTGCATGCGTCATCGAGGCGTTCGTACAGAAGCTGACGTAGTCACATCTGCGATGCAAGGCGTATACCTTACGAACCCTACAGCACGACAGGAGTTCCTCCAACTGGCAGGATGCCCGGAGCACCTTACATGAGCAAACCCACATTCGATAAGCCCGACCACTGCATTGACTGTCCACTCTATGACGAGCCAGGACCTGTCCCTGCAGTAGGACCTACAGACGCCAAGATGCTTTACGTAGGTGAAGCTCCTGGTGAGACCGAAGTTGACTCACCTATGTTTCGACCGGACCGCATGGCACCCTTCATCGGTGGTTCAGGTCGTATTCGCAACAGCATCCTAGGGCAAGCAGGCATCTCGTACAAAGACATACGTACCTGCAATGTCGTAAAATGTCGTCCACCCCGGAACAGAGCACCATCCGAAGTTGAAGTCAGGAAGTGTGCCAAGTTCCTCATCGAGGAGATACGCAATGTCAACCCGAACGTCATCGTCGCAGCAGGAGCAACACCCCTTAAAGTCCTCACAGGACTCGAAGGAATCGCTACATGGCGAGGAGTCCCTGTTGAAGGATTCGAAAAGCGAAAGATCTTCCCCACTTGGCACCCAGCCTTCATCATGCGACAGCAATACCAGTGGCCCTTCGCAGTCCACGACATGGTCAGAGCGAATGCTCAAAGCTCGTCCCCGGAGCTCCGCCGCGTACCGATCGATGTTATCCCGTCTGCAAGCGCTACAGCTACTGGAGAAAGTGTTCTCCGTCGCGCTCGAGAGGTCGGGAGCTTCTGCTTCGACTTTGAAACGACAGGGCTCTACCCAAGTACCGATACGATTAAAATGGTCGGAATTGGGGTCGAGCCAACACAGGCTTACGTGTACGATTGGACCTCTCGTAGTCAGCAACTCTTTCAGGAACTTGCTGCAGACCCTAAGATCGAAATCGTGGGTCAGAACGTGGAGTCGTTCGACATTCCCTTTGCCGAAGCGAAAGGCTTCAAGTTCGAAGGACCAGTCTTCGATACCATGGTCGCATTTCACCTCTGCAACGCCAGCTACGGACACAAGCCGGTCAAAGAAACCCGCAGGCAATTCGGTGCGGAAAAAGACCTCTCGTTCATAGCCAGCCTACACACCGACATGGTCTACTGGAAGTCACGAGAGCATTACAAGAACGATCTCCGCGAGGTCTGCGGAAAGGACGTCATTGCAACTGCTCGTGCTGCGGAAGACCTAAAGAAGGAACTCGCTGGGTACGGCATGACAGACCTATACTACAAGCACGTCATGCCTGTTCAGCCAGTACTTCGTGAGATGCATAACAACGGGATCAAGCGTGATGAAGAAACCTCTGTACGCTGGTCTCTGGCTCTGAAACGGAAAGCCCTACAGCTGGAAGAGAACCTAAAGAAGGAACTCAACCAGCCCACGTTGAACATAGCTTCCTCACAGCAGCTCTGCAAGCTCCTATACGACGATATGGGACTGCCTGCTCAGACACGAGAGCGTAAGGGCAAACCCTCAAGTCGTTCTGCAGACGCTGAGGCACTAGAACACCTCGCAGAGAAGTACGACAACCCTGTCCTGAAGCAGATCGTAGACATCAGACACCTACGTAAAATGGACAGCACCTTCATCAATGTCCGAACAGACGATGACGGCTTCGTACATCCATCCTTCGGGACATCCAAGACCGCTAACGGACGACTCAACAGCTGGAATCCAAACGGTCAAAACATCCCTTGGATGATGCGTAGCATCTACGTCTCGCGGTTCGGCAAAGAAGGGGTTCTGTACGCCTCTGACTGGTCTCAGATCGAATGGCGACTCGCAATGGTTCTCTCCGGAGATCCCGTAGGTCTTGAACTCCTGGGCTCTGGTGTCGACCAACACAAAGGTGTCTATGCAGAAGCCTTTGGCAAGCGCATTGAAGACATTACTCCAGATGAACGTCACGAGGCGAAATTCATCGTCTACGGACTGGGCTACGGACGTGGAGCACAAAGCATCTCCGAAGCACATAACATTCCGTTCGACAAGGTTCAGGTCTTCGTGAGACGATTCTTCGAACGCTTTGCCATCTACAACATCTGGAGAAAGGGACAGGAGCAATTCGTGAAGAAGAATCACTACCTGGTAAATCCCTTCATGAGGCGTCGCTGGTGGTACACGCGTCAAATCACCGAGATGTATAACTTCCTACCAGCCAGTACAGCTGCAGACATGATGTACGTCGCCTTGCGAGAAATCTACGATGGACTCCCCAAGGATGCAAAGATGATCCTTTCCGTCCACGACGAGATCGTAGTAGACACCCCTAAGGACTGTGCCAAGGAAGTGCATAACATAATCCAGAGCGTAATGGAAAAGACGTGGCCCGACATAACAGCCTCTTCAGCAAATCCAAAGGAGGTGCGGAAATGGTATCCCGATGGGTGGCATTGTCCTGCAGAGGGCTTCTTCGGGAACAACTGGAAAGACTGTAAAGGTAAAGACACGAACTCACTTGAGAAGGACGCTGCTATCAGAAAGGAGCTGGGACTATGATAGAGCTTGCAATGGAAATACCAAGGGCATTACTGAAAGACATCTCACCCCTGTGCGACTTCGAATTCTGCCTTGCACAGGAGACTGACAACGAGGAGTACGCAAAGTTCTACAAGGAGGCAGTTGAAAAGATCGGTCGCACTTGCATCATGGACAATGGCTTCCACGAGTTAGGCAGACCTCTGTCTGTCCTGGAACTCTTTGCAGCGGCGAACAAGGTCAACCCCACATACGTAATCGCACCGGACATGCTCGACGATCTGAAGTGGACGTTCGAGGAGTGGAAGAAGTGCAAACATGTCTTTCGAGATTCCAAGGTGAAGGTCATTCCTGTTCTCGTAGACGCTCCAGAGCTCGACCAAAAGTCTTTCATCCTAAACATTGATGGGGACGTCCTGTGTTTGCCTTTCCGACGTCCTCGGCTCAACTGGTATCGCTTTCACCGGGAGGAGATCCGAAAGAAGTTTCAGCACATCCACCTACTAGGCATCAACACTCTAGAAGAGCTAGAAGCCTTTTCCCAACTCGGGTACGAAGATGGCATACGCCTAACAGTAGACACATCAAAGCCTGTCAAGTGGGGACTTCTCAAACAACGCCTGATCAGTCTAGACTCCGTACGCGGTGCTCCCATTCACAGTTCTTCTCTCATCGGAGTTGAAAACGTCTCCCAGGAACAGCTGGGCACGATCTCTTGGAACATAGCCTATCTGAGGAGATTCCTCGGATGAACACTCTCTCAATCTCTGAACAGGTCGCAAAGCTGATGGGCCTACTTCAGACGCTGTCTCGGGACAAGGCAACACCAGAACTACTTGAACGTGTTGTCTCATGGATCAATGATCTTCCCGAAAACGAACGTCCTCCTGATCTCGACGATGCCCTACGCACGGCGTTCAATCTATCCCAGGACCGTGTAGAAGAAATCGTCAGTCCATCTGGGCGCTCTGACCGTAACTCGTTTGAAGACCTTGTCCCTCCAGTGGGATGGCTCTCACGCTATGTAGACTACACACGCAACACCGAACCACCGACTCCCTTTCATTTCTTTGCAGGGGCGGTTACCGTCGGTGCGGCACTCGGACGTAACGTCAAGTTCGTCAAGGGCTCATACAGTGTCTATCCCAACCTCTCTGTGATCATCGTAGCTCCATCCGGAAAGTGTCGTAAGACCAGTGCATGCAACATTGGCATAGGCTTCTACCGGAAGATGGGCGGGCTGATCCTAGCAGACAAGACAACCCCTGAGGCCCTGATCGAAGCCTTCAAGGACAGAGACAAAGCCGTAGGACTTATCTACGCACCCGAGCTCGCAGTCTTTCTCGGTAAGCAGAAATACAACGAAGGCATGGTGCCAATGCTGACAGCTCTGTTCGATTGTCCCGATGAGTGGTCCTCAGCTACCATCATGCGAGGAGAAGCCAAGCTCTCTGAAGTAGCTCTTTCCTTTCTTGGTGCTAGCACTATCGACTGGATCCAAACAGCCATTCCAAAGGATGCTTTCGGTGGCGGCTTCATGTCACGTCTTCTCTTCGTAGTCCAGGAAAGTACTCCACGAGTATTTCCAATACCACCGCCTCTCGATGAACGAACCAAAAAGGACTTGCAGTCCGAGCTCCTGTTCATAAGCAAACTGAAAGGCGACTTCGTTCTCACTAGCGAGGGCAGAGACTGGTACGAGAACTGGTATCGAACCCGAAACGTTGGTGCAGGGGCGTCCAGACAGTACGCCGGATACTTCGAGCGTAAACCAGACCACATAATGCGGATGGCAATGATCCTAGCAGCGGCGAGACTCGAAGAGGACCTGCTCCTTACCAAGAGTGACCTGGCTCGAGCTAACAAGATCCTTACCTGGCTTGAAGCCTTCCTACCAAGCACCTTTGACGAGTTCGCAACAACTGAACAGGATGACCAGGCTCGCAGGCTCGTACGGCTTCTCAAGAACAACGGTGGCGCTTTGCAACATAGTGACCTACTCCGTAAGTCCAGACTCTCAAGCTGGCACTTCAAGAACGCTACGAAGACTCTCCGTGAAGGCGGACAGCTATCGTGGAATGGGCAGACTCGTACCTACGTACTCACTCCCATAGGATGGAAAACAACATGAGCAATAGCAGATACAACTGGCTCGCAATCGCTTCTGAACTAGACTACACAACCACACTAGCCATGTGGACCGACCTATACATCACTCGCAACCTCTCTACAGCAGCCATAGCCCGGAAGTTTGGAGTCTCCCAGAACACCATACGCTCCGAGCTAGCAGGGGCGAACATACCGTTCCGGTCGCGCGGTGGCCCCAACAACGCCAAGATGACTATGACCGCAGAGATAGCGCAGGCGATCATGGAGCGGGGTATGTCCGCGACTGCTAAGGAGCTGGGAGTAAAGTATGGGACATTGTACAAGCGCTATGTCAAGTACAAAGGTCAGAACATGCGAGAAGAAGTCCGTCAGCGACAAGCTGGAGAAGGCGTTTCCGACTTTCAACACCCTGAAGGAGGGTCCGATCATGCAACGAATCGATGAATCCGAGTTCAAGGAGAACGGCTGGCATGGCTGTTCCCTTAAGTACGTGAAACTTATCAGTTTCCCTGACGCCGCGGATATGGTAGCCATTGAACCTGCTACCTACCTCTTCAAGGATATCCTCAGCCGCAGTCAGGGCTTTCTTGGACCCTTTGAAAGTCCAAGTCTCCATTCCGACGGCTTCGATTCCGGCGAGTCGCTTTTCTTCTGGCACCGCATTGAGATGCACGGACAGGAATATATCGCTGTTATAGGCGTTCGCCCTGACACACCGTTCGGCGAGAGTGACATACTCGTCAATTCCTCTGGTCACGATGGTCCTGGTGGGTTTCTTGTCGAGGAGAGTCTTAAGGTCCAGTACAAAACTGAGCGCTGCGTCTTTCTCCCGGTAAGTCCCCCAGACGGTTCCTGGATCACGCCCGCCATGGCCCGGATCAAGACAAATCCGTGGTAGCCTCATTACTCGATCATCCGTTTAAGGTGGTCTATACGCGTAGGACCTTCGTGTGTCGGGAATCCAGTAAGACCGCGCATGAACTCTCCGAAGGGCTGATTCTGAAAAGCCTGCCAATCGTCGATCAGCTTACCTCCTGGAAACGGATTGTCTATGTCCTCAAACACCCTACTGATGCCACCGAACTGCCGTGGAAATGGGTTCAGCTGATCAATTGCTCGTACCGCTCCGGACGCACGCATGCGCGTAATGGGATCCCTGACAGGTTCAATATCGAACTGGTCTGCGATCCCTTCCGGAAGAGCATCACCTAACCCTACAGCAGCCTGAGAATACAGACTGCCCATAACATCTAACATAGGGCCACCTTGATAGGACAGTGGACTGAAGAATACCCAGTTGCTTACGTCTGCACCGAATATCTCTTCACCCGCTGCACCCATAGCCCAGTTAGCTCCGAGCCATGTGCCGATATGCTTCAGCCGCCGCTGCGTAGATCCTCTCATAGCAAGTCTGTTCATATGAGCTATGTACCAGCTTGGCCACGTACCGTACTGGCCAAAGAATTTTCCAACTGTCGTCTGGAGTCCAGGTGCCGAGTTGCCTGCACGATACATGAACTGGGTCTGGTTCACATGTTCGATTCCTAGCTGATGTACTACGAGCTCAACTAGGCTTTTCCTGTCTATGCCTGATGCAGCTTTAGCCTTTAGGAGATTTCCCTTTATCGACGTCTCTAAATATCCTCCCTTAGGTGATGTGACGTCTAGCGCACTACCCTCGTAGAAGCGGTTCCACGCCTTTGCACCTCCATCACTCTTCATGAAGGCTTCCGCAGCCTTTCTGGCCTTGTGGGTCATACCGAAATACGCTACGCCCCTGTTCCACGTTTCTGCTTTTCTAAAGCCCCACCAGCCAGCGCTCTTGTACTGGTCCCAAGCCTGGTGCCACTTGCTCCCGACAGCTGAGTCCGTAGTCCGAGCCATGTCAGCCATTCCAGCGGCAGCCTCTGCAGCTTGCATAGGCGTCTCTGTAGTAGTGACAGCACCCATCCTTTGGAGGTACTCTGTAGCAGATATCCGCTTACCATTAAGTGTGACCTTCTGTGTCGGGTCTGACATCATCTGCAACCCGTACAGCATGTCCTTTCCTAAGACCGGAAAGCTTGTGATAAACGGCTGCATAAAATTTCGCATGGCCACTCCTGGATTGAAACCCATGTTGGCCATGTAGTTCATAGACAAGAGATTCTGGGACAGATTCAGATACTTCTCTGCTCCGACCTCTTTAGTGCCGAGACGTCCCCCAGTCTTATCAAACACCTTGTTCTCGACTTTCGCCATCCACTGGGCAATGTTAATCTGCGTGCTGTCAGGGATGTTCCGAACAGTGCTAGTGTACCGCATCCACAGATCGTACAGATCTTTTGGCATCCTGCCCGCTTTTGCATACTGTGCTATGTCCGTGCGTGCCCTATTCCACGGTCCGGCCATGTACTTGACTTCGCCATGCTTACGAAAGATCTTACCCAAGATAACAGCAAAGTCGTATTCCTTGTCGTCGATCAATAGCCGCCCTGTGTATAGATCTTCCGCCATCTCTCCGCCCAGCTGGATTCGTTGTTCAGCCATGAGTTCCTGAACAGACTGTCGTCGAGTTGGATCGTCTGGACGGATCTTAGGAGGCATCCTCTGCAGCTCTACGCGTGTTGACGCTTCCTGAAGGACAGCCATGTGACCGCCTTTCCTGTACGCAGGAAACTCCAAGAAGAAGTCCATCATCTTCCGTATGCCTTCGTCGCCTTTGCCCCAGCCCTCCTGTGCCTTACCCCAACGTATGATAAGGTCTTCAATCTTCTGAGCTGCATCCCATATCGCAGGAGAGAATTCGGCCCTTAGCTTGGCAAGATTGTCCCGCGATACCTGCGGACTTTTACCTCCCCACTTATTTGCGATCATGTGTTCGAAGAGCTGCCAGGTATCCTGACGGTCTTTAAGGTTGTCCATTCCGAACCCTTGTGACTGGCCATGCCGGGTCCTTTGTCGCGGTAACCCTCGAGCAATGGCACGAACCTCTTCTATCCATGGACGAACCTGTACTTCTAACTCCGTTATGCCATTCTCTATGGCTCTGAAGTGTCGGTACAGTGGAAGGTCGAGAGCTGCCTCAGCACGATTAAGTAGTTCGCCCATGGGGAAGACCAATCGCTGAACCGGATTGTATCCTGTATCCAAGTGCTTCCCTCTATCCTCATTTAGCTTCTTAATCAAGACGTCCGTCATGTCAGCGTCAGACTTGTTCAGTAAATCCGACACTGCCCTGCCAGCAACATCCGCCCTTACAGTATCAGGCGTACCTGCAGGAAATGGTTTCCCTGGAGTGAACAAGTCTGGCAACTTTGCTTTTGGGTTAGGTGGTCCGTCAGGCGGCGGACAATTCTGATCTACCATACACGCTCCTATAACTTACATGGCTTCCACATGCCGTTCGTTTCCCATTCTTGCTTCTCTGCGTCCGAGTATATTCTATGCCTCTTACCGTCAGGGGCGACTCTGATAACGCGTCCGTCCTTACGATAATGATTAGTCATTCCATTGGCTCTCTGAAAGGAATACATCGCAGCACTGTCAGCATCTACACCTGCCAAGATATTCAGGCCGTGAGGGTGCCTATCGAGCTGGAGAACTATCTCATTAACGCTTTTAGATGGATCGATTCCCAGATGCTTCAGAGCCCTCTGAACGGGCACGGTCTTCAAGAGAGCCTGGACCTGTGGATGATTTATAATAGCCATCCTGGCTCCTGGAGGATCAACCTCAACACCCATCTGCTCGTCCAACTTAGTATACGTCACGTTCTGATACTCTCCAGTCAGAACAGGATCCGGCAAGTGTTGCTGATGTATTCCAGAACTCTCGTCCAGCAAACTAAACGTCTTAACAAACGCTTCCTCGTCACCTGTCATGACTTCCGTGACGGCAATGTCTCCTCGGGCTACCTGCTTCATGGCTTCTTCCTGTGTAGCTGTCGCAGCGAATTTCGTGCTGTCCACTTCAGCATCGGTCTGCGCCCCCATCTTCAGATAGTAGCCTGCCTGGTCTGTTAATTCTTCCGCATGCTTGGGAGGCCTTACGACTCCCTCCAGGAACTCCCGAGCTTCCAGACTTTCCTTGAAGGTTTCACCGAGAGCCCCATATCTGTGCTGTCCGGTCAATGTGTAGAGTGTAACACTTCCATCAGAGTTCATCTGGACGCGAAGGCCTACCTCATCGGCGAGCTTGTGCAGTTCTGAGACCGACGATCTTGGAAGCCGTTGCTCTGCAAGCTCTCTGAGTGTCATCATAGGTGCGCTACCTGCTTCAACGTAATGATGACTGTCTTTGCTCAGTCTCACGGCTACCTTGATATCGGGATCGTAACCGTCGTCTAGCATCTTTTGAGCCGCACGTCTTGCCGTCGCTATGAACCCTGGAGCATCGCCATTCCTCCACGGCCTTGCTTGTCCTCTATGCGTTCCAGCTTCGGTTTCCCAACCGTGCTTGCCTCGATGCTGGAGCGTTCCCCCAGGACCTTCCTGCTCGAACATGTCACGTGTGAGCCAATACGACTGCGGTGGTGGATCTGGAGCTTCTCCAATCGCAAGTCCTCTGCCCTCAGGATGGTGTGCTATGATAGACGTTCCTTCGGGCAAGTCCCTTATGGATCTCGCGCCGCTCATAAGATCCTCTAGGTCAATGGCTCCTATCTCCCTCATCGCAGTTGGCAGGTGACCATACTCTACTTCAGCAGCTGATAGAACATCAGCATCACCCCTAACAGCACGTACCATCGTGTCGATCTCGTCCTGAGTTGCTGTTGCCCAGTTGATGCCTCCTAGTGCCTGCCAGACATCTTCTTCAGTCGCTCCAACGTAATCACCTCTATCGCCTACCCTAGTATCGTATTCGATCTTAATCTCGTCTCGCGTTAGCGCCTGAGGGTGGACAGGATAGTCTATCCCTCCAACGTTCTCTGTCGCGGCTGGCAGGCCTCCAGTTCCTTCGCTTGTGCGTCCCGGATTCTGAACGACACGTACGCGTTTACCCTCTCGGCGTAACTCAGGCCTGTCATCGATAGGAAAACCGGCCATCCTTGGATTCTCTGCACCCGCAGCTGACGTATAAAGGCGGCTAGCTGCCACTAGGTCTTTCGGCGCATGCTCTATCGCATAGCCATACTCACCCGTCGGCAGGTGAATTTCCCTGGTGACAGGAATGGACAGCACTAACTCTTCACCGGCAGGAGTAATTCGTTGATGACCTATAACATACGCTGTGTGGCGCTCTCCTACATCTATCTTCTGGAGCATCCGCATCCAAGGATACATCTTACCCGGATGCTCTGTCCAAATTTGTCCTGACCTCATGTCGATAAGTAGCTGAGCAGGCTGATCTCCATGTTCTACCAGATGCTTATACTGCTTTCTCGGAACTGCTGTACCATCAACCTGGACAACTACCGAGCCTATAGGTACCTGAGATACGGCACCATGACTATCCTGAACCGTGATCATACCATCTTCTTCTGTCGGTATCCTGCCCTCAGCATCTCCTCTCCTGGCAATAGTATCGATATCAAGGTCGCCCATGCGTTCCAAGGTGCGTTCGCGACGAAGACGCAATTCTCGGATCCCATTATCATACTTTGACAGCTGCGCAACGCGCTCAGGCAACTCAGGGCCTACCCTACTGGGTCCTGTCCTACTCACCCGTATGGATTCGTCAGTGCCCTGAATCAGAGCCAGACGTTTATCTTCAAGCAACTTTATCGCACGCTCGGTTCCTTCCAGGCTAAGCTCGTTCAGCCTTCGCTGGTATCGAAGCTTCGCATAACTAATCTCGCCTGTGATCTCGTTAATGGCGTGAGAGGCAGAATAGTCCTCATGTCTGGGCTTGCGTCCTGTCCCTGCAATGTTCCCCGTCGTGGGATCTAATGCCTCTCCGGAAGCGAAATCAGCAATCGGACCACGTTGAGGACCGTGCGGGAGTTGCTTGAGTTCATCAAGTCGAACCTCTAGAAGTGCGATCTCTTTCGCAAGGTCTTTAAGGTCCTGATGCAAGCCGGCTGACTCATAGTAGTCGGGGCGCCCAAGCAGATCCGTTGTCATATCGGGTCTGTGAATGGTGCCCGTCGGACCTTTACCTGGAGCGTAAGGTACTTGGTGAATGCGCTCGGCATAATTCTCCATCCACCGAAGCTTGTTCACGTCCTTAAAGTCCATGACGTCAGTGACAACCTCGTAAGGTGATCCACCTAAAGGTTCATACAGACCGTATTCCTTCTTCATGGATGTCAGATTGTCAATCTCGTCGTTTAGGGCTTTTCGTGCACCCTCCAATTGAACTTTGAGTCCAGCAAGGTCTTCGCCAGGTAAGGGCTCTCCTGTTCTTCCGTGGTAGACAGGTCTTCCTCTTTCCCGAAGAGCCCGCTCAAGCTCGTTGTAGTCTCCCTCCGCCTTCGTAACCCGAGCCTGTAATTCCCGGATGCGAGCCTGAGTACTGCTAGAAAGTTTTCCTGATGTTACTGCAGCTCCCTCTGCCTGAGCTGTACCTTCGACGTGCGTTAGGCGATGATGTTCTGAGCCGGGCCCACTGGCAGGCGGACCCTCATACTCTCGTACTCGCGCGTAGCGTTTCTGCGCAGCGTCGTAAGCAGGAAATCTCGCTGCCTGTGCTTCGGTAAGCTTTCCACCATTATTAACCTTATCCGCAAGGATGCTCATGTAAGTACGGAGCTTCCTTTCGATAGGTTCGTTCGCAGGGCCGATCTTCCTAAGTGCTGCGAGGAACCTCGCCTCTCCACCCTTGAGATATGGATCTATGGACAGTAGCTCGTACTGTCGTGATACTCCCGTCAGGGGACTGATCTCTGTGTCGTCAGTAACCTGACCGACGTTTCTTGTCTTCCTATCCGAATATCGTGAAACTGTTCCTGCTTCGGGAGGTTGGCGTTTCTGTTCCCTGCGACGTACGTTACGTCTTGTCCATTGAGGGTTCTTCGGGTAATCTTTTGGGAACCTTTGGATCTGCTCTCCATCTACAACGTCGCGTACGATACGCTTTGAAAACCGCAAGAACGAACTGTGATGTCCTTCTCCCTTAAGCTTAAGCATTCCCCACTGAGTTTCTGCCTGTGTCTGCACCATCAAACGTTCGATGGGACTTAGCCGTGCCCAGTGCGCTGCGGTAACCTGATTCAGGCCTGCGGGAGCACTGAGATCGCGTAAGATGCCAACTTGGAAGGGGATACCCTCTCCCTGCAACGCCTTGCTCATTCCCCACCAACCCGACCGCATCTTCTTCATCCATTCAGGCACGCGCAGGATTTCCACAGGTTCGAAGTCGCAGTTCGAACATCTCTTCATGACCCCACTGAGACGCGTTCCGGGTCTCGATGTACTCGTACCTGTATGATCTCCTGCAGGACCTCTTGGCTCGCCAGAACCACCGCGCCGTGCCTGCGCATCAACGTTTAGGCCTCCGACCTCATCGAGAACCACTGTCGTATCTGCAGAGGAGGTGTTCGCGGCATCGTTGTTACCGTCGTTTGGTTCATCTTCCGCGACTGACCTCCTCCGCGCATTTACATACTGCTCATCGAAGTGTGTCGCCCATTCCGGAGAGCGCGCATAGCGAGCCGTGGTCTTGGCGCTTAGCTTTATGTCTAGGTCGGGAGGGAGACTAAGCGACCCAGCCTCGCTTTCAAACAACTTATTCACATCCAGAATCCAAGCGTCTTGGAAGCCCGGATCAGTTAGACGTTCGTTTTCGACATAGTACTGCCACCGAAACTGAGTCGCTTCAGGAGTTGAATACACCGCTCGCAAATCCTCGACGTGCTGTAGTTGTCGTGCTTGCAGGTCTTCCTGTCCGGGATTCATCTTGTGCCATTCTTGAATCCTGGCCGCAACGGAGTCCCAATCGTACTCTATGTCTACTCGGAGGACTGAAACTTGTCCATCGTCTCCAGTCAATGCTCGAACAGCGTCAGCACCTTCTGTCCAAGCTGGGAGAATTGCATTCTTGGCTTGCTCTGCTTCGAATGCAGCGTTCAGATTTATTGGGTTTCTCGGCTGACTTGCAGAATCAGACATCCTCACGACTACGTCATCTAGGACGTCGCCTGGAACGGCCTTTCCTCCACCGAAGTTGATGTCAGTCAGAAAGTCTTCAACCTGTTCCCGCGGCCTGCCTGTCATTTCAACGATTTTGTCTACTGCCGCCTTGTGCTTTATTGGTCCGCCGACTTCATCTATCGTGGCTGTTGGGACTAACAACATCCCTATGCCCATCTCAAAGACTCCACCGAGGAGAGCATTCTCTAAAATGTGTCTGATCCGACTTTGACCATCTTGTAACCTACCACCTGCTACCAGCAACGAATCTGTGACGAAACCACTCTTAAACAGCCTCCACGCTTTTTGTGCCCGATTCGTGGCACTGTAGACTCCAAAGCCTGCCGTAGTACCAACGTTGATCGTAATCGCAGCTGGAAGCATTCCTACCATCATTCCTGTCATTTGGGGCCCGCCAGAACGTGCAACGGCTTTGGCGTACTCGTTTCGTCCTATGCCATACCGTTTACGCTGCTCCGGTTGATCATACCACTGAGTCGCGTAACGCTGCAGATCACTGATTTCCTGTTGTAGCTTGTCGTAATATGGCGTAAGCCCGAAGGGCATCCACTCTGCAGACAGTGGATAGATCAAGCCTTGCGTGATCGCTCTGGTGAACTGCTGTCGTTCTAGCTCTAACAGCTGCTTTTCGGTAGGAGCAGTTCTAGCGTATTCAGCTCGCCAGTCCTTATCGAATTCCGCCACCAAGGCATTGGCAGTGCGTCCATCAGGCAATTCGAAAGCGCCCAGAGGCCTACCATAAACGTCGTGACCTCCAGTAGGGTGGTACTTGAAGTTGTTGCCGCTCGCGACTAGAGCTTCCATGAAGCCTTTGGCAGCTTGACCTCCAGGCTCGCTCATCTCTCGAGCATCAACACCAGTAAGTCTAATCGTGCCTATCCCGGCGATACGTACAGTGTCACCGTCAATGACCTGATCTATCTTCATTGTGCCCGGACGTTCGACTCTGTACTGCTTATACCCCTCTTCTTGGTCGTGGACGATTTGATTGAACTGGTCAATTGCCATATCCAAGGGATCTGTCGAGGGCTGCTCGTCGCGGAGGATCTGACGCAGCAACTCTTCCCAGTCAGCTATAGTATCGTTCAGCGCTGGCGGTACAACGGTCGCGCCACCAGTACCTACACCAGCTATAGTACGCCTAGCGCCCGTCTCGATTAACTGTCTTACTCCTTGTGCCATACATTACCTCTTTAGTGAACGGATCGGATTAGATGCGCGTTCTTCGGGTGTACCGGCTACCTCAAATTGCGGTTTGTACGTTGCCCCCTGTATTGCCTGTTGCATCACGGAATTCGGAACTCCACCTACTCGACGCTGCATGTACTCCTGTTGCGGCGTCATTTGAGGTACGATGTCTTGCTGGGACACCTGATTCGGTACCACTGCATTTGCTACATCGCTTAGGCCGTTCAAGGCGTCTATAATAGAAGCGTAAGTACCGTTGGTCGGGTTATCCCGGAAATTCATTATCGCCTGCATCAAAGGCTTGGCCCACCCGATGAAGTCACTGCCGGCTGGCTCCAGTGCAGCCCGTTCAGCAACTTCACTACCTACCTTCTCTACCGCAAGTTTCATAGCGTCCATGTTGCCCTGGAGCACTGCAGCCGCAGGCAACATCGGCCTTAATCGTGCTATGTCATCCGCTGTAGTAGTTTCCGTCAGAACAGGCGTGGTATCCCATTGCTGGATCTGCTCCATGAATTTCCCAATATACTCTTCGGTGATAAACTTACCACCACTAATCTCATCCGGATCGTGAATGCCTAAGCTGTTCGCTACATGCTTCTCGTACTCAGGGCCGTCGTCACCGAGCTCGTCGATGATAGCGTTCCAGATCAGTTTCGTTCTATCAGCCTGTTGCTTCAGGGTCAATTTTCCTTGGTGCTGGTATCGTGTTCCTCGGGCTTCGCGGTAGGGCTCCATTGCATGGATCATCCACGTTGCTGGATTAGTCCCATCAGGGGTTTGCTGGTACTGTTGGATCAAGGCACTGAGCGTTGGGAAGTCTAGCGTAGGGCCTTGTCCGTACCCCGCGTCGATGTTCTCCTGTATGTCTGCCTCAATGGCCCGCTGCGCGCGACCGGTTAGATTCTGTCGCTCAAAGTCAGTTAGCGGGGTGGTTCTGCGATCTGCCTCCTGAGGGAGCGCAGCAAAGTGACGTCTAACAAAATCTGTCATGCCAGCCAAGGTCGTAAAGACTGTGTTGAGCATACCTAACGGTACGACTCCAGCTGGATCCGTGACATGTGACGACTCGAACAGATTCACCATGCGTGCTATGTGTTCCTTGAGGAAGTCTCCGAATCCCGGAATACCAGCAATGTCTTCCCCACACTGAATGTAGTTAGCTCCTTTCTGATCTGAACACAGCTGGTCAACGATCGCTACTGTCTCATCGAATGCCTTCTTGTTCAGTTCCGCGAATCTCCGCGCATTCCTGGCGTCGTGTATGCCCGCTATTAGGTTATGATCGCGCGTCTCCCGATCAGCATCTCCCGAAATGGCCTGGGCTTCCACTATAGCTTGATGCACCGATTGTCCTGATTGGCCACCATCTCCGAGTAAGTCTATGACAGACTGGTCCATGTTCAGAAAGCTTTCTTTTTGCTCGGCAGCAGAGAGAGCATGATACCCTGTCATGTACTCCCAGCGAGCTATCTCCCACAACTGTTTCTCGTTCAGGCCCTTCGCCCATGGGAGATCGCGGAGA
>Ga0310344_10000725_pt1 | contig 25654 bp, 29 predicted proteins | sample HC15DNA20200_MG_FD_203801 | JGI IMG/M metagenome (GOLD analysis project Ga0310344, IMG submission 203801) | Marine microbial communities from station ALOHA, North Pacific Subtropical Gyre - HC15-DNA-20-200_MG | ecosystem: Environmental > Aquatic > Marine > Oceanic | place: Pacific Ocean: North...
GAGGGGTCCTCACACGCGGGTCACGGCATGGAAGAGGGGTCCTCACACGCGGGTCACGGCATGGAAGAGGGGTCCTCACACGCGGGTCACGGCATGGAAATGGACGAGCTCGGCATGGTTATGAATGAAAACCTTAGTGAGTTACCGCGAGGTTGTGCGTCTGTTGTTGGAGAAGAAAGCTTAACGATAGTGGCAGGTAAGGAATTCGCCTATTCCTATCCCGGTACCATGTTCGGTTATGATAAGCACGAGTGGCATGTCGCACCCTGCACTCGTCTAACGGTAACCTTAATTAATCGAGATCAGGTACGTCACCAATGGATGATTCATGGATTGCCCCGTTACTTATATCCGATGGGCATGTTTACAATAGAAGTGAACGGTCCAGGAGAGAGGGCGGCCACATTTATTGTCCCCCCTGGAGACAGAACGTACCTTGTTCATTGTGATGTTCCTCATCACATGGAAAAAGGAATGAAGGCACAGCTCGTCGTTGGAGAAGGGAGTGGAGATCTTCCTAGTATCCCGGGAATTAGTAAGCCTCTGGTTTTTGATCATTATCCGACAAATTTCGGAGCCATCGAAATTGTCGTCTTAGTTTTTGCAACGGTTATCGGTGCAATTCTATTCTATATCCTTGCCACTCGAAGGAAAACTTCGTCGAGTTCTTTATCAAAGGGATAGTTGCGAAATTTCTTCTCGGATGTATTCAGCTTGTCTGATCGCGAGGGCCACAATAGTCAGGGTAGGGTTTTCGGCGGCCCCAGTGGGAAACTGACTACCATCAGATATGAATAGATTTTTCACATCGTGGCTTCGGCCGAAGGAATTGCAAACTCCCTCGTCAGGGAGGACGCTCATTCGGCACGTACCTAAATTATGGGTTGATGGGTAGGGGGGTACGAGGTAGGTGTCTTTAGCTCCAACGGAATCATAAAGTGCGGAGCCTTGTTTGTAAGCATGGTTCCTCATAGCCGTATCGTTTTTGTGATCGTCAAAGTGCACGTTCGGAATGGGCATTCCATTCGAGTCCTTTTCGGAATTGTGTAGAGTTACGCGGTTCGTTTCCCTGGGCATGTCTTCTCCAACGATCCACATACCCGCCATATGTGAATATTGATCCATGGCTCGACTGAAATCTGCCCCCCATGCGCCGGGCTTAAGAAACGCGGCCATAAAGGGGAGACCGATGGCGATAGTCTCCATTTCATAGCCGCCTGCGAAGCCTCTCTTCGTATTGTGAATCGATTCATCTGTAATTATTCCTGCCATTGTTGTTCCTCGGTACATATGTACGGGCTTCTCGAAAGTGGCATAGACCGATCCAGTCGTATGTCTCATATAGTTTCTACCAACCTGATCCGACGAATTCGCGAGGCCGTCGGGGAACATTTGAGATGAGGAGTTAAGGAGGAGCCTAGGTGTCTCGATCGAATTGCCTGCGACGCAAACGGCGCGCCCTTTTTGTTCATGGACCGTTCCGTTGCTATCAGCGTAGATGACGGAGGTGGCTTTTCCGTTCTTGTCGTGTTCAATTCGCAAAGCATGACATCCAGTACGCAAATCAAGTTTTCCGGTAGATTGTGCCTCCGGAATCTCTGTATAGAGAGTTGACCACTTTGCGCCCGATTTGCATCCTTGAAAACAAAAGCCAAGCTGCATACAAGATGCGCGACCTGCACGGGGTTTACTATTAATGGCCATTCGTCCGGTATGGCAGTTTTTATATCCGAGTTTTTGGGCTCCTGCATACATGACCTTGAAATTATTGTTGCCGGGCAGCCCCTCTATGCCGTGAGTTCGAGTAACTCCGAGTTTGAATTCAGCTTTCGAGTAGTAAGGCGCTAGCTCCGAAAGGGTTAAGGGCCAATCTGCGAGGTTGGCTCCTTCGATACCACCGTAAACCGATCGAGCCCGGAATTCGTGTTCCTGTATCCGAAGGCTCGCGCCGGCCCAGTGGGTAGTTGTACCCCCAACCGTTTTGCAAATCCAAGCGGGAAGATTGGGGAAGTCTTTGGCTATCTGCCAAGAACCAGAAGTTGTTCTCTTGTCTAGCCAGGCAATTTGCGAGAACGACGCCCATTCATCGTTTAGAAAAGACGAGGTGGTTTGCTCGTCACCTGCTTCTAGAAGCACTACAGCAACACCTTTTTGGCAAAGCTCATTTGCCAGGGTGCCGCCTCCTGCACCAGAACCGACGATTACGACAACACTCTTATCATTCTTTGCGAATTGCACATTACTCTCCTAAGGGTGCGGACTTGCGTTAGCTGAAGGTGCAGGGAGCCACTCTAGATCGTTAAAGCCTCGAGTCAGATACCCGCCTTTGCTGAAAGCCTCGCCTTCGTATCCGAAATGAGCGAATGCCATGTCGTTGTTATAGAGATCAACTACGGCAGTCGAGCGCAATTTTTCAAAGAAGGGAGTTCCTTCGAGGGAGGAAAGAACCTTCGAGCGTTCGGAGGGAAGAAGGTCAAGCCAGCGACCTCCGCTTGCTGTATCTAATTCAACAATACCCTCAATTAGGAGCTCGAGGTTTTGGATGTTGGAGCTGTCGAGTCGCTTCACGACTAATGCATAAACCGCATCCTCTAACTTTTCGTGTGGGAAGATCAAACGTGTCATCTGGAGAAGCGTTTCTCCTTGATGCGAGTCCATCTTGCTTAGCTTAAGTGCCCAAGCACCTTGGGGAGCTAAGGTGGCAATAGGTCCTCCCGGAAAAAGCAAGGCTCCTCCAATTACGCCGGCAGTTCGATTTATGAATTTACGGCGAGTTAGCTTGCGGGCATTCATCGGTTTCTCCTCCGTACCGGGACCTCGTTTGATTTACGTTGCAGTAGGTAGATTACAGGTGAGTAGCGCATAGCAGTGGTTAAAATCGCCTCAAACGCCCCTGGGGGTGTTTCTGGCGCTGTTCCTTTTGGCCTGACAGGTTTACAATAGATCCAACTACGTCCAGACCCTATCCTCGTCGGTCAGTCTTGGCGTTTGTGACAGGAGGTGCCTTCCATGGCAATAGCAGATGTCGCGGTTTCAACGGCTGCTAAAGAAGAGGCAGTTACAACAGACCTATCATTCCGATTCGTATTCTTTGGGCTTGCGCTTCTTTCTGTGATCATGCTCGCTGCACGGGCATATCAAGGAGCATACGCTTGGGAAACGGGCCTAGATTCGTTTCATCCGGATTTTCACAAGTACTGGATGAATCTTTTTTATGCTGAAATTATTATTGTGCCGCTGGTTGCGGGGTGTCTCTGGACCTGGCAGTGGCGGACGCGCGATCGTCATCCTGAGCAGATGACGGCGCGAGAAGAAGTTCGGAGAATTTTCAATCAGTTTGTTTGGTTTTCTTCTTACGTTTTCTCACTTTACTGGGCCGCGAGTTTCTTTCCGGAAGGTGATGCGACATGGCACCAAACGGTTGTGCGAGACTCAAGCCTTACACCGAGTCACATCGTGCTCTTCTACCTTGCTTTCCCGACCTACATTGTTCTCGGGATTGGGGCACACCTTCACGCCATGACACGTTTGCCACATATGTACAATCTCAAGAGATGGTCCTTTCCATTGTTGATTGCCGTGTTGGCGCCATTTCTCATGTTCCCAAACATTGGCTTTAATGAGTGGGGACATACGTTCTGGGTTATGGAAGAACTTTTTATTGCTCCTCTTCATTGGGGGTTTGTAGTTTTTGCATGGGCCGCTTTAGCGTTTGGCGGGATAACTGCACAGCTCATATCTAGAGTAGTGGAAGTGGTCAGGCAGGATGCAAAGCCCGGAGTTTTGAAGCAAGACTCTTAGTAGAGACCGGCTAAATAACGGTGCCGCGGACGGTTAAAAGTAGTCTTTCGGCGAACAGAACGCTTGCGTACGTCGAGAGGCTGTGCGCCAGCAGGAGAGCGAATGAGCGCACCTTCTAACGAGACACGAAATTTTGGACCGGCCGAGACTGCATATATTGATCGAAAATTTGACATCATAATTGTCCTTAACCTTTTCATATTAATGGTTGCGGCCTTTCATATTCATGCTCTTTTGACGGCAGGGGATTGGGACTTCTGGACAGATTGGAAGGATCGAAGGTGGTGGCTGGTCATTACCCCGATCACTTTGATCACCTTTCCGGCAGCCCTTTCTGCTGTGCTCTGGATTGGTTTTAGATTGCCATTTGCCTCGACTCTCATGGTCCTGGGTCTTTTGGTGGGACAATGGATTGGTCGGCTGGTGCAATTTCATATGTGGGGTTACTACCCGGTCAACTTCGTCTGGCCTGCGACCCTAATCCCGTGCGCGATACTTCTCGACGTCGCCCTCTTGCAAACGCGGAGCTATATCTTTACGGCCGTATTTGGCGGAATGCTATGGGCTTTAACGTTCTATCCTGCGAACTGGGCTCTTCTTGCACCCTTCCACTTGCCTGTCGATAATCAGGGAGTCCTGATGTCGATCGCGGATTTGCAAGGTTATGAGTACATCCGGACGGGAACGCCGGAATACATTAGGATAATCGAGAGAGGGACACTGAGGACCTACGGCGGTGCAGTAGCGACCGTCTCAGCAGCGTTTTCTGCATTCCTATGCATATTAATGTATTGGATTTGGTGGTTTTTCGGTCGTTGGTTGGGTCTAAATATTAAGTGGCTTAAGGGAATTTAAGTTTAATTTATATCTTCTTTACGCCGGCCGGGGTGGCCGACCGAATGTGGAGCTAATCATGAAGCAGATCCTCTTGTCCTTGGTGCTTCTCTGCGGAACTTTTACGATTTTTGCCGAGCCGACGAAGGGCCACGGTGAAAAGGCTCAGGAACCGTTCCTGAGGATGCGGAGTATCCTTTATTACGACGTTACTTGGTCAACTGACTCCATGAAAGTTGGCGAGGAAATGTCGGTACAGGGAAAGTTTCATGTTTTCGACGAATGGCCAGACGTACTCGATAACCCTGATGTCGTATTCGTAAATGTCGGAGTTCCAGGTCCGGTTTTCCTAAGAAAAGAGACATATCTGAACGGAAAACTTATGCTGAACTCTACCAGTGTGGAAATCGGTGGGGATTATGAATTCAAAGTTGTCCTTAAGGCTCGAAAGCCAGGGACCTATCATGTTCATCCAATGCTCAATATTCAAAGTGCGGGGCCGATCGTAGGTCCAGGAAAATTTGTAGAGGTCCAAGCGACAGACACCGCGTTTACCAACGAGGTTACTACTATCACTGGACAGACCGTTGACTTGGAAAATTACGGGCTCGCCAATGTGGTGACGTGGCACGTCATTTGGGCCTTGGTTGGCATCGCGTGGTTAATCTATTGGTTTCGGAAGCCACTCTTTATTCCAAGGATGGTCGAAATTCAAGAGGGGCGAGGCGAGGAGCTTATTACCTCTCGAGACCGGTGGGTCGGAGCAGGGTTTGCCGCCTTTACTTTAATCTTAGTAGCGTTCGGGTATTTTCGTGCGGAAATGATCTATCCGACCACCGTACCCCTTCAAGCTGGGAGAAGCCAAGTGGCTGCGATGGAAATTGTTCCATCGTCTATCGAGGTCTCTGTGGAGGAAGCCACCTACAGGATTCCCGGGAGGACCGTTAACTTAACTCTCCGAGTTACAAACAATGGAAGCAAGCCACAGCAGCTGGGTGAGTTCACGACGGCCAACTTGCGATTCATTGATGCGTCACTAGTAAAACCAACTGAAGGATACCCCGTAGAATTGGTAGAGGAGGGGCTGCAGGTTGAGCCTTCGGGCTCGATTCAGCCGGGTCAGACTGTGACTTTGAAGATCAAGGCCACGAATCCCGCGTGGGAGACCGAACAACTTGCCCTTCTGATATATGACCCGGACAGCCGATTCGGTGGCCTTCTAATGTTTTATGATGATCAGGGGAACCGTTCCATCGTAACTATAGGAGGAGGCTTAATCCCAACGTTTATTTAGACTAAAACGTTTGGTTGGCCTCCTGTCCCTTGAAAATTTGGGAGCTCGCTTCTGAAAGCGCTCGTCGTCATTATCGCTTTACTTTTTCAGGCTGAAATATCTAGCAGCCACGGCGGTGTCGGAATAGAGCGTGACCCATGTGTTGCGAAGGCAGGGCTTTACCTTGTTCATTTTGCAGCTTACCAACCTCAAGTAGATCCATCGGGGGAATACTGTCGGAGCTTGCCTCGTATTGGTAATGCCGTTTTAGTTTTTGACCTTGTTGACAGGGAGCTTCGGGAGGTTCCGGCAGAATTAAGAATTGTGAATGAAGCAGAAAATGATGAGTCGAGTCCTGAGACAGTCTTTTATATCCCGGCGAAGACATATCCAAATGGAGTTATGAATACCGAGGTAAACATTGGAAAGGCTGGTCTCTATACCGCAATAGTAACATTTCAAGACACAAACAAATCTATCCGCTTCCCTATCAGAGTGGGCCTCTGGTCGAGAGTGTTGATCTTGTCGGGTGTCGTGGTGGTAATGGGAGTGGCTCTAGGTTTTTTGATTTTTAGGCGCTTTCAACGACGTTGATATTGCTTTATTTGTTTCAGTTTCGGCTTGTGAATATTTCTTGCTAAGTCGCCGATGAATACCATCTTTGCTTTTTGCTTTGTGCTTTAGTTTAGCCCTGGGAGGAATTATGAAAGTAGTGTTGTTTTTCTTCTTTCTGATTGGTCTTTTTGCTGTCGGAATTTTTAACTATGACGTTGCTGCGAGTCGACCTCATGGAAAAGTGGTAAGCGCTCTTATGCACGAGTTCTTGGAAAGTTCTGTAAGACGAGAGGCAAGAAGCGTTGTGATGGGGGATCTGAATCCGATCAGCAGACCAGAGGCAGCGGAACACTACAGGTATATGTGTGAGTCCTGCCACGGCGCACCGGGTTCAGAGAATCCACCGCTTTCCAAGGGGCTTTATCCTCCTCCGCCCAAACTGCATGTGAACGAATCGGAATGGTCGGAAGGCGAACTTTTTTGGATAATCAAACACGGTATAAAGTTTACTGGTATGCCGGGTTTTGGTTCCGATCATTCAGATGCTGAACTCTGGGGATTAGCCACTTTTGTCAAAGAACTTAACGATCTGAGCGCCGAGGACTATACGGGTTTCTTTTCGGCCGAAACGGCCCCAGCAAAGGGAGGCTCTTCGCATGACCATCATGGCCATCATCATTGAGGCTTTGCAGGGCATTTTGAGGTTAAATGGTAAGCTGTTATTACCCTGCAGCTCTTAAGTAGTTCGAGAGACTAAGAGGTCTCTGCCCAGCCCTTAGTGATCGGTGCTAAAAAGAACATTTCGACACGGCGGGAAGCGAACTTCCAAATCCCATCGATGTTTTCATAGGTATCGTGGAGTCGCCCAGATCCGATCATACTTACTCCGTCTCGAGTAGCCCGGTTGTCAAGAGCACAGTTCCCTTGGGCAAATTTCCCCTCAATCTCAATTATGTGATTACTAAAGTAAGGCTTAACGTCTAGTGGCCATGTGCCTCGGTAGAATTCTTTAATTGCATTTTTCCCAGTTATGATTCCCCAACCAAGGGAGCTGAAATCGACTTTTCCTCCTTCGGTAAATAGATTCGCCATCATGACTTCGTCCTTCGATTCAATGGCAAGACCGTAGGAATGCGTCAGTTCTTTAATTTTTTCTCGATCCCAAAGTTCTTGGACCATTAGTTGGAAGGCATTGTTCGGTTTATTCATCTGTCTTCCTTTATTTTTATCAATAATTATCACCCTAAAGGTTAAAATAGAAGTCCAAAGCGAGGGAATTATGGGACGTAGTGTTAGACGTGTTCTCACAGGACACAGAAAGAACGGCAAATCATTTATTTGGGTTGATGGAGAAGCTCCCAATAGCATGGAAATTGAAGCTATGGGCGGCCTCACATGCACGGACTTGTGGGTTACGAATGGCTCGCCTGCGGAAAATAGTGGAGAAAAAGATTTGGCGGATCGGCCGATTCAACTTGAGCCTCCTCCAAATGGCTCGGTCTTCCGAGTGGTAGATTTTCCGCCAGATTCTTCATGGAAAGATGGAGGAGACGGAAAGGAAGCATTCTCCGCAATGGGGGCAAGTCACGCAGCTGATGACCAAGGTGACGATCCTGGAATGCACATCACGACGACAACAGATTATGCGATTGTACTGGAAGGCGAGATTTGGGCGGTGATGGAAGACGGCGAAACATGTTTGAAGGCTGGTGATGTTCTCGTACAGCGAGGCACGATGCACTCTTGGAGTGTACGTACAGATCAATCTGCACGAGTAGCTTTCATTCTTGTTGATGCTAAGGCTCTTTAGCGCGAAGGCGCTTTTCGAGCCGAGTATCCGGTAATTCCCCTCAGATACGCTTCAAATTCAGAGTCTGTCAGCTCGTTCCTTCGCTCGGACAAATTTTGAACATCAGGACCGATGGGTAAGTGTCTAGCGGACTCTTCGTTTTCTGACGCGTTAACTATCGCAGAAGCGATCTGCGTCGAAGAGGCTAGTTTGTCCCGGCCGGGAATCCTTGCCCAACCTTCAAGCCATTTCTGGGTCAACTCCCCGTAGACTGAATCTTCTATTTTTTTACTTACTAAGTTTTTTACGAATGATGTTCGGAACCGGCCGGGCTCGATAATCACTGCGCGTAAGCCAAAAGGTTCGATTTCGTAATGCAGAGAATCAGTTATCGATTTCAATGCAGCTTTCGTAGCTCCATAAATAGGGAAAAACGGCACCGGAACGACTCCCTGAATAGAACCTACATTTACGATGACTCCTCGGCCCGCGCTTCTCATGTGAGGAAGGACTGCCTTGGTGAGATTGAGAGCACCAAAGATGTTTGTTTCAAAGAGTTGCCTAAAGACATGTTCAGGAGTGTCTTCAAGCGATCCGAGGGCTCCAATTCCTGCGTTGTTTACCAAAACTTTGATTTCGGTGTGGAGAGATATTGCCTTCTGGGTGGCTTCTTCAATTGAGGTGCGTGAAGTAATGTCTAGCTGCTGAATATAGATGGGTAGGCGTTCGTCGTTTGCCACTCGTAAAAGCTCGTCGGCTTTCGAAAGGTTGCGCAAACCAGCCACGACGGGTTTTCCTAGTCTTGCGAAGGCTAGAGCGGTTTCGAATCCAAGTCCTGAATTGCAACCAGAAATTAAAACGCAGGACATTGTTACCTCCATCAGGCAAAGGAATTTAGGATATTCTAGGGAAGCAGAATACAGGCGACGGGAATGAGAATGGAGTTTATATGACCAATTTTTGTGAGGGCAGAGTGGCGATTGTTACCGGGGCGGGCCGTGGTATTGGGAGAGAGCATGCCCTTATGTTGGCGGCGCATGGTGCGTTCGTTCTGGTCAATGATGTAGGAGTTGAGCGGGATGGTAGGGGCCCGGATAAAAGCCTAGCTAACTCTGTTGCCCAAGAGATTCGAGATTTTGGGGGTCAAGCTATTGCGAATAGTTCGGACGTAAGTGATTTCGGTTCCGCAAGAGAAATGGTTAAGGAGGCAGTAGATACATGGGGTCATTTGGATGTCCTCGTCAATAATGCAGGCATCTTACGCGACCGAATGCTCGTGAACATGGAAGAAAGTGAGTGGGATGCTGTAATCGGTGTTCACCTCAAGGGAACCTTTGCGCCGGCTCATCACGCCGCATCTTATTGGCGAGAAGAAACAAAGAAGGGAATCGCCGTAGATGCACGTATCATCAATACTACTTCCGTGTCCGGCATCTACGGTAACCCTGGCCAAACGAATTACGGCGCAGCTAAAGCAGGAATAGCGGCATTTACTGTCATCGCGGCACGCGAGCTCGGTCGCTACGGAATTACAGTCAATGCGGTTGCCCCTGGAGCGTTGACGAGAATGACCGAAGATTTGATTTCCGAAGAAATTACCGAAGAAGTGAGAGAAGCTCGGAGTCCGAAGTGGATCGCGCCCATTGTGACGTGGTTGGCAAGCACCGAATCTCGAGGAATCACCGGCCGCGTCTTTGAAGCCAACGGAAAACTGCTTGCGGTAGCCGAAGGCTGGGAGCGAGGGCCTACTATTCCAGCGATAGCCGATCCTACAGAAATCGGCTCCGCAGTGGCTGACTTGGTAAGTCAAGCGCGACTAAATTCAGGAATGAATGGAAAAGGCCAGGATGGGGGAGTCTCGTAGTCCTAATGGACTGGGCAGGAGGTCGGCTTATAGAGCCTTCACCTCAGGGTATTCAGGGACCTCGATGCCAAAACCTTCTGCTTGGTTTATAAGGTCTAAGGCATTTCTCACGTGTGCGTAATCTATCATCATTCCATCGTAAGTAACTGCAGCAATGCCTTCCTTTTCTGCTTTAGACATTGCCTCCAAAACTCCGATATTCCATAGGATTTCTTCTTTCGTAGGAGAGAATATTTCATTTGCGATAGGTATCGCGGAAGGATGAATCGCTAGGGTCGAGCGGTAGCCTACCTCCCTCCCTCGCTGGAGTTGAGCTCGCACCAATTCGGTGTCACCGACCTCGAGAGAGCCAACCATAAGGGGATACTCAACACCCGCAGAGCGTGCAGCTAGTAAGACGTGGGAAGAAAGATAAAGAGTTTCGAGGCTCCCAGGTGTCCATTTATAACCGATAGCCTTTGTGATGTCGCCGGAGCGAGCCGAAACCCCGCCCACCACATTTCCTACTCTCGGGCAGGCGGTGGCCAGTTCATACGCATCCTTAATGCCACGAGCAGTTTCTGGAAGCGCGATAATTTCCACGCTGTTCTCTGGTAGGCCTGCCTTTTGTTCGAAGAGTTGAATCCATGCGTCGACTTTAAGTACTTCTTCTTTGGTCTCAAGCTTAGGAATGGCAATGGCAACCAAACCCTCACCGACAACCGCCTCAACATCTTCACCGGTAAGCCCGGTGTCCAAACCATTAACCCGTACTACTGCCGGCACGCCTCGCTCTTTTAGAGACTTAATACCATCGCGAACTATATCCCTGGAGGCTTTTTTCTCCTCATTTGGCACGGCATCTTCAAGATCAAGAATGAGAGCATCTGAACCATACTTGGGAGCTTTTTCTATCCACTCCGATCGATTTCCAGGTACGAACAAAATTGATCTGTATAACTTCATGAACTCTCCCAGCGAGGTGAATGTTTAAAGGTTTAAAAGTCGTATCTATTTGAAAGTGTTTATTTGTCCTTGGAGTGGTCGACCGGGTTAGACATATCATGTCCAATAGGGCAAATATTACCAATTTCGAGGTCAAGGACCCTGATGAGACGGCCGTATCCAATGAATGAGGTAATTCTCCACGCGAGGTCCATAATTTCGCCCTCACTATAGTGTTCGCGAAGATCGTCGAAAAGCTCGTCACTGGCAGATTTATGATCTCCTGAAAGGACGTCCGCAAGCCGAATGGCAGCCTTTTCAGATGCCGTGAATCTGTTGCTGTCTAGATAACGTGGAAGCTCAGAAATCATCTCCTCAGTGAGTCCTTGTTGCCTTGCCAAGGCAAACCGAGCGGTAAGTCACAAGTGGCAGTCGTTGTGTTCGGCGACTTTTAGTCTTGTGAGTTCGGTGAGCCGCATGTCGATTTTTCCGCGTGTCTCGGAAACCAGAGGAAGGTAGTAGTCAATAAATTTCTTGAAGAGATCAGGTTCATGGGACAAAACGCCAACGAAATCGGAGCCACCGAGTTCCTTGTCGTATTCGTGGCGTACCTTCTGAAGGTCGTCATCTAGTTGTTCAAAAGGAATATTGCTAAGTCTAGCCATGGAGAGCCCTCTTTTAATTACTTTGTAATTTTACACCCGATTCAGCAGTTTTAGGTCAAATCTCTTACTGGCGTGAGTGTATCTTCCTTTCGTAATTCCTACCGGGGCGAGGAGGAGAGATCAATCCACTTCGTTCTCATCCCAGCCGTTAATCCACCATCGACAATAATGTGCTGACCATTTAGCCAGTTGTGATCGCCAATTGCGAGCCAGGATAGTACTTCTGCAATGTCTTCAGGTTGTCCGGTCCTACCAACTTGCTCATTCATCCAATCCATCTGATCGGCTCCCACTTGGGACTTGAAGTCGGGGAAAATCGGTGTGTCGACCGGTCCAGGGCCTACGTCATTAACTTGAATGCCTCTGCCAAGACCTCGACCTGCAAGCCGCATTGTATAGACGACTACTGCTTCCTTGGAGAATGTGTATGGGTCCGTGCCCGTCTCTCGCCCATGTTCGCGCCACCATTCCAGGCCCGAAGCATAATCAGGGGTGTCGAGAAGTTCGGTATGTAGGGGGAGACGTTTTTTCCATTGATTTCCGGCGACGGAAGCCACGTTTACAACCGTTCCTTTATCGGCAATTTGGTCCCAGATTCCATCGGTAAGGTGACGAAGACCAAGCGTATTTACACCCACGACCGTGTCTCTGTCAACCGTACCCGGTACACCGGCGACATTCAGGAGTGATGCAAAGGTTCCTTCTAGTTTTCCGAGGACTGAGTCAATCGAGCCGGGGTCTGCAAGATCGCAATGAAAGTGGGCACTTGCTTCTTGAGGAGCTTCTTTAATATCGAGGTTGATAATCTCACGCCCTGCTTTTGCGAGAGCCTTCGCTGTAGCTGCGCCGATTCCCGTCGATCCCCCAGTCAGAATTACTGCTCCCTCAGCTGCCATGTCTCGCTCCTTGTCACTTGGTTCCTGTTAGGTCTGCCTATCGTACCTTCGCATTGTCGCTTACGCGAGGTTTGACGTGATGTTGAGATACGATATCTAAGTCTTTATGTTGAACTTCACCACTAGCTCGGCCTTGAAGGGCATCCTGTTGATGTTTTGTTCATCCATAGCATACGCTGTGAGTTCGGCCTGCGTCCGTTTTTTGGCAGACGATTTTTCAATTTTTCAACTCGTTCTTTTCCGCACTGCTATCGGGACGATGGTTATGTTGCCATGGCTCTTTTCATCCGGTCTCGGTGTCCTTCGCACAAAACGGTGGAAACTTTACTTGTTTAGAGCGTGCACGGTCTACGTGAGCAATCTCACGTGGTTCTACGCGCTGTCGCGCATGAATCTTGCCGAGGCTACGGCTCTTTCATTTCTTATGCCTTTGGTTGCTGCCTTGATTCTTGCAATTTGGTTGCGGGAAAAGTTGGGATGGGAACGCCTATTTGCGATTGCTCTGGGTTTCTTAGGTGCAGTTCTAATCATTCGACCTGGCTTTATAGAGGTCGGAAGCGAAATCTATGCCGTCATGTTTACTGTTTTAATGTACGGCTCGGCGACTGCAATAATCCGTGCACTTACCCTGACAGAGAATCCTAATGTGGTGGTGTTTTATATGTTTTTCTTGAACCTACCTCTTGCGTTAGGTCCCGGAGTCATGACTTGGTCGACTCCACAGGCAGCTGACCTTCCTGTGATTCTTTTGTTTGGGCTGGCGAGCTGGGTAGCTCAAGTTTTTATGACGCGCTCTTTGGCGTGCGGTGAGGCAGCTGTAGTTTTTCCGGCATTTTATTTTCAGTTGCCGGCCACGGCATTGCTGGGTTTTGCGCTTTTTGGGCAAATCCCTAGCCTTTGGATTGTACCTGGCGCGATTTTGATAATCGGAGGGAGCTATTTTTCGGTATGGAGTGAGAATCGGCGACGTCAGTCTGTAAGTTGAATTTATTTCTTTTCTACAGTTTCAACTTCGCCATCCGCTTCAAGCCAAGCAGAGAATCCACCGCCAATGTGAGAGACGTTCTCCATTCCGAGTTCCTTGACAGCCTTTGCCGCCAGTGCGCTTCGCCATCCGCTTTGGCAGTAGAAGACATAAGTCGAACTTGTATCCGCAAAAAAATCTTTATGGTAAGGACTTTCGGGGCAAACCCAGAACTCGAGCATACCGCGAGGTGCATGAAATGCGGTCGCAATCTTTCCGGTACGGTACAGCTCTCTTATATCCCTTAAATCTATGAACTTTATATTTTCTTTCCCATGATTCGCTTTAGCCTGTTCTGCGGTCCATGTTTCAATTTCGGCTTCGGCTTCTTCGATGAGATCTTTATAGGTTTTATTTGCCATTGTTAGTCCTCTTTCCGAATGCTAGCTCGGTACGCGCTCTTTTTTGTCACTAATGCTAAATTTTGCTCATGGGAAAGACTATTTCGACCGTTGATCCGTTTCGATTTACTGGCAGAACAATAGGCGCGATGATTGCTGAGGCGATCGAAGGGGGGAACTCGGTGTCTTCGGTCCCATGGAAGCCATTGGACAAACCCTTGAAAGAGGCTCGAGTCGCCCTCTTGACGACCTCAGGCGTTTCGATGAAAGGTGATAAACCCTTTGATATGGAAGGGGAGAGAAAGAGACCTACATGGGGTGACCCTACCTGGAGAGCTATCAAGCTGGGAGCAGTCGCTGATGATGTCGAAATCAATCACCTGCATATTGATACGAGTTACGCCAAAAGAGACCTCAATGTGGCTCTTCCGATGGATCGTCTTAAGGAGCTGGTTTCAAAAGGGGAGGTGGGTGGAGCTGCCGACACACACTATTCAATCATGGGCTTTCAAGGCAACGATCCCTTGAGAGTCGTTCGTGAAAGTGCCGAGCCTATTTATGAGCAACTGCGAGATGAGCGAGTAGATATTCTCGCGCTGGCTCCAGTATGACCAGACTGTTGCCGGTCCGTTGGACTTTTGGCACGACGTATCGAAGAGCTTGGCATTTCAACTGTATGCCTGAATCTTCTCTGGTCTTTTCAGAAAATAGTTGGCATGCCGAGAGTGGCCGCTATCGAGCATCCTTTCGGTCGACCGTACGGAGATGTGGATGATGTTGAGACGCAGAGAGAAGTCTTGGCTTCGACTTTAAAGTTTGGTGTGTCCTGTGAAGAGCCGGGGTCTATCGAGCATCTGGAGTTTCGTTGGCATGAGGATCCTAAGAACACAAAATGGCACCCGCCGGAGGCGGCGCCAATTATTCGTTTAATGAAGGAACAACTTGCAAGAAAGCGGTCTTAGTTGAAGAAAAATTTAGTCTAGTTTCGCAGTCCTGCTTCACGAAGGAGAGGTATTAATTCTGTACCGGTTCTTATCGTGTCCTGTTCGTATCGTAGGAAGGTCATCAATATACCGTCAAGCCCGAGCTCGGAGAGTTTGACGAAACCATCTACGATGTCTTGGGCCGTTCCCATTAAAGGAAGTCCTCCACCGGTAAAGGCAAAATGTTCGTAGGTATGGTGATCGAAGGAACCACTCTCGACGCCCAAGACGTCGAACCAGTTCTTGATGGCGACATGATCAGCTCCGTCAATTAATTTCTGGCGTTCTTGCTCCGCCCAGTTGGGATCCTCGTCCCAAAGGCACATAACGGAGGCGACAACTTTGATGTCTCGACCCTTCTTCGCCGCTCGCTCTTTTACATCTCGTGTGATCTCGGTTGTATCTTCCCAGGTCATCGGACAAATAAAACACACGTCACAATGGTTTGTTACTAGCTCTCGAGCATCGTCTGATGTTCCAGCATTTACTATCGGTGGATGAGGTTTCCTTTGGGGCTGGGGTCGAGAATATCCACCTTGAATCTTGTAGTACTTCGAGTCAAAGTTGAAGCTACCTGGTTCCTCTGTCCATAGGCCTTTAAGGCAGGTAATAAAATCAGCAGTTCTCTGGTACCTGTCCTCATGGGGAAGCATTTCTATGCCCATCATGTCGAATTCGGGTTTGTTCCAGCCGCTGACGATGTTGATTCCCCAACGTCCTCCTGACATATGATCCAGAGTCGCACCCATTTTTGCGGCGACTACAGGGTTGAAAACGGGCACATGAACAGTGGAGTAGACTTCAAGTGTTGTAGTAGATTGAAGGAGTGCAGATGCCCATGTCATGGTCTCCAGCGAGTCACCCATAAAGTCGCATTCCCCACCGAAGCCCATCCAGCGACTGACAGGAAAAATAAAGTCAAATCCTGCTTTTTCGGCGGCGACCGCAATTCGACGATTAGATTCAAAAGTCCAATCTTCCGGGTCAGGTTTGTAAGTGCTGAGTGCCATTAAGTTGCGGCAACTGGGCATAAAAATACCCAGCTTTAATCGATCTGAAGAGTTCACAAAATTTCTCCTAGTAACAAGAAATAAGACTAGCTCGATACGCTTTAGTTACGATAAGTTGAGAAAAAAAATTCAGACCGGGTTATACCGAATACCGGAGGGCTCGCTAGAAATCAACCATGGATTTTTTAAAAAATGTCCTCTTACTCATAGTCTGTGGGATGTTCGGGGGGGGATGCGCTTCCGAAAAGCCACTCGTACTTTTATGTACGACTTCCGTTGAGAACTCAGGACTTCTAGATCATCTTCTTCCCAAGTTTTTCGCGGAATCCGGAATTCATGTTGTATCGGTTCCGAGAGGAACTGGACAAACCCTAAGAGCAGGTATGAATGGAGATGGAGATGTCCTTCTCGTTCATGACCGTGAGAGAGAAGAACGATTTGTTAGGGAGGGGTACGGTGCCTTTCGGGTGGATGTTATGTACAACAATTTTGTTGTAGTTGGCCCATCTGAAGATCCGGCTGAACTCCATAAGGCCTTGGATGTTTTCTCGGCGTTTCGCTTAATAGCCGACTCAGGTTCAAATTTCGTTTCTCGAGGGGATGATAGTGGTACTCACAAAAGAGAACTAGCTTTATGGAGGAAAGCTGGCCCAGACCCCACCCTTGCCAGTGGTGATTGGTACAGAGAGGTTGGAAAGGGCATGGGAGCTGCTCTAAATTCGACCGTGGCAATGAAGGCCTACACTCTTACGGATCGCGGGACCTGGATTAGCTATCGCGGGAAACGAGACTTCGAGATTCTGTATCAAGGCGGCCAAGATCTCTATAACCCCTACGGAGCGATTCTTGTGAGCTCGGAGAGATATCCCGGCACAAAGTCGGCTCAGGGCAGGATATTTGTAGAGTGGTTAACGTCTTCTCGAGGTCAAAGAGCTGTCGAACAGTATAAGATTGGCGGGGAACAGCTTTTTTTCCCGATGCCAGCGTTTGATCGAAAGACTGATTGATTCTCGAGTAAAGCTTTCTATCACCCCGGAAAGTTGGTTTCTTTGCAAACGCTAAGCTGCAGTTGGCTCCTTTTCCGCCGTGAAATGCTGGTCTTTAGCCCCGTCTTGCAAAGCAAGTGCGGTTTCGTAGCTAAGAATTTGCTCAACCGATCCGTCTTCGGCATAGAAGATAATTGGACCATAGGAAACGAAGAAAATTTCGGTTTCTTCATTACAGGTCGTTGCGTCATGTACGGCTCCAAGGGGTTCAAATCCATATGAATCCACAGGGGCGTTGCCCATTCTGTATTCTAGTTTTCCCTTCAGAACGAAAAATTCGGCTGATCCTAGATGCTTATGAGGAGCAAATTGGGATCCGGGTTCCATGCGGATAAGAGCGCTCCAGAGCCCGGTTTCCTCGCTGACCCTAAGGATCTTAATGTAGACACCGTCACCGAAACCTGTCCACGGAATGGTTCCCGATTGAATTAGAAGTTCGCTTTCTTCTGGCTTGCTAGACATTTAGCTTCTCCTCTTGGCTGATTTGAAGGCTACGGGTTAACCTGGGGCCTACTTTAATCAACGGCCAGGGTATAAACCTGGGGCACCCGAGGAAGTAAGCATGGCAGAGCTCGAAGATGAATTCAATATCGCAGAACCTCCCGACGGACCTCTTTATGAAGGTGAGACTGAAGGAGGACTCCCTAATGGCCAAGGAACGCTGTTCTGGAGTGAAGGAATTAAGCGTTATGTCGGGTATTGGAAGAATGGAAAGCGTGACGGCCAGGGCCAATCGTTTCTTTCGGACGGCTTTATGTTGTTTGAGGGAGATTGGAAAGAAGATTTACGCAATGGCTCAGGTACCTATTACTGGCCCGATGGAGATCGCCACGAGGGACAATGGAAAAATGGGAAATGCCATGGTTTAGGCAAGGTCTTTCGGCCCAACGGGACAGTTACGTACGAGGGAGAGTGGGCTGAGGGCGCGCGAAATGGGCAAGGCACCGCTTATCGCCCGGACGGTTCTGTGATTTTTGAAGGTCAGTGGAAGAACGGCTATCAGGTAAAAACCAAATAGCCTGTACGAGCCATCGCTTCTTAATCGAACTAGATCTGCGAATTCATGATCTCAAGCACCACATGGTATTCGTCGAAGGTCGCGGATGGGTTTTCATACATCGTCTGTAGGACGGGGTCCAGTTTCTGAGTTTGCTCAAGAAGACGACGTAGTTTTGGTATCGCATGCAAATCAAAATCAACCCGTAGGTCTACAGAAGGCCAGGGTTGTTTTCCATTGAATACCTGTATCATTGCGAACAACTCAGGAACGGGGCCGGATTCGGGATCAGCTTGGCCTCCCGCGGCACGTCCTGCTTCGAGTCCTCGCATCAACCTTTCCTGCATGGATTCACTTTTATTTTCATTTAATGCTTCAGCCATTGCTTGAACGGGAGTTGGTCCGTTCATGAAGTTACCCATTGCAAGAGAACCGTCGCCCTTAATGTGGCTCGCGTGGTTCCAGGCGTCCTTTCCGGTATAGGCATAGATTTCTCCAGAAGCAGTTACCGCCCCGACTTGTCGCCAGCTCCAGTGACTGTCAAAAGTTGAAAGGGTAGATTCAATTTCAGCGAATGACTTTCCTTTGTCCCAGAGTTCGAACATCTTGTGGGCGTTATGCGGATTTACTGTGGCCTGCGGGGAAGCGACCAGACCTTTTGGATTCCAATTGGGTAGTAGGCCATGATGAAAGGGCGCTATGCGCGCGCAGTTGATCGTTATCGTTGTTAAAGCAATCCCAATTTCTTGAGTGTCTGTGTTGCAAGCCATAACTGTGTAGGTCATTTGATTTTCCTTTGTTATTAGGTTCCTCGTAAGATTCCTGTCTTGTCAACGCGGGTCCGAAGAACGTCTAGTTCTTCTTCTGTTGGTGGAGTAGTTGTTGGAACGCTGTTTGGGATTACGAGACTAAATCCGGTGTTCAATTCCACTTCTTCACGTGTAACGCCAGGGTGTAGAGATTTTAGCCGCATCGTTTTTTCTTCCTCAGTAAAATCCATAACGCAGAGCGGAGTCACGCAGTACTTGGGCCCACCTCCCGGTATTCCCAGTTTTTTTCGGGCATCTGCTCCCCCCGAGTTCCATCCGACAGAGCTAATGAAGTCGCATTTTTCAACTAAAGTCCGAGCAGAGTGTTGATTAAGTACGATGTAGTAGCGGCCTACATGTGTACTCAAAGTTGGAGTTCCTACCGATCCAGGTCCTCTGAATTTCAGACGTTCATGATTTTCTCCAATACCAATCAGGTTAGTGTTTCCCCTAGGGTCGACTTGAATTCCACCAATGAAAAATACACGTTTGTTCCAGTCTTTTACTTGATCGAATCGGTGTCCCCTATCGCTGTAAGATTCGGCCCAACGAACCACTCTTCGATCCCATCCAAAGGCGGGTAACGGAAGAGATTCGAGGTGATGGACATTCATCCGAGTTCCGAGAAAAATCAGCTCCATGTTTGGGCCGTGCATGATATGGGCGAGGCGAACAGCAGCCTCAGGAACTGGTAACGCGACGCCTACTTGGAGGTGCTCGCCGTCTTTTAGTTCGCGTGAAAGGAAAACGGCCATTAGCTCTTGCGGTGTGCAGTTCATGTATTAGTACTCGTAGAGTGAGAGTAGTCGTTTTATGCCTACTTCTTCGAGATACTCTTCGTGTGAAGTAGGGGAAAAAAAATAGCGAGTAAGGAAGTCCTCGAGCTGCTCTCCTTGATCTTTTGCTACATCAATATAACTTCGAAGAAACGAAGTATCCTGCACATAATATCCCCGGCTGTAGAAGGGGTGAGCCCCATAGGGCATGCGAACAATTCCGTCCGCACCTGCAATCGTGGTAGCCCAAGGATTGGCTCTAACGTCCTCGTTGGATACGACTTTTTCCACTTGGACGATAGTCGCTTTCGCGGCTCGATATAAGAAGAGGTCTAGCCACCCGGGACCTTCGTAGTGTTGTACGTTGCCGTAAGCATCTGATTCTGCCGCATGAAGGAAGGCTATATCCGGCTTTATTGCGGGCACCGCCAGCAAAACTTGACCCTCAATCGGATCTTCGATGAGCTTCAGGTCCTTGTTGATTTTAGGTAGAGAAGTTCCTACTCCACCCCGCCAAGGCAGGTAGGGAAGGGCCTTCCCGGCCGCCTCGAGGCCGGTAGTAAGAATACCTTCCTCGCATTCCCAGACGTCCAGTTCGCCGCTTTCGCAAGCGCGTCGAAACGAAGGAGCAACGGCCACCCCAAAGCCACCTCCGGCGTAGTAGCTTATGACCTTTTTGACGCAGCCGCCTGCAATGAGCATGTCGAGTGACATGCCAGAAGCTATTACAGTTAGGTCGCGTATTTTGTTTCTAATTATTTGTCGAATAAATCCCATGGGAGCCGGTTCTCCGAAGGCGAGCGTCATCCCATGAGAGATTCTCGCAATCACTTCTTTCTCCGAAAGGATCTTTTTGCTTCGTTCGTTCTCCATCAAATAGAAGAATAGCTTGACAAGCCAGAAGTTTTCAACCTAAGACTGTGAGCTGGTCTTGCTAGCTCCGTTCTTGATGAAATTCTAAGATTTGTGCGATACAGCCCGTCAGTTTCTGAGCGGTAGGTAAGTGCAAAAATTCGTTGGGTCCGTGGGCATTGCTTCCGGGTCCAAGTACTCCCGTGATCACAAACTGCGCGTTTGGATACCGTTCTCCGAGCATGCCCATAAAAGGAATTGTGCCACCTTCGCCCATCATAACTGCTGGTCGGTCGAACCACGTGTTCGAAGCCTCTCTCAACGAGGCCTCGAGCCAAGGCGCTAGCCGAGGCGAATTCCATCCGGAAGCCGCCATTTCCGATGAGAAGCTAACCCTTGTGCCAGATTCTGGGCTGGCTTCAAGGCTTCGTCTAACCGCACGCGTCGCCCTTTCGGCATTTATTTGGGGTGGGATTCGGATCGAGAGTTTTGCTGAGGTTTGTGGTCGGAGAACATTTCCCGCTTCTTCAAGGGACGGAAGACCGGATGCCCCAGTGATTTCTAGTGAGGGTCCCCAAGTTCTTTTTAGAATTAATTCTGCCGGCTCTTCATCACCACTACAAGATTCTGCAAACGGAAATCGTCTGTACACGTTTTGTCCCAATATTTTTCCGGACAAATTGGCTTGAGCGATTCGATCCTCTGGAATCTCTCCTTTAAGTTCGTTCAAGAGGATCTCTCCAGTTTTTTCGTTTTCTAACCTTGAAAGAGCTTTTCGTAAAAGTCGAAATGACGAAGGTACGATGCCTCCCGCGTCTCCAGAATGGACACCTTCGTCCAATACCTCTACCGAGAGAATTCCCGATACCACTCCCCGAAGTGAGGTTGTGCACCAAAGTTGTTCATAGTTTCCACAGCCTGAATCGAGACAGATAACAAGTTCCGGGTCTCCGATGACTTGGGCGAGGTGGTCGATGTAGAAAGGGAGGTCGTAACTTCCACTTTCTTCACAGGCCTCAATTAAGATACTGCAGGGGGAATGAGGTATCCCTTGCTCATGAAGAGCTTTAAGCGCAGCGACCGAAGCAAAGACAGCATAACCGTCGTCTGCTCCACCTCTACCGTACAGCCGATCACCGGAAAGGACAGGTTTCCAAGGACCTAACCCAGAGTCCCATCCAGTCATCTCCGGTTGTTTATCAATATGACCATACAGGAGTACTTTTGAGTCACCTTTGCCGGGAATTTCGATCCAGATTAGTGGTGTTCGACCTTCAAGACGCACCACATTGACCTCCCAGTCTTCCGTAGCATGTTCTTTGCACCAATCGTAAATTAACTGAACCGCCCGTTCGATTGCTCCTTGGCTCTCCCAATTGGGATCAAAGGCGGGTGACTTCGCAGGTATTGCAATATATTCGCAAAGAGGATCGAGTATTTGCTTCCAGCTGTAATCAATAAATTCTTTGGACTTCGAAGTATTCATTGCTTCAAGAAGAATACCCGCTCTTAAGTTAAATTTGCCCGTGCTAGCGTAAAAATTTGCGTACTTTGAAAGGGATAAAATGCCAAAAGATCTAATTTTTGTAACGGGCGGTTCAAGTGGTATTGGTCAAGGAATGATTGAGGCCCGGACAGACCGTGATGCGCGGGTATTTAATTTGAGTCGTCGGTCGGGAAAAGAGAGTACTCATATTGAGGCTGATCTTGCAAGTATCAGAGGGTGGGATATTGCTGAGAAACTTTTTATGGAAGAGATTTCAAAATTTTCTGGAGAACGTATCCTGTTTATTCATTCGGCAGGCACTCTATCTCCAATTGGTTTTGCAGGGGAGCAGGACTCCGATAAGTATCGAAGTAATATTCTGTTGAATTCCGCGGCACCTCAGATTCTTGGGGATTCCTTTCTTCGCGCGCTCGCAAATTTCCCGGGACTAGGGGTCGTTCTTTTTATTGGCTCAGGTGCCTCACATACAGCATATGCCGGGTGGTCAGGATATTGCGGAGGCAAAGCGGCGGCAGATCAGTGGGTAAGGAGTGTAGGTATTGAGCTAACAGCAAGAGGAGACAAAAGTAAGGTCCTTAGTATTGCGCCGGGAATAGTGGAGACGGATATGCAGTCAGAAATAAGAAGAACAGAAGCAAAGGATTTTCCTGAAGTTGATATGTTTATATCCCTTCATAATCAAGGAGAGTTAAAGACTGCGGCCGAAGTTTCTGACAAGATCTGGACGGTACTAGATGCAAATCAATTCACGAATGGAGAAACCTTGGATCTTCGCGATATCTCATAAAATGTCCTGCTAATGATTAAGTCCCTCCAGACTAAAAACATCCCAAAGGAAGGCTTGCCTTTGTGAGGTCTTTTCATGATAGGGTAACGACAGACCCTATTATTTAAGGAGTCTGTGGAGGTAACGTATGACCGATTCAATTGTTGCACTGTGCGGTTTTGCAGGCTGGACGCTTGCTCTGATTTTCGTTCTTGTAAACGTTCGTCTTCTGAATAGTGTATCAACAGGGAAAGCTCTGAATTCTTTTTCTCCTGCAGGTGGTGATTTGGAAGGTTTTGGGCAAAGGGTTACGAGAGCCCACTTAAATTGTCTTGAGGTTCTGCCAGTAGCCGCAGCAGTTATCTTGGGAGCTGCTGTCTCAGGTAACAATGCCATAACGGACGCTTGGGCGATGATTTTCCTTTGGGCCCGAATTGCCCAGAGCGTTGTTCATCTCGTTGGGACAAGCGTCCCGCTCGTTTTGATTCGAGCAACGCTTTTCACTGTCCAGCTGGTTATTCTCGCAGTGTGGATCTACAAACTCCTTAACGTATGAGTTAGGCCTCCTTCCCCGGGGCAGAGCCCCGGGGACTATTACTTTGAGGTAATGTATGTCCGATTCAATTGTTGCACTGTGCGGTTTTGCAGGCTGGACGGTTGCTTTGATTTTCGTTCTTGTAAATGTTCGTCTTCTTAACATTGCATCTGCAGGCAAAGCCTTGAATTCTTTTTCTCCTGCAGGTGGTGATTTGGATGGTTTTGGGCAAAGGGTTACGAGGGCCACTTAAATTGTCTTGAGGTTCTGCCAGTCGCCGCAGTAGTTATCCTGGGAGCTGCTGTATCAGGAAATAGCTCCGTAACGGACGCTTGGGCGATGATTTCCTTTGGACCCGAATCGCTCAGAGCGTTGTTCATCTCGTTGGCACCAGTACTCCGCTCAAATTAATAAGAGGGACTTTCTTTTTCGTTCAAATAGTAATCCTGGCCGTTTGGGTCTATAAACTTATAGCGGTATAGGCGAGTTACTTTTTATTCGAGACAGAGCTGACCAGAAAAATGTTTGGAGGATCGATGAAAGTCCGTGGGTTGCATCATAACGCGTACAGGTGTCGCGATTCTGAAGAGACGAGAGCGTTTTATGAGGATTTCTTGGGGCTTCCTTTAGTGAAAGCGCTTTCAATAGGAACGACGAAGACCGGGCGCAACGCTTCAGCATTACATACTTTTTACGAAATGGCAGACGGATCATTCTTGGCCTTTTTTGAAGTGCCTGAGATGGAATTTGAGTTTAAAATTCAACACGACTTCGATCTCCACATTGCACTCGAAGTTACGGATGAGGATTTAGATTTAATGCTTCAGAAGACTTCGCGAGAAGGAAAAGAGGTAAGAGGTCCAGTTGACCACGGTCTTGTTCGATCGATTTACCTCAGAGATCCGAATGGTTATGTAATTGAGTTGACCGCCAAGACGTCTAGTCATGACAAAATAATGAACCCATCTGATAATAATGCTCGGTCTATTCTGGAGAATTGGCAAACTTTAAAGAGTATATCAGCGAAATTTTTGGTGCGTTAAGAGTAAGGTATTCTCAGAGTATTTGACATGCTTGATCACGTCTCTTTGAATTCTAAGGTCCGTTATTCTCGTAGGCGCTTATTTCTCCTTTTAATTTTCTAATCTTATAGAAGTATTGAATTTAGAGTTCGACTGGATAATGAGAAAAGTTATCTTTCGTAGACTTTGTAAAACGCTGGTAAGTCTCATAGGTTTACCCGGAGAGATAGATTGTTCTGTTTAGGAAAGCGATGAAATTTTATCTTACGATCTTTATCACTCTACTGACTGCAAACGCGGGTTTTGCGAAGTTGCCAACATGCCCTCAGGATAAATTCTTTAAAACATGGGATGGTTGTTTTGGGTCTCTGGTTGTGGACGATCGTTCAGAATATGTCGGTGAATGGCAGAACGGTAAACCTCATGGCTTTGGACAGTATGTCGCGGCCAATGGCATGCAATACAAAGGGGAATACAGAGAAGGAGTACCTTGGGGTGAAGGTAGGTTTACAGGAGATGATCGACGGTTATATGTCGGAAGTTACGTAAAAGGCGAGCGTGCAGGACACGGGACCTATACGTGGCCGGACGGTCGAAAATACGTTGGTGAGTGGAAGTCTGGTAAGGAGCATGGTTTCGGGATTTGGTCAAATGCGGAAGGGGATCGTTACGAAGGGGGATTTCAGGAAGGCAATCGTCATGGGAAGGGGACCATGACCGATCCCGACGGAGCGGAATATGTTGGGGACTTTACGGAGGGCGAGTGTACAGGGGAAGGGACCTATACGTGGCCGGACGGTCGAAAATACGTCGGCGAGTGGAAGTCTGGGGAGGAGCATGGTTTCGGGATTTGGTCAAATGCGGAAGGGGATCGTTACGAAGGGGGATTTCAGGAAGGCAATCGTCATGGGAAGGGGACCATGACCGATGCCGAAGGAGCGGAATATGCTGGGGATTTTACGGAGGGCCAGCGTACAGGGGAAGGGATCCTTACGTGGCCGGACGGTCGAAAATACGTCGGCGAGTGGAAGTCTGGTAAGGAGCATGGTTTCGGGATTTGGTCAAATACGGAAGGGGATCGTTACGAAGGGGGATTTCAGGAAGGCGAGCGTACAGGGGAAGGGACCTATACGTGGCCGGACGGTCGAAAATACGTTGGTGAGTGGAAGTCTGGTAAGGAGCATGGTTTCGGGATTTGGTCAAATACGGCAGGGGATCGTTACGAAGGGGGATTTCAGGAAGGCAATCGTCATGGGAAGGGGACCATGACCGATCCCGACGGATTGAAATATGTTGGGGACTTTACGGAAGGCGAGCGTACAGGGAAAGGGACCCTTACCTGGCCGGACGGTCGAAAATACGTCGGCGAGTGGAAGTCTGGTAAG
>Ga0310344_10000726_pt1 | contig 25651 bp, 21 predicted proteins | sample HC15DNA20200_MG_FD_203801 | JGI IMG/M metagenome (GOLD analysis project Ga0310344, IMG submission 203801) | Marine microbial communities from station ALOHA, North Pacific Subtropical Gyre - HC15-DNA-20-200_MG | ecosystem: Environmental > Aquatic > Marine > Oceanic | place: Pacific Ocean: North...
AAATTTTCATGGTGCCACGCCAGAAGAAGATATTTTTACCATCATAGTTAAAGATAGGGATCATGAACGTCGACTTTATGAAGTATTAATTTTAAGAAGGGTTTTAGAAATTAATCCTGATCTTAAGCTAAATATCCGAGATTTTAGACCTGGAATTGAAATTTTATTTCCAGCTCCAGAAGTGTTAGAAAAAAATGTTCATGTTGTAGATCGTGACGTAGCTCGATATTTTTATGAGGTCAACAATTATTACGGGATGTTTGAGATGGAATTTAACCGAAAAACAGCCACTGTTGGACGTTTGCTAGATAATCGTTAGATCAAAAATGTGATACAAGTCATTGTTTTTGATTCTTTATCATGCTATTTTCATCAGAGTTCGGGGCTTACAGCCTGTATACAAAATAAATAAAGAGGAATTAAATCATGAAAATGATTAAGTCATTGGTAGTTTCTGCGTTCTTGCTAGCGCTAATGACCCCTGCGACTATTTATGCAGATGGTCATGCTAGTCCAGCCGTTGAAGCTGCTATCGATGCTTTGAAGGATCATATTGATAATCATGTTGGCGAGGGTCAGCTTGACGACCAAGATAAGGATGGTCTTAAAGACTTTGCAAAGAGTTTAGAAGAAGCAGCTCGTGGAGAGCACCAAGAAGGTGGCTGTGAAAATTGTGCTGGTGATGTTATGACAGAAATTAGTGATTGGACCAGTAATCTTGAGTGGTCAGATGGACAAGATCAGGGAGAATTTGTAATGGCTTTGATGGATCTATATTCGGATCTTGAAAATGCTATTCATCAAGAAGAAAATGAAAGTCATGAAGGTGAGCATCATGAAGGACAGGGTCCAACTTTCGCAGATGTTGACACTGATCAAGATGGTGTGATAAGTGAAGATGAAGCTTCAGAAGCTTTTGGCCATGAAGATGACTTCGAAGAAAAGTTTGCAGAAGTTGATTCAGATGGTGATGGAGAAATAACTTCAGAAGAGTTCTACGCAGCATCACCTCCTGGTGGTGAAGGTGAGCATCATGAAGGTGAGCATCATGAAGGTGAGCATCATGAAGGTGAGCATCATGAAGGACAGGGTCCAACTTTTGCAGATGTTGACACTGATCAAGATGGTGTGATAAGTGAAGATGAAGCTTCAGAAGCTTTTGGCCATGAAGATGACTTCGAAGAAAAGTTTGCAGAAGTTGATTCAGATGGTGATGGAGAAATAACTTCAGAAGAGTTCTACGCAGCATCACCTCCTGGTGGTGAAGGTGGAGCTCCAGTTGTTCATCAATTTCACCATATTGCTGGTGATGACCACTTGTTAGATGAGAACGAAGCTTCAGCAGCTTATCCTGATTCTGAAGAAGGTCGTTTCGAAGAATTAGATCAAGATGGTAATGGAACAATTGATAGTGCAGAATATTATGATGCTGTTGCTGATGGAATGAGAGATTTTCAAGAAGAGGGTGTTCAGCCTATAGCAAGTTGGGGTGATTGGACTCTCCACAATTGTGCTGCATTGTGTGCTGGTTTAGAAAGTATTCCTGATGAAAATGATGCTGCCGTTAGTGTTGAGCAAGGTCAAGAGAATGGATGCCCATGTGCTCAAACTGGTCCTCCACCTAGCGACTATTAATCAATTTAATTCATTATAAGTCAATGAGACCCCCGTTTCGACGGGGGTTTTTTTTAATAATTTGGAACTTTTTCTTTTTGGACTTGTTTATAATTTAGAATGCACAAAAACTTCACGTAGCAAAACCCCACAACCCCAAATACTCTAATGCTACGTTAGGGCCGTGAGGAATCACGGCCCTTCCCCTTTTTAGCCAAAACATGCTAATACCAATTAATAAAAATTTAATTGGTATTAGCATGTAAGTTTTGAGTAGTATCCCTCGGTTATATGAAACGGTATTATTTAGCAATGTTCATGGTTTGTGGACTTTTTTCCCAACCTTACCGTGCACCTCTTACATGGTCTTGGACTGGCAGAGTGCATCCTGAACTAATATGGTATACAATTTCGACTGAAAATTTTAACATTCACTATCACAGTGGAATAGAAGAAATTGCTCGTCATGGAGCAACTATTTCTGAAAATGTTCTACCTAAACTTCTTGAACAGATGGAATTGGAGTCCATACCTACTATTGACATTGTATTTACTTCAGCTGATCAGGTACAAAATGGTTTTGCAACACCATTTTACAGTACTTATATCTGGGTTGATCAAAATGATGCAATTTTATGGGGAGAAGGAAAAAAATGGTTAGAGCATGTAATTCCTCATGAACTCCAACATATTGTTTTTTTTCATAGAACACGTTCTTGGTTACCTAGCCCATTAGATGTTTTAATATCCGATCTTCCATTCTGGGTTATAGAAGGGATAGCCGAATACAAGACAGAAAAATGGAGGCCTTACCGGGCTGACCTCCAACATAAAGTACATATTTTGAGAAATAAAATGGAAGAAATGGATCCCCACCATGATGGTTTCTCAAAAATGTTATACTGGTCAGATCGATTTGGGGATTCTACCATAGTTAAAACCTTACAATGGCGTAACTCACTTAAGCTTTTCAGCTTTCCAAAAGCATTTAAAGAAGTGACAGGAATATCAGTTAATCAGTTTGAAGAAGATTGGCGAAGACACATGAATACATATTATTATGGAGTTCGCGCCCAGAAAGAACCCATGGAAGACGTAGGACAAGTTGTATCATTGCCAATAAAAAGAATGATCTCATTTATGTTTGATCCCGATTCTTCTAAGATAGCTCTTATTGGTAAAGATGATAATGATCAGTTAGACATGTCTTTTTTTATAGCCAATCGTGATTCATTGGCGGAGCTTGAGAAAAAAGAAGCTTTGGAAGCTGATTCAACGAAATCTAATAGCAACCAAAAAATAATTTGGGAAAAAGAAGAAGTAGACTTTGGTCGGTTTCACAGAAGTTTTTCATGGTCACCAGATGGAAAAAAGATTGCATATTCAAAGTACCATTTTGGTACTAATCAATCGTCGGTCTGGGATATTCGTATTTATGATTTAGAATCAAAAAAAGGTCGATGGCTAACTAATACTGGAAGAGCAACATATCCTATTTGGTCTAGCAATGGGGAATCCATCATTTATGTTTCACATCAAAATAGGGTGGCAAATCTTTACATGGCTGATTTACTAAATGGCAAGTCAGAACCAATAACTAAATTCGTTGAAAGTACCCAGATAATTACTCCAGCCTTGTCTCTTGATGGAAAAAGGATCGCATTTGCTATGTCGAACAATGATTCAAATCTTGATTTATGGTTACTTGATATTAATAGCGGTCAAATAAAGCGTCTAACGAAGCATCCTTCTGCGGATTATCAGCCGGTTTGGACTGAAAAAGGTAAAGCTATATCAATTACTTCTCATCGTAGTGGTACACCAAATATTCATACGATTAACCTTAATGACTCAACGATAAATCAGAATACTGATGTTGGTGAGGCTATTTGGACTCATCAATTGGTACCAAATGATTCCACTATTTTTTCTACTACACTTTCTGATGTTGATACAATCAGAGTTATGAAAGTATCACCTAAGAGAAAAATTGGTACAGATCCACTTTCGATCATGGATAGTTATAGTAATTGGTTAAAGGTCAGGCCAGTATACAATCTTGATGAGATCAATATTAATGAAAATATTGATCTAAGTAGTCCTAATAAATATAATTTTACCAAGCATTTGAAGCATGTTACAACTATTATGTTGCCAGGTACACAAACCTCTGTATTTACTCAGTGGATTGATGGGCTTGGCCGACATATTTTTACTGGTTTAGGATTTACAGACTTTCTTTCAAAAGAAGGATCTGGTTTTTTACTATCCTATCAGAATGCTCAACATGGCCCACTATGGGGGATTTCATATTCTTTCAATACTAACGCAGCTTATCGTCGATATGATAAAAGTCGCTTTGGTCTTCTAGAAATGAAAAATGGTTTAGACATTAGGCTTTTTCATCCATTTAATAGTGGGGAGAGCCTTTCGTCTAATAGTCTTTTTTCAGCAGCTGTTTCATTTATGGATAGGCGACCAATTGTATCAGATAGTATAAGTTTGGTGACAGGCGACTGGTTCGAAAGAAAAGAATCTGACTATAGTTCCCTTCCATTACCTGAATCTGGCAGAGATGCTGTCATTTCTTTGAAATATAGATGGGTAGATAGACGACCTCACTTATGGAACGCCCTGATTCCTCGTAAAGGAAAGGGTTTGATATTAAAAGCGGATAAAGCGACTTCAGTTTTTTTTGGTATATTTGATTATACTAGATTTACAGCTGATGGTTTTATAAATATTCCAGCGGGTCCTACGGCATTTTATCTTCGATTAAAAGGCATCATGGTATCTGGTTCTCCCCCAGCTCATGATTATGTAGGTCTTAGCAAAGATGAATCTATTTATTTTTCACCTATAGCGGGAGATTTTTCATCATCAATATTTGAATTATTTCCAGAGAATCATAATCCACGAGGTTGGAATGGTACAAGCTTAGGCAACCGTTTAATTTTTGGATCATTTGAATATAGGCTGCCGGTTATTCCGAAAGCATTATCATTTGCATTAATTTCTGATTTTGGAAATGTTTGGGAAGATGGAGGAGAAAAAATGGAATCTATTATGACTTATGGGGCTGAGGGCAGATTATCTTTTGGTCCTTTGGTTCTGGCTTTAGGAAGAGCACGGCCAATTCAATCTAAGTATACTTCTGCTATAGAAACGTACTTTAGAATGGCTTTGATTAACCCTTTCTAGGTATGAAAAGAAAAGGATTAATTCTCTATTTTATATTCAGGTTTATGCTTTCCAAATAAAGATGTATTTTACTTTATCGGGTAATTTGTTCTCGAATAATCACGAGGATTGCTGCCTGGGGAACAATTAAATATTTTTTTTCTTCCACATTAATTTCTACAGAAGCTTTTTTTAGGAAGAGAGCATAGTCGCCCGTTTCAACCTGAGAGGGTATGTAACGAACATTGTCTGTATCGGTTTTCCAAGGTTCTTCTTCAACACTGTTTGGTTCTGAAACTGGGAGACCTGGACCAACTTCTACTACAATACCACCCCATACATCTTCTTTCTCACGGACTGTAGGTGGGAGGTAAAGACCCGCAGGAGATTTCTCAGAGGACTCATCGGGACGAATCAACACGCGGTCACCAATGACTATTATTTTTCTTTTACCAACTCTCATTTTCTATCTCAAAAATAATGATTTCTTCCTTATCAAGTAATAGATTTATCATGTATGAAATGTAAAAGAGAACTTACTATTACATTACTCAATCTAAAAAATATGATTTTTTGGAAAACTAAATCACGGATACTAGAATTAGTCTAAATTCAATCTACAAATGTTTAAACGTATAATAGGACTTGCAAAGCCTCATTGGTTACTCCTCAGTGCCTCTATTCTGGCATCAATTGTATTCGTTTTCTTCAATTCCCTGTCTATTTGGCTAACGGCATCATTCATTAGCAATATTCTTATTGATTTTGATACTCTAGTAGGGATTCAGAAAGAGCTGATAACCTCTAATGAAAGAACAGCCAATGAGACTTTAAAAATGTTAACTAATAAATTAATTCTTGGTTCCACTCCACTTGACACACTTAAGAGATTATGTATTTCGATTTTCTTTATATTTATTCTGAAAAACATATTTCTATATTTGAAGAATTTTTCTGCTGGATTAATGCAGTTGAGGGTTATTACCAGCTTAAGAAATCAGCTTTTTAATCACCTTACATCTCTATCTTTATCATTTTTCAATAGTAAACGGGCTGGAGATCTAACATCTATAGTACTTAATGATGTGGCAACAATGAGGCGCACCTTCTCAGTTAGTTTTCAAAAACTTCTTGTTGAACCTATTAATATTCTTACTTTTATTACTCTTCTTTTTCTTATCAATTGGAAGCTGACGTTTGCGGCCATGCTTATTCTTCCATTGGCTATAATTCTTATGGTGTGGGTTGGTAATAGTATACGAAGAAAAGCAAAGCGATCCTCCATCCAGATAGCCGGGATTGTTTCGATTCTACAAGAAGTTCTCGGTGCAATAAGAATTGTTAAAGCTTTTGTGATGGAAAACGCAGAAAAAATAAAATTTCATAGAGAAACTGCTCAGTATTACCGACTTCAAAAACGCCAAATGAGTCTTCGCTTAGCTTCATCTCCAGTAACAGAAATGATTGGTGTCACCATGGGTGTTATCCTCCTTTGGCTGGGAGGACAAGATGTGCTTATTGATAATTCTATGGAACCGGAAGATTTTATTCGATTTATTTTACTTTTATTTTCCATTCTCAACCCTATAAAAAGTCTTAATATGGTCAATTCAGAAATACAGACAGCTCTTGCCTCTGCAGAAAGGGTGTATGAAATACTAGATGCGGAATCTACAATTGTTGATTATAAAGATGCGAAACCCATAACTAATTTGCAGAAGTCTTTATCTTTTAAAAATGTTCATTTCTCTTATGAAGATAGTAAAAATGAAGTTCTCAAAAGAATTTCATTTGAAATTAATCGAGGAGAGGTTGTGGCTGTTGTTGGAGAGAGTGGAGCAGGTAAATCAACTATAGCTGATCTTATTCCAAGATTTTTTGAAGTATCGGACGGTTCTATTGAAATTGATGGTAAAGATATTCGAAGTCTTAAGAAAAGATCCTTAAGGGCTCTTATGGGTATAGTTCCGCAAGAGACAATACTCTTTAATGATACTATCGCGAATAACATTGCGTATGGTCAATCAGGTATATCTGAAAATAGTTTACGTAAAGCAGCTTTAGCTGCTAATGCCCTTGATTTCATTGAAGAGCAACCGCATGGTTTCGGCACAGTCATTGGTGATCGTGGTGTTAAATTATCGGGCGGACAAAGACAGCGTTTAGCTATTGCTAGAGCTATTCTAAAAAATCCACCTATTCTAATAATGGATGAAGCAACATCATCACTTGATAGTGAATCAGAAAAGAAAGTAAAACAGGCCATTGAGCGTTTAATGAAAGACCGAACAGTTTTTGTCATTGCTCATCGCCTTTCGACAGTTGTAAATGCTGATTTGATAATCGTTTTAAGCGATGGGAAGATTGTGGAAAGGGGTTCTCACGATCAACTTCTTGATGAAAATGGTCACTATAAACAGCTTTATAATGTTCAATTTGGATCAATTAAATAGGAGAGAAAAATAACTGACCAACAAAAAAAGGTTGATGTACTAGTATGTTTCGGAACTCGTCCTGAGGTAATTAAATTTTTCCCAGTCATAGAAGCATTATCATCAAACAAATTATCATTTTCCACACTACTTACTGGCCAACACAAAAGCCTATTTGAAGACGTAGCTTCACTTATACCAACACCGGATATTCAATTGGATGTTATGCGAGACTCTCAATCTCCATCTGACGTTATGAGGCGTATAATGGGTGAGCTTACAAAGCACTTTGATTATTTAAAACCTAGAATGGTTTTGGTTCAGGGTGATACTACTACTGCTACCGCTGTAGCTTTAAGTGCATTTTACCATAATTTACCAGTTGGACATATAGAGGCAGGATTAAGAACTCATGACTTGACTGCTCCTTTTCCTGAAGAGTTAAATCGACAACTTATTTCTCGCGTTTCAAAGTTGAATTGGGCACCCACTCAAATGGCAATGCAAAACCTTGAAAATGAAGGATGTAAAGGTATCTTTTTTACCGGTAATACAATTGTAGATGCTTGCCTTAAGTTTAATTTTCCAATAAAATATACAAATAAAGTATTAGTAACACTTCATAGACGAGAAAATTTTGGCGAACCCATGAAAAAACTTTTTCTACAAATAGAGGAATTAGCTGAAAATAATAGTCATCTTGAATTCATCTTTCCAATGCATCCAAATCCTGAGGTAATAAAACATTGTGGCCTTTTAAAAACTGTGTCCGTAATCGATCCACTTCCTTATCAAGAACTTTTAAAATTGCTTAGTGAGGTGCGTTTTGTCATTTCTGACTCAGGTGGGATACAAGAGGAGTGTGCTACTTTCAAGAAAAAAGTAATTGTGTGTAGGTCCTCAACAGAAAGGCCAGAAGGTGTCGAAGCAGGTTTTGCCATGACTGTAGGTACTGATATAAAAAGCGCATTTTCTTGGGCAAACGATTTTCCAGAATGGAAAGGTCAGAATCCTTACGGTGATGGAAAAGCAAGTGAAAGGATCATTTCTTCTATTAAAAACTTCTTGGAACAGTAGAATGGGGACAAAATATGCGCTTGTTGGAAATAATGAGCAGATAGCCCATAGGATGTTGGAAGAAGTAACAAGGATTCTTGAAGACTCTCATATCAAGTATTGTCTTACAGCAGGTACACTTTTAGGTATTGTAAGGGAGAAACGTTTACTTCCCTGGGATACTGATCTTGATATTCGCATATTCAGAGAGGATATAAAAAAAATCCCTCGAGTACTATGGAAAATTCGTTTTTCCGGATACTTAGCGAGGGTTCGGCGTCAAGAACACACTGATCCTCCTCTTATAAAAGGGGAACAAAGAATAATAAAAATTTTTAATAAAGCAGGTTTTTTAAAAAAAGGAAACGTCACAATGGACTGTTTTATTGCTTCCAAGGAAAATGGGAAGTACGTATGGTCATGTGGTGGGCCGAAACTATATACTAAGAAATCAGTACCTTCCCATTTTTATGATGACACTCGTTCTTTGGATTTTAGAGGAAAAACTTACTATGTACCGAAGAAGACTGAAGATTATCTTACATTTCGATACGGGGATTGGGAGAAACCAATTAAGACTTGGGATTATACAAAAGATGATGGCGCCATAATTTCATCGGAACGGGAAAATTGAAAGTGCCAACACAAGCAATCATTCTTCTTGCGGGCTCGGGTAGCCGTCTTGGAGTTTATACTGAAAAAATCCCCAAATGCATGGTTGAAGTTGCGGATAAGCCTTTGCTAATTCGTTTGCTTAGTCAACTTGAAAAGATAGGTGTTCAGCAAGCTATTCTAGTAGTTGGTTACAAAGCAGAACTAATAAAGGAAATTGTTGGAAATTCATATGGAAAACTTTCCATTCACTATGTTGAAAATAAAGTTTGGGAGACTACAAATAACATTGTATCACTTAATCTTGCTATTGATTTATTGAGCACTAATTTTTTTCTTTTAGAAGGGGATCTTTTCTTTTCAAATGGAGTGCTTGAAAAACTATCTGAGGAAAACTCAATGGCTGTTGATAATTATAAAGAAGGAATGAACGGTACGGTAATTGTTTCAAATGACAATGGATACGTAAAAAAGATTTATCTTGAGAATAATCCAAATAGACCTGATAAATATGATAAACTTTTTAAAACAGTGAATGCATATTCAATGGTTTACGAAATATTTAAAAAAGAATTAGCTCCTCGAATACAACAATTAATCGATAATGGTCAAAAAAACATTTATTATGAGCAAGCGTTTGCTGATGCGACTGATGATGGGATTGTATCTTTTAAAATTATTAAGTTTAAACAGAAAGATTGGTGTGAAATTGACACAGAAGAGGATTTGTTGAAAGCTCGAGAAATTTTCAAAACATAACTATTCCATTCTGTAATCCAATCTTCCCGAATATAATAATGATATAATTTTATCCGCGAAATTTCGACACAAATCATCTATTTCAAATTTTGTTTTTTTAAGTTTAAAATTCATCTGATTTTTTATTGATAGAGGCTCTGTCCTTGATAGATCATATCCCAATCTAAATAATTCCTTCCCAGCAGCCCATTGGATAAGAGAGACTTGATAAGTTGTTAGATCTCTTTTCCATCTTCCAACTGATTTACTATTGATAGATTCTCGAGTTGCTTTATGCCAAGCTAGCTTATAGTTTGGAATTGAAAGTTTTGAAGCTTTTTGGAAATCAAGCATTTTTGGATCGTATTCTTCGTCAAGGAATTGACAAAGACGACTTAATTCGTATTCCGGATTTGTAATTAAGTGTTCATACCTTAACTCAATGTATTCATCTACTTTAGTGTTCTGACAGGCGGATAAACCATGCATAATTGCCGATTTCCAATTCAAAATAGAATGTTCCAATGTTTTGTGCCACCAAGGCATTTCATTTAAGGAAGCAACGACATCACGACAATCTCTAATTATATGAATAATTTGTGCATCAGGATACAGTTTTCTTAGTTTATCCATATGATGAATGTAGTAGGGTCGTTTGTCTCCCCAGCGTTTTTTTCTATGTTTTTTTGCATAAGAATGAAATGGTATGGCTAAAGCTGCTCCTAATGATTTAGAGGAGAGTACTCCATTTACAACATCTTTTAATTCAATATTTAGATCAATCATTTTTGTGGAAGCATTAAAATTATTATTAAACCATAAGGCTAGTTTTTTACGATTTTTTTCATTTTCAAGATTTCCAAACATTAGTCGTCGCTTATAAATTTTTTTCATGTACTTTGTTTGTGGAGGAAGTGCGATTTTTGGATGAGAATGAAGCATCAGTCGAAGAAGGGTAGTCCCTGATCTTTCACTGCCAACTATGAATATAGGTCTCATATACCTCCTTACATTGGTTACACAAAAATAGTGGTGTTTTGAGTAGTGAGCCAATATTTATAAGTTTTACCACTCTAGGGTTCATTTAATCAATAAAAATCTGAAAAAAAATGATTTCCGTTCTTTTTGAGACACATCACCTTTATTACTATCCAAATTTTTTGCCAATTATTAATGAGATGAAAAGAAGAGGTAATTACTCAATTTCAATGTCTATTCCTAAAACAATTAATGATAGAGAGCGTATTAATCTGAAGAAAGTCAGCGAAACAGAAAATATAGAGTTTATTGATGGGTCAAATGAAAGCAGTAGACAAAATGAATTACAAAAACGACAGTTTGATGTCGTTATTGTTGGCGTTCCAGGCATGCTTGAAAAAGTAGCTTCAAAGAATGCATTAGCAATAATGGTTTACCATGGAATTGGCTTAAAGCAAAGCTATTATAAAGATGTTTCTTCACGTATAAATATCCGAGCTGTTGAAAGTGAAATGAGGTATAAAGAATTAAAGTTAAAAGGAGAAAAAAATCTTCTTTTAACAGGTTACACAAAAATTGATCCTCTATTCAAAGAAAAATCCAAACTTAAATTGATAGACTTAGAAGCACTTGATTTAGATCCTAATAGAAAAACTATTCTTTATGCTCCAACATTTTATCCTTCGTCAGCAGATAAGCTTTTACCCTATTTACCAAAACTTTCAAAAAATTATAATTTGATTATAAAACTGCATGGTTTTAGCTGGAGTCAAAAACGATACAAACATCATAGTATGATAGCTAAAAAAATTTCGGGGAAAGGTATTTATCTTGCCCCAGAAGAAGATTATAATATCGTACCTTATTATTCTATTTCTGATGCAATGATTTCAGATATTTCATCCACACTTTTTGAATATCTTGCGCTAAATCGTCCTATTTTTCAAACTACTTTTTTTACACCGCGTTTAAAGCATCTAATCTTTAGTCCAAAATTGAGAAAGAGACTTGACTTAGATAGATCAGAGAAAATTAATTTCACTTATGTAATAGAAAATCCTGAACAAATTTTTTCCATTGTTGAAAAAGTACTTAATGAAAAAGACACGCTTTCTTTCTATCGTGAACAAGCCTTGAAAGAATTCCTATATGAAACTGATGGAAAAGCTTCTTGCCGACTTATTGATGCTATAGAAGAAAAATTGAAATGAAAATCGGAATTTTTGTTCCTAATTGGATCGGAGATGCAGTTATGGCACTTCCATTTTTAGCTATGTGTAGACAAATGCATAAAAAAGATAAGGTTATAATCATTGGTCGTGAATGGGTATGTCCAATTTTTGAAGCTAGTCCGTTGATAGATCAACTAATTCCTATACAAAATGATGAAGATAACGGTTTTTCTGGAGCAACTAAAGTTGGAAAAAGACTTAAAGAACTTGATCTTGATAAAGTTTACATCCTTCCAAATTCTTTCCGGTCAGCTTACATAGCATGGTTATCCAAAGGAAAAGAAAGAATAGGTTATTCTGGTGAATTAAGATCTTTTTTCCTCACTAATTCGCATTCTTTGCCTTCTTTAAAAACACACCGTTCTAACTATTACCTCAGTCTCATAGACAAAGAATTATTTGATATTTATCCTAGGGCAATATATCTAAAAGAAAATGAAGTTAATAAGGCAAAAGAGTATCTAGATTTATTAGGTATTAAATCACCTTTGGCAATTTTCCCTGGAAGCGTAGCTGCTTCTAGACAACTACCCAAATCAATTTTGTCTCGAATTCTTGAATTGGCATTAAATGATAAAGACGATATTATACTCATAGGTGGAAAAGAAGATGTTGTGGTTGCAAATGAACTGGTTAGAGAAACTGATAGTAAAAGGGTCAAATCAGTTTGCGGAAAAACAACATTAAGGGAAAGCATTGCTTTAATTTACCTTTGCAGTGGAGCAATAGGTGCTGATTCAGGTTTGGGACATATTGCAGCAAATCTAGGTTTACCAATATTATCTTTGTTCGGAGCAGGAGATCCTAGGAAAACAGCTCCTATAGGAGATAGGGCAGATTTTTTTTATCAAAATGTTCATTGCAGTCCTTGTAATAAGAATTTATGCTATAATGAACAGGATCCTTTACTTTGTCTAAATAGTATGTCTCCGGAGAAAATTTGGATTAGATATTTACAATTGTTAAAAAGAGTCAATACTTAACAAAAGGTCTTGTAGTTTAGAACCATTATGAAAGCAATCATTCTCGCCGCTGGTGTAGCACGTAGATTGTACCCGATTACATTAACGAAGCCTAAATGTTTACTTGAAGTTTTTGGTCAACCTATAATTGACTATCAGATGAAAGCACTAGAAAAGATTGGTGTAAAAAAAGTAACTGTTGTAATTGGTTATCTAAGTGAAATGATAATTAGTCATCTAAACAAAAACTTCTCAAAAATGGAAATCAATTACGTAAATAATCCTCATTTCTTTGAAACAAACACATCTTATTCTCTTTATCTATGCAAAGAAGAATTATGTAAAACTGACTTTCTATTGATGAATGCTGATGTTCTTTATCCTCTGGAATTGATTAGGCGGATAGCAAGTGATTCTCGAGATAATGTTCTTGCTGTAGAAGTTAAATTATGTGGACAAGAAGAAGTAAAGGTTATTGAGGGGGAAGATCAAAGAGTTGTTGCTATAGGAAAAGAATTAATTGAGCAAAATTCTTTAGGAGAATTTATAGGTGTTGCAAGATTCTCAAAAACTTTTGGACGTCTTTTTGCGGATTCTCTGACACAACTAATTACTGAAGGAGGAAAGGGGGAATATTTTGAAACAGCATTACATCCATTGCTACCAACTTCTAAAGTTTACTATAGTGATATTTCAGATCTACAATGTATAGAAGTTGATTTTATTCAAGATCTAGAAAAAGCAAAGGAGATGGCATCTTCTGATTTATTTGATGACCAACGTTAAAATTCATAATTAAAGCTCAATCGACCTACCCAATAAGGTTCAAGCATATTTGTATTATAAATGATATATCGTACGTTAGGTGAAATTTGGAAGTTTGAGGAAGGATTATAGCTTAGACCCATTAATAAAATATTTTTGCGCATTTCAGGATGTCCAACAGAAGACTGATATATATCTACCCTACCAAGTAATGAGAACTTTTCTGTTTTGGAAATGTTTCCATAGAAAGCTAATATTCTCTCCTGGTGATTAAGTCCCTCGTCATGTTCCAAATGAAATTCATATCCTAATCGTAATGATTTCTTTGAGTATCCAGCAAATCCACCTAGACGATAAACCATAGAAACTTTGTTAGAATTTGCTGAGTAAGGTTCAAATGAAAAAATACCACCCCAATTTCTTCCAGAATTGACCAGCAAATTTTGCTCACCTTGACTTACTAGTAGACTTATCCTTTTATGCCGATCATTATCAGGTTTTTTGAACCCCGTACCATTATAAGCTGCCAAGTGAATAAAAAATTGATTAAAATATTTTTTCCATGAAACACCTAGATCGGCACTTTGGGAAAAATCATATAAGTGTCCAGGAAATTTTTCGATAAAACGATATCCCCATGTTTTTTTATTAGGTCCGAAATAATTTGTGGATTGAGGACCAATGATGAAAGATCCAATTGGAGTATTCCATGTAATATTTGCCATCTTTATAAAAACATTTATTCTGCCATCAATTGTAGATGTTCCAGCATCAGTAGTTAAACGAAAAGAAAGTTCATCAGAGATCTTTTCTGTAAAATTTAGATATGCTCTTCTAAGATGAAATGCAGAATAAACACCTTTTTGAGAACTCATATTTAGATCAAAAAATACTTGAGAAGATATTTCCAAAGGAAATATTGGCGATATCAATAAAGAAAATATTATTAGAACTGCTTTAAAAATTTTTATCATTAGCCTAAATTTAGGAAAAATAGGTAACATCGTGTGCTTTTCGATTAGATAGAAGAACTATATATTAGCATACGTTTTATGAAAGAATTATTAATGATTAGATTTTATTGTTTTTGATTTAATTATGTCATCAATAAAAATAGATTTAGATGGCAAGAGATTTGACCTTCCTGTCATAGAGGGGTCTGAAGGTGAAAAAGCGGTAGATATAACCCATTTTCGCAAGGAAACAGGTTACATTACTTATGATCCGGCTTATGTAAATACAGGATCATGCTCTAGCGGAATAACATTTATAGATGGAGAAAAGGGCATTCTTCGATATCGCGGTATACCTATTGAGGATTTAGCGTCAAAAGCATCATTTCTTCAAGTTTGTTATCTATTAATATATGGTCAACTTCCAACTGTTGAAGAGGCTGATCAATTTTCTGGTGAAATTACTCGTCATACTATGATACATGAAGATTTTAAGCGATTTTTTGATGGTTATCCAATGAATGCTCATCCAATGGGTGTGCTTGCTTCAACAGTAGCGGCGCTTTCCACCTTTTATCCTCAAGGTGAAAACAATGATATTGATCTTAATATTATTCGTCTTCTTGCAAAAATGAAAACTCTTGCGGCTTTTGCTTACAAAAAGTCAACGGGTCAGCCATTCATGTATCCACGAAATGATCTATCCTTTGAAGAGAATTTCCTCTACATGATGTTTGGTGTGCCAGCGGAAACTTATGAGCCAAATAATGTCATTGTTGATTCTCTTAGGCTTTTGCTTATACTTCATGCAGATCATGAACAAAATTGTTCAACATCAACTGTTCGAATGGTAGGCTCAAGTGGGGCAAATCTATTTATTTCAATTGCATCTGGTGTCGCGGCACTTTCTGGTAGATTACATGGCGGTGCGAATCAAAAGGTGATTGAGATGCTTCAAATGATTCGAGATGATGAAGGTAATTACCAAAAATATATTGATATGGCTAGGGATACTAACTCTGATTTTAGATTATTTGGTTTTGGACATCGTGTATATAAAAACTTTGACCCAAGAGCAAAGCTTCTTAAAGCTGCTGCGGATAATGTACTTAATGAACTTGGTGTAAATGATCCTTTGTTGGAAATAGCAAAACAGTTAGAGGAAGTAGCTCTAAAAGACGATTATTTTCTTGATAGAAAGCTTTATCCTAATGTTGATTTTTATTCAGGTATAATATATAGAGCTCTAGGAATACCCACTACAATGTTTACGGTAATGTTTGCTTTGGGAAGGCTTCCAGGTTGGATTTCTCAATGGAAGGAAATGAGGGAAGATCCTAAATGGCGGATTTACCGTCCTCGCCAGATATATACTGGAAGGACAATTACCAAATTTGAAGAAAAAAATAAGTAGCTCTAAAAGCCTCTGAGTTCTACAGACCTTGCAACACGATCAATTCCTACCATAAAAGCTGCTGTTCTAAAAGACACATTCTTTTCTTTGCGAAGAGTTGTCACTTCTTTATAGGCGGAAGTCATTTTAGCCTCAAGTTTTGAATTGACCTCGTCTTCTTCCCACCTGAATTGCTGTAGGTTTTGAACCCATTCAAAGTACGAAACTGTAACTCCTCCAGCATTTGTGAGTATGTCTGGGATAACTGGAATAGATTTTGAGAATAATATTTCGTCACCTGGAGGTGTAGTCGGTCCATTTGCAGCTTCTATAACAAACCGGCAATTTAGATTTTCAGCGTTCATTTTATGAATTACCCCACCTAATGCAGCCGGAATTAGAAAGTCACAATCTAGTGACAATATATCTTCATTAGAGATTGATTCTCCTTGGCCAGACTTTTCAATAACCCCATGTTCTTTTACATGATCAATAAGACTAGGAATATCTAGTCCTCCGGGTTCATGTAAACCACCAGTTACGTCACTAACAGCAATAACTTTACACTCAGATTCGTGAAGGAACTTTGCTGCAAATGAACCAACGTTACCAAACCCTTGAATTACAGCTGTTGCTTTTGATAAATTAATTCCAAATTCATTAGCTGCTTCTCTGATAGTAAAGAAAACTCCACGTCCCGTTGCTGATTCACGACCAAGAGACCCACCTAATTCAATGGGTTTACCAGTAACAATTCCAGGACTATGACCTTCATTTTGACTGTATTCATCCATAAACCACGCCATGATTTGTGCATTAGTATTTACATCTGGTGCTGGAATGTCTTTATTTATACCGATAACTGGACTAATTCTACGAAAAAATCGTCTTGAGAGTTGTTCAATTTCCCTTTTTGAAAGTTTTCTTGGATCAACAGTAATTCCTCCTTTTCCGCCACCATAGGGTATATCAACGACAGCAGTCTTATATGTCATAAGAGCAGCCAAGGACCTGACCTCATCAAGATCAACTTCCTGATGGTAACGTATACCACCCTTAAATGGTCCTCTAGCATCATTATGTTGAATCCTATATCCTTGAAAAATTGATAATGAGCCGTCATCTCTATTGAGAGGTACTTCTACAGCAAGCTCTCTATCAGGCATCATAAGAGATTGTGCAAGATTGGATTCAAGTCCGAGTTTTTCTGAGGCTCTTTCAAACTGATCACAAGTAGCTTTAAAATTATTAACTTTTACGTCACTCATTATTATCTCCTATCACTCATTTTATTTTCTCTAAAATAAATTTTGATTCCTTAGATCAATTTTAATGATACTATAATTAAATCTAAAACAATGAATTATTAATATTAATCACGCTTTTATTGAATAATTGAAGACATTAATATTAGTATTGATTATGACCTCAAAAAAACAAACTAAAGTTGCTTTTCTCACAGCGGGTGGAATTGCACCGTGCCTTTCCGCAGCTATTGGATCACTTATGATAGCCTATGATAAAGTTGCTCCACAGACAAAAATGATTGGATATTTACATGGCTATCGTGGATTGTTAATGGGAAACTCTATAAATATAGATTCTAATGCACGTAATAGTGCGGAGGTATTGTTGGGTTTTGGGGGAAGTCCAATTGGAAATAGTCGTGTAAAGCTAACCAATCCAAAAGATTGTTTAAACCGAGGCTTTATTAGCGAGGGGGAGGATCCTGTTTTAGTAGCGGCCAATCAACTTTTGAATGATGAAGTTAATGTGCTTCACACAATTGGTGGTGATGATACTAATACAATGGCTGCTGAGCTTGTTTCAACATTGGCCAAGATGGGTGCTGATCTAACAGTAGTTGGACTACCAAAAACTGTTGACAATGATGTCACCCCGATAGTCCAGACCCTTGGTGCTGCTACGGCTGCAGAACAGGGTGCAATATTTTTTGAGAATATTGCTAATGAGAATACTACAAGTCACCGTCAACTTTTAATTCATGAGGTAATGGGGCGACATTGTGGTTGGCTGACTGCTGCTACGGCTAGGGAATATAGACAGCGACTTGAAAAGAGAACTTTTGTCCCAGAGATTTTATTAGCAAGTGAACGATGGGATATTGATGCAATTTATATTCCAGAGAATGAGATAGATTTTTCATTTGAATGTGATAGACTTAAAGATCAGATGGATAAAAAAGATGGTGTAAATATTTTTCTGAGCGAAGGTGCAGGAATAGAAACCATTGTAAAAGAGATGGAAGGATCTGGGGAAGAGGTAGACCGAGATGCCTTTGGACATGTGAAACTAGACTATATTAATCCTGGTCAGTGGTTCGCAAAAAAAATTGGAGAAGCGGTAGATGCGGATAAAATCCTTGTTCAAAAAAGCGGTTACTTTGCACGTTCTTCTGCAGCAAATAAAGAAGATTTATCACTAATTAAAAATAGTGCCGAAATGGCGGTCGGGCATGCCTTAAAAGGTAATAGTGGGGTTATTGGTCAAGATATTGAAAAAGCCGGATCACTAAGTTTAATTGATTTTAAGCGAATTGCTGGAGGCAAGCCTTTTAATCCAAAGGATGCTTGGTTTGAAGATATGCTTTTGGATATTGGCCAGCATTAATAATTTAAAGTTTAAAATAAAAAATAGAGAAACTAGATTTAATAATAAACCAATAGGAGATGAGACAGAATGAATCTTGAACAGTTAGAAAAAACAGCAATCGCCTTAGCTGTACCAGGCAAAGGAATACTAGCAGCTGATGAGAGTACGGGAACTAATGCGAAACGGTTCAAAACTATAAATCTAGAACCAAATGAAGAAAGTCGTCGAGCCTATAGAAATATGTTATTCACTTCAGATGGAATTGAAAACTATATAAGTGGAGTCATTTTATTTGATGAAACTATACGGCAATCTTCTTTGAATGATGTGCCTTTTCCTAAACTTCTTTCTGAAAAAGGTGTTATTCCAGGAATTAAGGTTGATAAAGGTGCTCATCCACTTGCTGGTTTTGAAGATGAGTTTGTGACAGATGGATTGGATGGTTTAAGAGATAGATTATCGGAATATTATGAACTTGGTGCTCGATTTGCCAAATGGCGGGCTGTAATTACAATAGGTGAGGATGCGCCCAGTTTTGCATGTGTAGATGCTAATGCACATGCTTTGGCGCGTTATTCAGCACTATGTCAGGAGGCTAATATTGTTCCTATTGTTGAGCCTGAGATTCTAATGAATGGTAATCATTCTATTGGAACCAGTTTTGATGTCACAGTTGATGTATTATCGGCTGTCTTTGAGTCTCTTACAAGTATGGATGTTTTTCTGGAAGGCATCATATTAAAACCTAATATGGTTCTCTCAGGTTATGATGGCAGTAACCAAGCATCTGTTAATGAAGTTGCTGAAGCAACAGTAACCTGTTTTCAGCGAAGTGTACCAGTAGCCGTTCCAGGAATTTGTTTCCTTTCAGGTGGACAGAAAGATATAACCGCGACAGAACACCTTAATGCTATGAATCAGCTAGAGACAGAAAAGCCATGGAAAATCAGTTTTTCTTATGGCCGCGCTCTTCAGGATGCTGCTCTATCAACATGGAAAGGTGATGAGAATAACGTAAGTGCTGCCCAATCGGCTTTCATTCATAGAGCAAAGTGCAATGGTGCTGCTACAACTGGTCAGTATTCGGAAGCTATGGAATCTGGAGAATAAGAAACTCTGAAATTTATCTGAATGGAACTCTGATTCTTATTGCTCTTGTTTGGATAATTAACCATACTAATGAAACTGCTAATCCTGGATAGAGAGGCTCTAAACCCAATGGATATTCATTAGTTAACTGACCAATTATAAACCAAATTAGACTAGCAAAAGTTGAAAATAACATTATTGCTGTCATATTGTGAATTGGTTGTTTAATCCAAAATGTTGCTACAAATGGAATAAGTAATCCTGGTATTATTACACTCCCAAGAGAATACCATATTTTTACAATAGAAGGAAAAATCCATAACAAACTCAAGGATAATAAAGTTGTTATAATAATACCAACCTTTGTGGCTTTTTCTTGACTTTTTATTTTTCCAGTTCGCCATAGTATATCTCTGCCAATTGTGATACCGCTAATTAAGCCTAAAGAGTCAATAGTAGACATTATGGTGGCTAATAATCCTGCAAAAAAAACCCCTTTTGCTACTGTCGGTAAAACATTTAAACTCAATATTGGAAGAGAAAGTGCTTTGACAGAAAGTTCAGGAACCAACAGCCTACTGTATAGTCCTGCGGATATAGTCAGAAAATCAAATAAAGCCCAAAATCCAATGGAAACAAAAATTCCACGTTTAGCTATTGAAGCTGATTTTGCAGCAATACATCTATGATAGAAATTTGGATCTACAAATGTCCAAAGGGCTATAAAAAACCAAACGGCCATATACTGAAAAGAATTGCCTCCGTGCCAACTTAGATGTAATGATGGTAGTCCCATTTTCATTTCCTGAAATCCACCGAAATTTTTTACACAAGTAAATACCAAAATAGTAAAAGCCGCGTACATAAGAACGCATTGTATTAGGTCAGTTCGGACTACTGCTCGGAAACCTCCAAAATGAACATAGGCAAAGCTAATTCCTGTTGAAATAAGGGTTGCAGATAGCATTGTGATATTAAATAGAAAACTAACTAGGAATGCGCAACTTAGAATGTAAGGAGCTGGTGTTGACAGAATAGCAACTAGTCCAGCACCGATATATCCTGCACCTTCCCCGTAGTGATAACGTAACCGTTCGGGAATAGTGAATAGATTTTCTTGTCTAATTTTTTTGGCAAATAGAAAGGCAAAAATCGAAGCAAATATATAATAAGGCAGTCCCATTACTACCCAATTGGAAATACCATATTGGTAAGTGAATTCTCCTATGCCAAGAATACCACCATACCAAGTTGCTACTAGTGAAGCGGTAAAAGGTATAATAGTTAATCGACGGCCAGCTAGTAGATATTCAGATTCTCCCTTTTTGGAATTTCTCTTGATTAGTCCTGCTGTTAAAATCCCAACTACATATAAAAGGATAATAAATAAATCAATAGATTGAAGAGTTTCAGTCAATCGCTATGCCTAATAAAGACAAGAACTACACCACCATAGACTTTTAAATTAAATTTTTCCTCCTTTGAAATATTACTTATGCCTTTACCACTATTTTGGAATGGTTCATTTTTCAAAGGGTACTGTAATCCCTCGGTAGAGACTATTGGTTTTCCACTAATAGTTATAATAGAAACAGTGGATTTTGGTATACAATTAAACTCCTGAAATTTAGATATCGCTTGAATTTCATGATAATCAGTAACAGATAATAAGTTTAATTTATCAACGTAATCAGCCATTATAGCGAAATTGCTAATTGTGTGATCTTCACGTTTTCCTGTTAACCCAAGTAAAGTTACCGCACTAATATCATTAGATAAGCACCAATCAAGTGTTTTTTCAAGGTCAGTACTATTCTGATCGGTAAACTTAATATATTTGACTCCATCAGGAATTGGATTGGAAGAAATAGAATCCATATCGCCTATAACTACTTGAGGCGATCGTCCAAGAGCTATAGCATTATTTATAGCGCCATCTGTGCAAATGATGGTGCCAGCATTTTTGATTATAGAGATTGGTTTTTTGTGTGCTGGTAATTCTCCATTGGCTAGTATGACTATTGGTAAAGAAAAATTATTTTTTAGTCTTTCCAAGGTACTCCTAACCAGGCTTGAAAAAGCTTCTTTTGATCATTACTGACTTTATCAAATTTCTTAATTGAAAAGTTATCATAAGGTGGCTTAGAAGGAGTAAGCTTTACTTTTTGTATTATCCCTTCTCGAGAAATTAGAAACTCAGTTAAACTATCTTGGGGTATATCTTGAAGTCTTTTTTCTATAGTTTTTCTGGATACACGCGTACCATTAAGTGAGATTATTTCGTCATTAACATTCAAACCGCCAATATAGGCTGGTGTTCCTGCCCTAACATTTTTAACAATAGGGTTTACGTCCCCACTTATTGAAAAACCAAAGTAAGCAGTTGATTCATCGACATCCTTTTCATACTTTCGCTGAAATTCACAGCCTACTGATAGTAATGGAAAGTTATAATCAATTTCATCTGTAGTATTAGTATAGCGCCAAACTTCTTCTAGATTTGTTCCAGCGATTAATTCGCAAACTTCCCTGAATTCTTTCGAGGTAAAACCTGTAGTGGGTTCTTCTTTATAACTATTATTAAGTTTACGAAAAACATCATCAATGGATTTTTGACCCTTTGTAGCTGAATTAATCGCAAGATCGAGTAATAGTCCTATTACGGCTCCTTTTGAGTAATATGAAATTAGAACATTTGGTGATTCTTCATTTTGCCTATAATATTTTATCCAAGCATCAAAACTAGCTTCCATGACTGATTGAACTTGTCGACCCGGAGCTTTTTCCACGCTGGCAATATCTCTTACAAGAAATTTGAAGTATTCTTCAACATTGAAAATTCCTGAACGCAGTAGAATAAGATTGTCATAATAACTGGTTATACCTTCAGAAATCCATAGGTCTTTAGTGTAATTTTCTTGATTGTAATCAAAGGGACCTAAGGCAATAGGTCGAATACGTTTGATGTTCCAAGTATGAAAAAATTCATGTGCCACAGTTGATAAAAACCTAAAATAACGATCGGCATCTGAAAAAATCCATCTATCAGTTTGTATTGTAGTTGAATTAAGATGCTCTAGTCCCCCTCCTAAGTCATCCAATAGAAGTATTTGAAAGACATATTTTTCGTATGGTATTCCGCCAAAGATTTTTACTGTTGTTTCAACAATTTTTTTAAAATCTTTTCTAAGTTGAACTTTTTGAATATTTCCTTCTCCAAAAATGGCGATTTCATGATCTATACCACCTACTTGGAAAATAAGAATATCGTGATTTCCAATTAAGATTGGAGAATCTGCAAGGACATCATAATTATCAAAACTAAAAGTAAACCGCTGACCTTTTAACTTCGGTAGACCTGTGGAAACTTGTCGCCATCCCCGGAAAGGTATAATCTTTACTTCACCTGACTCTCTTGTACGTCCTTCAATATAAAGAAAAATTGAGGTGCCATTAATATAACCCCTTGAGTTATTAAGAAAGCTAGTCCTAACTGTTTGTTCATAGGCATAAACACGATATTTCAACATGAATTCTTTATGTTGTTCAGTATCTATTTCCCAGGTGTTTTTATCAAGCTTCTTTATTTTAAGTTCTTTGGGCCCTGCGTAAGCCCGAAGACGTGGTATATGGCGGGAAAATTCTCTTACTAAATAAGATCCTGGTGCCCAAACGGGCATTTTCACCACTACTTTTTCTTTTATATTGTCACTGATCCTCATCTCAACATGGAAATAGTGTGTATGAGGTTCGGGCATTGATAACTGATATCTGATTTTTGGTTCAGCTGACATAGTTTTTCCCATCAATATTATAATTAATAGAATATGGATCTTTTTCATTAATTTCATTCATCCTTTCCATATTTTAATAGCTCAATAAAATACAAAAAGGCTATAAAAGGCTATAGATATATAGAATTTTTTCATTATAAAATTATTACAGTAACCATTGGTCAAAAAAGTGAATTTCTAAAAAGTTTCAAGAGTATTGGAATGAAAATATTTTACCTTTTAATCTTTAGTAGTATTGTGTTATCTCAGCCTCAAGGAAGACAGGTGATGGAACTGGCCAAGGAACAAATCCACCCAAAGGATTTGGTTAGCACTATCTCAATGACTCTAATAAAAAATCTACATGGTAAAGAAAAAAGTCGAGTACGTACTTTTTCTAATTCACAAAAATTTTATGAAACTGGTGAATTTCTAACAAAAACCTTAATTCGCTTTCAGTCTCCAGAAGATGTAAAAGGGACGGGACTTCTAATTTGGGAATATCGTGACACGAACAAAGAAAGTGAACAATGGCTTTACCTTCCTGCTATAAAAAGATCCAAAAAAATATTTTCACGAGAAAAAATTAGGAGCTTTATGGGCTCTGACTTTTCTTATGAAGATATTAAGCCTCGTGATATTGATGAAGATACATATGAAATTCTTGGTGAAGAGAATCTAGATGGAAAAAAATATTATAAAATTGAAGCGACGCCTATAAAAATAAGTATTTACTCCAAACGTATAATTTGGATAGATAAGGATGAAAGTTTAATTAGAAAGATAGAGTTCTACGGCAAAGATAATAAAATTAAAAAAATAATGACCATACCAAAAGTCAGAAGAGATAGTGATTACTTGACCATCCTAAAAATGGAAATGGAAAATATTAAGAAGTCACATCGCACAACTCTTGAATTTTTTGATATATCTTATGATAATGAATTAGAAGAAAGTTTTTTTTCTGAGGAATCTTTAATTAAAAATTGACAACTTTTTTATTTTGCTCTGAAACCTATCCGTTCAAAAGGATTGACTACAGTGGTAATCATGTTGTTTAAATGTGCGCTTATTCTTTTCAAGTATCGAGCATATAGCGCAAGAGAGACTGCTTCACTGATAGAAAGATCTTCAATATTACCAATTGCGATAGTATTTACAATTTCATCACAAACACTTCCTACTTTCCCTTTAAAAGTAGACATCATTAATAAAGCACTTTCTTCATCTTGTTCTTCTAATACTTTAATTGTTTTCTTAAAACGTTTTATTACTTCTTTTTCAACATCAGCAATTAATGATTCGAAAGATCCCACCTCAAGTCTTTTTGAGTGAACGGATGCTAAGTCAAGAATGTTTTTACAATAGTCTCCAATACGCTCAATATCTACAACAATATTTACGAGAATCATTCCTGAAGATAAGTCTTCAGGACCTCTTACAGAACAATGGGTCATAACTTTGCGTCTTACATTCCGTTCATACTCATTAACAACTTTATCTTTATTTCGTATTTCTTCGTTTACTGTTGAATTATCTACTTCTCGAAGAACTCGAATTGCTTCTATGCACATATCATGTGCAATAGACATCATTTCAAATGATTCAATATATGCTTGATCTAAGAGATCATCAGATCTCCAAAGTTCTATTAGTTGTTTCCACATTTTATTTTCTCCTCAATTTGTACGCAAAATTAAGTTTTTCTATTAGTCATTTATTTTCCCAAAACAAATATGATTGTTAAAGGCAATAAAACAAATATAAGTATTAGGTAAACCAAGGGCAGATATTTTCTTCTAACAGCAGCTCTAGCAATTGATTTAGCTAGTTTAAGTGGAATATTCCTCAAAAATGGAAAAGGATAAATAATAAGAATAGCGGTTAAATTAAAAATTAAATGACTCAATGCTGCAATTAGCGCTGAGACTGTCCCAGTTAGTGCCGCTAATAATGCAGTAAAGGTAGTGCCCACATTAGCCCCAAGAGTATATGGAAAAATTTGTCTAAGAGATAATATTCCTGCACCAGCAAGAGGTACTACCAAGGATGTCGTAATAGATGAACTCTGTACTAATATTGTGAATAATATGCCAAAGCTAAAACCTCTTAATACTGTCTTAAAAATAAATTTATCAAAGAAACTTTCAATTTTAGTTAATACAAGACGTCGCAAAAGTTTTACTATTGAAAAGAGCATCAGGAATGTTATAAGAACACTAACAACTAGATAAAGAATGTCATTACCAAATGAAAAACTT
>Ga0310344_10000727_pt1 | contig 25642 bp, 22 predicted proteins | sample HC15DNA20200_MG_FD_203801 | JGI IMG/M metagenome (GOLD analysis project Ga0310344, IMG submission 203801) | Marine microbial communities from station ALOHA, North Pacific Subtropical Gyre - HC15-DNA-20-200_MG | ecosystem: Environmental > Aquatic > Marine > Oceanic | place: Pacific Ocean: North...
GTTGTTTACTAACCTGCCTGCTCGGCATACTTATCGCTACCACCTTTAATCAAAACTTGGTTTATTCGTATTGGCCTCTTCATGACCCTGATAAGTGTCACTTTCAAGATATTTATCAACGCCAAACCGTATAATCACACCTAATAGCGCAGCAACAGGAAGAGCAACCATCATTCCAACAAACCCAAACAGAGTACCTCCACCAAGTACGGCAAAGATTACCCAGACAGGATGCAAACGAATTCGGTCACCCACCAATTTTGGTGTCAAAAACATTCCTTCAGCAATTTGCCCCACAACAAATATTCCTGCAATCACTCCAATTCGCCAAACTTCATCAAATTGCAAGCAAGCAAGTCCTACACAGACAATCAACCCACCGAGAGAACCTAGATAAGGTACAAATGAAATAATTCCAGCAGCAAGACCAATAGCAACACCAAAATTAAGCCCGGCAGCACTTAGAGTACCGGCATAAAATACGGATAATATAATGCAAACCATGCCTGTTCCACGAACAAACCCAGAAAGGGTGCTATCCATTAATTTAACTTGACCTCGGATTGTCTCAGCATGCGATCTGGGCAACCAAGAGTTTACGCGTTCAACGATTGCATCCCAATCACGAAGAAGGTAAAAAGTAACAACAGGCGTTATTACAATAAGGGCAAATAAATTGACTAGCGCCATTCCACCCGCCCAAACATTTCCAATTATACCGAGTACGAATTGGGCTGCGCGTTCAGAAAATTTTTCAATTACTGCTTCGGCACGATCGGCCTGACCCGGCTCAATTTTGTTGGCCCATTTCTCAATCATTGGCTCTGCCCAGCCTCTAGCTGCTTGAAAATACTGGGGTAAATTTTCAAGAAACTCTATAATCTGCCCCTGAAGCAACGGAACCGCAAAAATAAGAAAAAGTACAATGACAACTATAAAGGCAGTGGTGATGATTGTTGTCGCTATTGTTCTTGAGAGGCCAAAACGCTCCAGACGATCCGCTACTGGATCTAAAAAATAAGCCACTGCAAAACCAGCGACAAATGGCAGTAGAATTTCCTGAAACAGCACCAATAAAATGACAACTAGGGCCAAAATCGATACCCAAGCACTAGTATATATAACAAGCGATTTGTTCACGACAAGAACTGTTCCCTTAATTTATATTTGTATTTTTTAAACCATCAGTAGTGTGCAACGACCATCCTTCTAAATCATAGCTTAAGTGCAAATTCAATTGCTTAAGGGCAGTAATTAATTGATCTAACTCTCCCAAATAATGAATATTTAATTCTGCCATGTGCCGAGAAAGAGAAGTTATATTTATATTTTTCACAATAGCGAGGTCGCTTAGTTTTCCCCTTATTTCAATCCAATCACGCAAGTGTAATAAGGGTATCGAAATTCTCATAACATTTTCCAAACCGAACTTCAGAACGTTATCCTGTTTCCAGGTTTCTTGTATACTTTTCGATATTTTATTGGCAGTGCGCAATAGTATCTCGTTAAAACTTTCTCCATCCATACTTTCAAACACAGCCTTAAGTTGTTCACTTCCCTGAGCATTAATGAAATTGATGCTCACATTCAATTCTATACGACTGGGCACCCGTTTTAAAATTTGATCTATATTCTGCTCCCAATCTAAATTATTGCCCGAATCACTAGCATTAAGTTTCAACTCTTTTTGATTAACACCATTAAAACCTTCAAAGGTTTTAACCGTCACTTTAGCTATCGAAATTATAACTTCATCCACATCATATCGTTTAGCTAACGGTAGAAGAGAACCCCACGTTGTTGCCATCAGAGTTCTAGCATTAACCAACTCGATATCTGTTATATCCCCCAAAGGTACAATCAATGGCACCAATTTGTTATCGCTTGCCTGTACCAACCACGAATTACTCCAACTTCTTGGTTCTTGCCACAATATACGTTCTCCATTAGGCAATTCTAATATTGGTATTACAAGTCTTTCTTTGCTTTTTGCCTCCGCAAATCTAATATGGTTAATTTTTAAAAAGTTACTCACATCGTAACGCTTAAAGTTAAAGGTGAGTGTAGCCTTATATCTTATTGATGATAATAGCTCTTTCTCAATAACATAACTTTCAATCATTTCCTCAATCTTTTGTGGGGTCACACCCTCAAGAAACTTAATATCTTGTGCTATCACAAGCCGATCACAAAGTTTCTTAAATGCTAAAGATCGCCCTTTCTCAAGCGCAGCGACACGAGCATCCGCAGAGGAAGCAGCGGATAAATCAACCACAATGTTACCTACAGAATAAATGGATTCATTAGCTTCCAATTTGCTTATACAATTACTTAAAATGCACACAAATATTGCGCCATACATAAATAAACATAGAATTCGCGACTGTGCCATTTGAGAATGCCCTAACATAAAGTATGCTGTCCGACAGCATGTACTTTTTTTTACCGATACTGTTAAGTATGGGCGCTATAATACTTTAGCTAAAGCAACATAAGTAAAAAAAAAATTAATAATATAGGTTTTAAGGATAATCTGTGACAAAAAACCTCAGTTTAGGAGTTTTAATTTCTGGCGGTGGGACTAATTTGCAAGCTCTTATAAATGCCTGCAGTGATCCAGATTATCCTGCCAGTATATCCCTGGTTATTTCCAATCGTGATGATGCTAAGGGATTAGATAGGGCCCGCAAAGCTGACATCAAATGTTTAGTAATACCACACACCAACTTTAAAAATAGGGAAGCGTTTGATAAAAAAATTTGCAATGCACTACTAGATGCAGATATTGACTTGGTCTGCTTAGCGGGTTTTATGCGCATTCTTGGGTCACCTTTCGTTGACTTTTGGAAAAATCGACTAATAAATATTCATCCCTCTCTGCTACCTTCATTTAAAGGCTTAAACACACATTTAGAGGCTTTAAAAGCCGGAGTACGCATTACTGGTTGTACAGTTCATTTCGTAAGAAATGAACTGGATTGCGGCCCCATAATTGCTCAGGCTGCAGTACCAGTATTACCTGACGATACAGAGCAAAGTTTAGCGAAAAGAGTGCTTGATCAAGAACATCTTTTATATCCGTTAGCTATAGAACTTATCGCACGCAATCGAATAAAAATTACAAATGATGTCGTTCAAATATCAGGCGCGAACAGAAACTATAAAAATGTCTTGATTAACCCAGATTTTGAGTAAATTCAAAAATTTTACCGGGTTCATATTAAACAACAAACGTATAATATATGAAATTGTGGTTGGCTTGGCCGTTGCTTACAAAATAATCATCATACAGAATACCATCCTTAATCTAAACTTGAATAGAAAGTAATTACAGTAATGAAACTTGTTACATTTGAATTTAAAGGCTCTGAACTACTCGGGCACTGCAACCCAACACTCCAAAAAGTATTTCCACTTTTAGATAGTAAATCACTTTATAAGAATAACATGTTAAATCTTATAAAAGCCCACCCCCTTATCCAGAAAGATTTACCAATCGAAGGTGATGGAATTGACCTTAATGAGGTGAAGTTAAAGGCTCCAATTCCTAAACCGAAAAAAAATATTTTTTGCGTAGGAAAGAATTATTTTGATCATGCTCAAGAATTTACACAAAGTGGTTTTGATGCAACCAGTAAACGTGGCGACAATATTCCAGATAACCCCATAATTTTTACGAAAGCGCCTACCACCATAATTGCTGATGGCGACCATATTCCGTCCCATCATGATTTGAGTACTCAAATGGATTATGAGGCAGAGTTAGCTGTAATAATTGGAGAAGGCGGACGTCATATTAGCAAACAAACTGCGCAATATCATATTTTCGGTTACACCATAGCCAACGACATTACAGCCCGTGATTTACAATTGAAACACCGCCAGTGGTTTATTGGCAAATCACTTGATGGAACCTGTCCAATGGGTCCGTGGATTGGCACCTCAAACGAGGTTAATTGGAAAAATTTAAATATTCAATGTTGGGTTAACAACGAGTTACGACAAGATGCAAACTCCGATAGCTTGATATTTGATATTCCTACTTTAATAGAAACAATTTCTGCTGGAATTACCTTAGAGCCGGGAGATATTATTTCAACTGGTACTCCTGCAGGCGTCGGAATTGGTTTTGATCCCCCACGTTTTCTCAAGCATAATGATATAATTAAAATTAAAATTGACAGTCTGGGGACACTTCAGAATAAAATTGTTAGATAGCGGTCATATTAATACGAGTACGAAGGAGACAAGCTCATGATGCAAATCAACGGCAAGAGACTTGAAGTTGAACAACATGGTGATGGCGACCCAATTATTATGGTTCATGGATTAGGTGGAACTGCAAATGCATGGTATCCGCAAGTAAATTTGTTATCACGCTCATTTAAAGTAATCCTCCCTGATCTGGAAGGCTCCGGTCGGTCAGCCGTTAAGGGTCGCATTAGTATAGCTACATTATCGAAAGACATAGTTAGCATAATGAACAAGTGCAACATAAAGTCTGCTCACCTTATTGGGCATTCGATGGGAACTATCATTTGCCAACATCTGGCTGCAAAAAATTCTGCTCGAGTTAAAAGTTTAGTATTGATGGGCCCTTTACCAGAACCTCCACAACCGGCGAGAAGTGCTATTAGAGACAGAGCCACAATTGCAAGAACCAAGGGTATGGAACCAATTGCAGACACTTTGGTTCAAGCAGCATTGTCTAATGAATCTCGGGTGCACAACCCTCCAGTAGCAGCATTTGTTCGAGAGGTATTAATGCGTCAAAATCCGGAAGGTTATGCACGCACTTGCGAGGCTTTAGCTGCAGCAAAATCAGCTGATCTTTCAAAAATTAAATGCCCAACATTGCTTATTACAGGGGACGAAGATGGTGTAGCGCCCCCCAAGACAGTTCAAAAGCTCCGTCAAAAAATTAAAAAGTCAGAAATGTTAATTTTGCACGGTTGCGGGCATTGGACCCCAATAGAAAAACCTGTTGAGGTAAATAAAGCACTGATGAATTTTTACTACAATTAATCATATGCCAGAGACTGAAATGCCAAAAACTAAACTTAAGGGTAAGAACACTTTCGTAACAACTAAAAAATCAACGGTATCGAGTAGTAGAACTTTGCACAAAAATACGAAATCAAAGGGTGCTTCTGAATCCAAACCCTCCTCCGCTCTTTATATTTGTCGTTCCTGTGTGTGGTCGGAAGAAGAACGAGACAAGGATGGCAAGCGTCAGGGAGAATATTTATTTCAAAATATAAAACAAATTCTCCAAAGCTGTAGCGATGGAGAAAGTATCGTTATCAGGGGTGTTTATTGCTTGAACGGATGCAAAAGCCCCTGCAACGTAGCTTTTCGCGGCTCAGACAAACATGGTCTACGATATAGTAATCTAGCTCCTAGCGATGCTAAGCTTATCGTGGATCACTTTATATCATATAAAAACGCGGATAAAGGTGTTGTTCATCACTCTAGTACACCCGAACTTTTTCATAACAAACTAACCGCTAAAACACCGCCACCAAAACGCCGACAATAATATCTATAATTAACCAGCGATTGGAATATTTTGTTCTAGTTTCTTCGCTCCATTTTGCCCATATTTAAAATAATTTGTGTAAACTGAATATCGCAAGCGATTGTTATATTGTTTGTTATACTGATCCTGATTATATCCAAGATCAACCTTCTCGTTTTCTGAAAAGATATTAGGCTTGTCCCTCACAGTTCACCGTTTCGCCAAGCTTTAAGATAGCTTTTACAATACTCATCCTTCCCAAGAAGCATATTTTCCGCCAGCCTGTATCCAAAAGATACTTTATCAACATTAAAAATTTTGTCTGGGGAAAGTTGAACTGGGTCAATTATACCACCATCAGCACCTGCCTCCCGTGCTAAGTTTATAAATGCTTTGTTCACTAATTTCCTCCCAGGAAGTCCAAATGAAACATTGCTCATACCACCAGTAATATGTATCTCAGTACCGAATATGTTCCGTAGTTCCCTAATGGCATCCAGACAATGATTCCCAAATTCTTTATCAACTGAAATAGGAAATACTAGAGGATCTATGTAGATCTCATTTAAGTTGATTCCTTTAATCAATGCTGCCTCTATAATTTTAGACGAATTTTCTACTCGTTCGTTTGAACCGTTCGGCATGCCTTTATTACCTGCAGCTGTTACTACAACTCTAGCCTCGTATCGAATTGCTAGATCAAGCGCATCAACCCGCTCAAGAGACGCCGAATTCAGGAGCGGCTTAATCCCAGTATTCCTATAATTCTTTAAACCCATTTCGATTACTTCTAAGTTTGATGAATCTATCGAAACGGGTAAATCGCTATACTTCTGAATTAAATCAACCAACCAAGACATAGCAGCCTTCTGCTCACTTAATTTAACAGATATCTCGTCAACGTTAACATCGATAAAAGATGCTCCTGTTTGCTCTTGGGCACGAACAAGTGAAGCTAAATAATCTAAAGCAACTTCTTTTTCCGTTCCTGATTGTTCCATGGAGCTACTAACCGCAATTTTTACATGTTTGATTCGACCCTCTTCATAATCTTGTGTTGATTTATAACTATCAGGAATTACTAATCTATTTTCAGATCCGTCAACCGAATTGAATCGGATATATTCTATGCCATCTTCCGCAATAACCCGCTTTCCTTTACGAAGTAATACTCGCGTCGTATGAACATTCTCTCCAATTACCGTAAAGTTATTAAAATTGGCTGAGGCCATTTCTTGATTACCTCCCTATTTTTTTATTATTTCATTTGGCATTGGTTTAAACTGGCACCCGTCGACGAATAATTCGAAGAAATCAGGTGTAGTTTCTAATTCCACATGTTCTATATTTTTAACTAGGTTTTCAAGTAAATGGCGTTTAGTCTGAGACAACAGCACTGCCCGAGCACCTGCAAGAGAGGTATTTCCGATCTGCATAATCCGTTCCCGATGAGCTGGAACCAACAGGCCAATATTTATTGCGCTATCAATATTAATGTGATGAGCAAAACCACCAGATAAATAAAGTCTATCAATATCGGACGGATTCACTCCAAGTTCACGCATAATAATAACTTGACCACAATAATTTGCGGCCTTCGCTTGTCCTAAATTACTCGCATCCTCCTTAGAAAAGGTAATACCTTGCTCAGGAAATACGACATGCTCAAACATTTTCTTATCAGTCGTAAATACTCCCTTTTCTGTCATTATTTCATTTTTTCTAAACTCAGACAAAAGGTCAATTAAGCCAGACCCACAAAACCCTTGTGGTTCAATTCCACCAACAGTATTAAAGAATAATTCGCTGATATCCCTCCCAATTTTTAAACTCTCTACAGCACCATCGTAAGCTGGCATACCATACTTAATTAAACCACCCTCAAATGCTGGCCCTGCTGGACAAGAAGCGACAACCATACGACCACGGTGTTTTAGAAAAACCTCCGTGTTAGTGCCCATATCAACCAACATAACTGTATTCAATTCAGCTAAAGACTTATCTAATGATAATAGGCCAGCGGCCAAATCTCCTCCGACATGACACGAAACCAGTGGCAGCCCATAAACTAATGCACTCGGATTAGCCAAAAGTCCTATTGCACGAGCTCTCTCCATAAGCGCTGTTCCTGACCTAACACCAATATCAAATTCATTTTCGACGACTGATTTGTATGGCTTTTGACCAATTGTCTGAACATCAATTTTAAAAAACATGTCTCTCATCGTTGTATTAGCAGCTACAACAATCTCATAAATAGTATGTCGTGAAATTTTTAATACTTTACACCCATTAATAATTTCTTGATTAATTGCAGCACAAACAGCTTGTTGGAGCTCTCCTCTATTGTCATTCTGGTCGTAGGTGATGCGATGCATTACATCGCTACCACCAAAACGTTGTGGATTTTCAAAACTACATGTACGAATTATTTCACCAGATAATAAATTAACAAATTCTATGACTACCGTGGTAGTGCCCAAATCGATAACAAGACCTAAAATAACTTTTTTAAATGGGCCTAGGTCATCTGAACCACGAACCACCCTTCCATTAATTTCCCTAACACTTGGATCAAAGCATTTTTTATCAATTCCTACATTAATTGACGTGAGGATTTTCGGACGCCTTCGAAGAGGAGTGAATTCCACGGGCTCTATTTTTGACACAATTTCTGCCTGACAAGCTAACCGAAAGTTTCCACGTAAGAATGATTCAAATTCACTGTTAGGCGAGAGTGAGGACATGCCCTTAGTAATTTCCACGATACATTCGTGACATTTACCCTTTCGCTGGCACGAGGTCGGGATTTCAACATCTAAATCATCTGCACAGTCAAAAATTGTCCGGCCAATCACTAGATCATGAACAGAATAATTAAGTTTTATTGTATTCAATCCTCGCGCTTTCTTGCAATTTTCGCACGACGCTTCTTACCTTCAGCTCTGATATTTTGTACTCGTGCTTTTACTTTCTTGTAAACAAGAGGATTATTCTCCCAAGCTTTGCTGTAATCAAATGTGCCGTCATGCAAACAGAATATACTATCATTGCCCAGATCCTTCGATAATTTTTGATTCCTGCAACGAAACTCAGCAGTACAATGATCCTTTCGATTTCGGTAGGGACAGCGAGTAAGCGACACTTTATCTGCATGCGTCACCATATCTTCGAACATATGGGTTATTCGATCCATCCGCTTTTGTATTTCTTTAGGATCAATCTTAGGCATATTGCAATCTAACTACTGGACAATTTCTGCAACTAACTTTTTTGCAAGAGTGACACAAGATAGTGCGTCCTTTCCATAACCATCGGCGCCCATATCATCTGAGAATTCCTGCGTAACAGGCGCCCCACCTACCATAATTGCAACATCATCTCTCATATCTGCATCTATAAGTGCTTCTATTGTCTTTCCCATATTAGGCATTGTGGTAGTAAGTAATGCAGACATGCCAAGAATTGATGCTTGATGCGTCTCAATTGCGTCAATGAATTCATCTTCTGATGTATCAACCCCTAAGTCTACTACGTCAAAACCTGAACCACGCAACATCATAATACATAAATTTTTACCAATATCATGAAGATCACCTTTAACTGTACCCATCAACACCTTAGCGATAGGTTCAACGCCAGAATCCGATAAAATGGGTTCAATATGCTTCATACCCGCTTTCATTGCCCGAGCACAGGCTAATACTTCAGGTACAAAAATCATGGCTTCACGAAATTTTATACCAACGATTCCCATACCAGAAATCAACCCATCATCCATAATTTCTAAGGCTTCTATACCCTGATCAAGGGCATTTCGCGTCAACTGATCCACCTTATCATCTTCACCTTCGATTAACGCAGCAGCAATTTCCTGCATGGATACCTTGGCTCGAGAAAATAATTCTATGTTTCTTGAAATTTCCTCTGGTCGCTCAAGATACTCTTCAATCTCTTGTCTAATAAAAACGTTTTGTATATCAGATAATTTTGCCATCCTAGCACCTAAATTATATGTTTAATACAAACTGTATTATGTTACTACCGCACAATCTTGATGCCATTCGCGGACTGCATGTGGGATTTCAATCAGATTTTCTATTCTTGTTTGTAATGGTATCGCACACTCTGGCCCAACCATCTGAACTCCGGCTTCGAGATTAGCAAACACTTCATTACGAACATCAATTGGATCCTTCGCAAATAATGTTTCTGGGTTATTAATATTCCCAACCAATGAAATACGATTATTCACAGTATCCATGGCTTCGCATGGTGAATTTTTTGAATCAAAGTGGAATGCTGCCATCCCGGTACGAGCTATATAATCCATCCGATCTATCGTACGGCCACAGATATGTAAAATCAGTGGTACTGGAATTGTCTCAACAAATTCAGAATGGAGATCCATTAGAAAACGCTTATAGTATTCTCCGCTCACCAAGTCTCCAGTCGCATGATCTGGCAAAGTTAATGCATCAACACCTGCATCAATTTGAGCTAAACCGAACTGAACAGTAGCTTCCTTCATCCGATCTAAACAAACCATCATTTTTCCTGGGTCATCAAGTGATAACAATAAAAATGGCTCTACACCAAAACAATGATACCCGAGAGTCCACGGCCCCATTGTTTTACCTATTATTGCAACTTCGTTTCCATACTCCTTTCTCAGTATTCGAATTGCATCCAGCACGCAAACTATGTCAGGATGGTTGAGAAAATCATTCGGGATTCTGATATCTTCAGCATCCTTCCAAATCGGCTCACTCATCCTCACTGTAGGCCAGTTATCCTTTTGTTCCCACTGCATCTTGCATCCCAGCGCGGATGATTCCTGAATTATTGAAAATACAGGCATAATACTATCAAAACCCAGCTCAGTGTAGCTGGTTGCAGCTAACCGGGCCATTCCCTCTGCATCTCGATTTGCAAAAGGAAAAGGGGCATCTACTAAATCCATCAATTCAACAGTTGCTACTGAAGTTGGATTACAAACAGGTGTTTGATCAACGGGCTCCCTCTTGAGCGCGGCCAAAACTCTGTCACGACTATTCATTACTGTTTCTCCTTTGCATTCCAACATAGTGCAATTGGCCTTACTATAAACTTTGAGCACTGGGCGCTGACAAAACACCCTGTTCAGCAGCTCGATTTTCTTCCCGTAACACAGCACGAACATTCAACGCACGAACAAGCATTAAACCTATAAGACTATCGTGTCTTTTTCCACAATCGAAAACAACTTCATCACTTCTTTCTCCTAAAGACATATCAGTCAGTTTCCTTAACCCATTTGCTACCGCATCCACACGATCTTTTGCTTTATCACCTTCTCCGCTAGTACTAACTTTATATAGCCCATCTTTCTGAAATGTTAGAAATATATCACTACTTGATTTCTTATCGTGAACGGACATAGGTCGAGTTTCACAGACAATATCGTTAGGTAGCTTGCAAGCCTCAATAAATAGCCGTTTGCATGCAAGTCTGTGCTGACCGCCACAAGAAAAATATAAGCCTTCTGAAGGAGACAGGCTCATAGAACCTAAAACCTGCATTGAATGCCTCAAGTAACGTAATCGCTTGGCAACGCCCTCCCTAACGCTATAAGTATGGACAACATACTCGAGATCGCCGGAAGTTGAAAGGCGCTCATATAAACCTATACTAATATCATGAAAGAATTTATCCATGGATGTTAGTTCTATACGATCACCCAGACCAGAATTTAACTTCATAAGCTTGCTCCTTATAAAGTTTAAAAAATTACCTATCCAAATCTTACAACCATTATTAACATTTTAGATACAAAATGGCATCCAATATTCTAATATATCTAGTAAAGTACCTATTAAAGAAACTAAAAAATCTGGGAGAGACTAATGGACGGCAGAATGATGGATTTTCCCTTGACTCTAATTCCAATATTAAAACGTGCCGGCACGCTCTTTCCTAAAAGGGAAATTGTAACCCGCCTTCCTGATAAATCTTTACACCGTTACAACTATAATAAGTTTTATAGTAGAGCTGCTAAGCTTGCCTCCGCCCTTAAGTCTGCTGGACTTGAGAGGGGGCAGCGTGTTGCTACTCTAATGTGGAATAGTTACGTGCACCTTGAGGTCTACTTTGGAGTCCCATGCGCTGGCGGGGTGTTGCATACTCTAAATTTTAGACTGCACGAAAATGATATCGCCTATATCGTTAATCATGCAAAAGATCGTTTTTTGATCGTGGATGACACTTTATTGCCGGTACTCGAACGAATTAGCCCTAATGTCAATTTTGAACGTATCTTTGTTGTATCTCTCTCAGATTTAGAAGTGCCTAGTAAATTTGAGAACTATGAAGACTTTCTAGAAAGTGGAGATAAAAACTTTTCTTTCCCAAATATAAATGAAAATGATGCCTGTGGAATATGCTATACCTCCGGCACCACCGGCAAGCCAAAGGGTGTAGTATATTCACACCGAGCCATGGTACTTCATACCTTTTGCAGTGGCTTGGTGGATACTATTGGCTTGCAACATAGAGATGTTCTCATGCCAGTAGTACCAATGTTTCATGTCAATGCTTGGGGCTTGCCATATTCCGGAATTATGATGGGCTCTAAACTTGTACTGCCAGGGCCTTTCATGGATGCAAAAAATCTGCTTGAGCTGTGCGAGAGTGAGCAAATTACTCTTGCAGCTGGCGTGCCAACTATCTGGATGGAAATACTACAAGCTCTAGAATCTGAGCCGCAAAAATGGACTTTAAGTAAAAATTTACGAACTATCATTGGTGGTTCTGCTGTTCCTGAAAGCATGATCCGCGGTTTTGATCGTCACGATATTACGATTATACATGCTTGGGGAATGACGGAGATGACACCCATTGGCACTGTTTCTCGCCTAAAGGTTGAAATGGATTGTTTGGATATAAATCGTAAATACGAATTACGTGCAAAACAGGGGATTCCTGTACCATTTGTTGAAGTTAGGGCAGTTAACGATAAAGGAGTTATTAAATGGGACGGAAAAACTGTTGGAGAATTACAGGTACGAGGTCCGTGGGTTGCTGCTGATTATTTTGATTCTGACCAAACAAATGATAAATGGACAGAAGATGGATGGTTCTGCACTGGAGACGTAGTTGTTATAGATAAAGAAGGTTATGTTAAAATTGCAGACCGTACGAAAGACTTGATTAAATCTGGAGGTGAATGGATTTCATCCGTTGACTTAGAAAATGCGCTAATGGGACATGAAAGCATTCTTGAAGCAGCTGTTATTGCGGTTCCTCATCCTAAATGGACGGAACGTCCCCTAGCAATTGTAGTGCTTACCAAAGGAGCAACCCAAACAAAAGAAGTGTTGAATAATTATCTTAGTCAACGTTTTGCAAAATGGTGGCTTCCTGATGCTTATGAATTTACTGATAAAATCCCGAGAACCTCGACCGGAAAGTTTTTTAAAACAAAATTACGCGATATCTATTCACATAAGTATAAAAATTACTAAATCATAATATGGGTAATCAAGATAAACTTAGAATTGGAACAGGCGCTGGGTTTGCTGGTGACAGATGGGAACCAGCAATAGATTTAGTCGAACGCGGCGAAGTAGATATTATCGTGTTTGAGTGCTTAGCAGAGAGAACCATTGCTCGAGAGACACTATCACTTTTGAGAGGAAATGGACCCGGATACAGCCCCAAACTTAAGAAACGTTTGCAATCTATATTACCGGCGTGTGAAAAAAACAATACTCGAATTGTGACTAATATGGGTGCAGCCGCTCCACTTTCTGCGGGCCACGCTGCTACTACTGTTGCTAAAGAACTTGGTTTAGATAGTTTCACTTGCGCAATTTTACTTGGAGATGACGTAAAGGAAATATTACCTAAACATCCGGGTTTAATATTAATGGAAAGTGATGAGCCACTAGAAAGTGTCCTACCAAAAATGGCATCTGCAAATGCTTATCTTGGAGCTGATAACGTGGCTAAAGCAATGGCTACAAATGCCAATATAGTAGTAACAGGACGGGTTGCTGATCCTTCTTTATTTCTTGGCGCAATGATGAATGCTTTTAAGTGGTCTTACCAGGACTATGACAAACTAGCTAAAGGAACTGCTGCAGGTCACCTTTTAGAATGTGCAGGTCAAGTGACTGGAGGGTACTTTGCCGACCCAGGTATAAAAGATGTACACAATCTAGCTGAACTGGGCTTTCCTTACGCTGATATAACAAAGGATGGTGATGTAATAATAAGCAAGGTTTCAAATACTGGGGGTCGGGTCGACATAGAAACCTGCAGTGAACAACTTCTTTATGAAATAAATGATCCCAGCAATTATATTACGCCGGACTGCATTTTAGACATCACGAATGTATCATTGCAGCAAGCAGGCAAAGATCGTGTAAAAATTGTAGGCGCTTTCGCTAGACAAAGAACACCAACTTATAAAGTAAGTGTTGGGTACTTTGACGGTTACTTAGGAGAAGGACAGCTCTCATATGGTGGGCAAAACGCGGTAGCTCGGGCACGTCTTGCAGGAGACATTGTAAGAAAACGGCTAAAACTAAGAGGATTTTCTTTTGATGACCTAAGGGTTGACTTGATAGGCCTTAATAGTTTGCACGGGGATGGTAGTGGTAGGGTCGAACCACATGAGGTACGATTACGTGTAACTGGCAAATCTGATAATCGCTCAGCTGCTGAAGCAGTTGGGTGGGAAGTCTCTGCACTTTACACCAATGGTCCTTATGGCGGTGCCGGCGATTTCAGTAACGTCAGGGAAATCTTAGCTATCCAGTCAGTACTCTTACCTCGAGAGTTGGTAGATGTAAATATTGTATTATTAGGTGATACATGAGCATTACGGTCAGGGATCTAGCTCACTCCCGCGCAGGAGATAAGGGTAACAGTGTAAATATTTCTGTAATAGCCTACAGGGTGCAGTCATTTGATATCCTAGTAAGGGAACTAACAGAAAGTAGAGTAATGGATGCTTATTCAACTATCGCAAAAGGCCCAGTAAAACGGTATATTTTGCCAAATTTGAAAGCTATTAACTTTGTCATTGAAAATGTTAGAGGCGGCAGTGTAACCGCTTCAAGCGCACTTGATATACATGGTAAAAGCTTAAGTTCGATAATGCTTGCAATACCAATTCTTATAAATGAAATCAGTTCTTAAATGCTCCAATAATAGTTTGAAACAACAGTAGCTATTAACGTTTAATTACACGGATGTTTTGGTTCTTTGCCAGATAGCACTCTAACTACCTCCTGAGCTGCTCGTTCCCGTAATTCCAATATGGATTCATCGGAAGAAAATGCAATATGGGGAGTTGCTATAACATCTGGCCGCATAATAAGTTGCTTCGGAGGAGACGGTTCCCCTTCTACAACATCCAAGGCCGCAGCATCTATCCAGCCATTTTTTAAGGCCTTAATTAAAGCATTATTCTCGACTATACCACCACGGCTGACATTTACTAAAAGTGAACCACAACGCATTCTATAAAGGAAATCCTCATTAACTAAATTTTTTGTTCCTTTATCAAGCGGAAGATGTATTAGTACAACGTCAGATTTAGCCAGCAATTCGTTTAGGCCGACTAAACTTGCATCATTTGTCCTGATATCTTCACCATTATCATGGGCTAGCACTTTGATTCCAATGCTGGATAATTTGCGCGCAGTGACTCTTCCTATCTGACCAAGGCCTAATATGCCGACGGTTAGCTTATTAGAGCGACGTAGTTTTGCAATTGTTGGATCCCACTTCGCATTTTTTATTTCACGGTCAAATAACACAACACCCCGTACCCAACTCATGATTAGTGCAATAGCATGATCAGATACTTCCTCCACACAGTAATCAGGTACATTACAAACTCTGGCACCTCTTGCTGTTGCTGCTGCAACATCTATATTGTCAAGACCAACCCCAATACGTTGTACTATGCTCAGGTCGCTGGGAAGGTTAATGGATGTATCTGAAATCTCAGCCCAACAGGTCATTATAGCTGATGGATTATACTCTCCCACTAATGATTCAATTTTTTCTGAAGGCAATGCTTCAGAAGGGCCAGCAATAAATTCATGACCAGCTCCTTCTATTATAAGTTTCTCAACCTGAACATCAGGCCACGCATAGTCTGTTTGAAATACTGTTGCCATTCGTATACCTAATTTAATTATGACTTCATATTTAAGTCCGCCTAATAATTTATTATCAAGCTTAAAATTAAAAATGACACAATAAAAATAATTAGACGTAAAAATATACTAATATACCCTGCTTAACATACTGATATAGATATATTTTTAATAATTTTCATTTGCACTAGTGCAATACCAACAAAAAACCATTATTCTTTGGATCACTAGGGTGAGCTTCAGCATTTGGATAATCAGCTTTTTTGTTTTGCCTGCCATTCAATTTGGCGGTTTAGATATAGGGAGATAGGATAATGGGACAGACTCTATTTACGAACGTGAACATTTTTGACGGCAACGGAAAACGTTCCTATTCTGGTGAAGTTTTGTTGCAAGGCAATATGATCAAAGAGGTTGCCAGGGGGCAAAACAAAATTAAAGTAAAGGATGTAGAGATTGTAGATGGTGCCGGCGCTACCTTGATGCCAGGCCTCATAGAATCCCACGCCCATGTTTGCTACACTGATTGTGTCCGACTTCCTGAGGTCGGCCGCATACCCCCCGAGGATCATATGGTTATAGCACTTGACAATGCTCGGGTGATGCTTGATGCAGGTTTTACTGGCCTCTTTTCGGCTGCAGGAGTTGGAGAATCAAAGCTGCGTGTTGAAATTGCATTACGCGATGCAATTAACGCGGGTAAATTTCCGGGACCAAGACTCCTTGCTGCTTCTCCAGAGATTACTTCAACTGCTGGATTAGGAGATGAGCGAAAAAAACATATGTATGAAGAATCCGTAGGCCTTATTGCGGATGGGCCAGATGAAGTGCGTCGAGCTTGTAGAATGTGCGTCAGAGAAGGGGTCGATAATTTAAAGATCAATATTTCTGGAGATGAATTTGTACGACAAGGACACTCCCAACAGTTAACATATAATGATTCGGAGGTAGGTGCTGCTGCCGAAGTTGCAAAAATGACAGGAGTAAATTTAGCTTGTCATGCTAGAGCTGACCAAGCAGTGCGCATGGCATTGAAGCATGGTATTAATATTATCTATCATGCAGATTACGCAAACAATAAAACTCTTGATATGCTCGAAGCTAAAAAGAAAGATGTATTCTTAGCTCCAGCAGTCGGCATAGTTTATACAGTTGCGTATGAGGCTAGCGATTGGGGAATTACTACAGAAATCGCTGAAAGCATGAATATGCTGTCAAAAATGGAGAGTACTTGCAGGGTATATCACGAAATTAGGAAAAGAGGAATTCGTGCGCTTCCTGGAGGTGATTATGGGTTTGCTTGGAATCCAATTGGCACAAATGCAAGAGACCTTGAACATTTTGTAAATCTTTTTGGGTATTCTCCTGCCGAGGCTCTTATAGCTGCTACGAAGTGGGGCGGTGAATTGATGGGAATGAACATAGGCCAAATAAAGAAAGGTTATTTGGCAGATATTCTACTCGTGAATGGTGACCCAACCCGTGATGTTTCTATTTTACAAGACCGAGACAACCTTCTAGCAATTATGAAAGATGGAAGTTTCTATAAAGCCCCTGATGCAGATATTATGTCTGCGAGGCGACAAATTTCAGCACCTGCAGCAGCTGAGTAAAATGTTAAAGGATTATAGCCCTTTTCTCTAAGGTTTAGTGAAAAGGGCTTTTTCCCTAAACTTTCCTTACAATTTGATCTTATCCACCTAGTTTCTAGTTTTGAATGTCTAATGAAAATTTCGGGAACTCATATTAAACGTGGTTAATTCTATCTTTTGATCCTTTTTACCTAAGTGTTTTAACCCATCAAGATATTTAGAATGATCCTCTAGCTGATTAGCTATCACATGAGTCACCAATCCCTCGCGTTGTAATCGCCCTCTACAAATTATTAAGCGTGCTCCTATTGCGACATGTCTATAACGTTCGAACACATTACCCCATACGATCAAGTTAATATTTCCTGTTTCATCCTCAAGAGTAATAAATACCACACCCTTCGCTGTCGCTGGCCGCTGCCGAACTAAGACTAAACCAGCAACACTAACAATACTATCTGGTGTCTCGCCGGAAAGTTGTTTTGAAGATTTTATATTTCTCTCAAATAGGTTAGCTCGTAATAATTGCAATGGATGACAGCGCAATGAAAGCTTCAACATATCATAATCTTCCACGACCTCTTCCGCTAAATTCATATGTGGCAATAAAATATCAGAACTCCATTTTGAACTACTAGCTATATTCTGATTTCTGGAGCTCTTATTATTAGCAATAAACAACGGCAGGGAGTCATTGTTAAGATCTCGAATATCCCAGGCTGCTCTTCGTCGTGAAAGACCCATGGAACAAAATGCATCAGCACGAGCTAATCGTTCTAATAATGCTTTTTTAAGACCAGTGCGACGCCACAAGTCAGCAATTGTACTGTAAGTAATTTCTCCTCTCGCTGCTACAATACGCGCAGCCTCAAATTCTGGGAATCCTTTAATTTGCCTGAAGCCTAATCGCAACGCACGTAATCCATGACTTCCTTCAGCTATTTCCAAACTGCAATCCCAGGTACTTGCATTTACATCAACACTACGAACTTCAACACCATGTTTTCTGGCATCTGAAATTATTTGTGCTGGGCCATAAAAACCCATGGGTTGGCTATTGAGAATAGCTGCAGCAAATACGGTTGGATGATGGCATTTTAACCAGGCCGAGGTGTAAACTAATAAGGCAAAAGATGCTGCATGAGACTCAGGAAACCCATAATCACTAAAACCTTCAATTTGAGAAAAACAACGATTGGCAAATACTTGGTCATAACCTCTTGCAATCATACCATTAACCATTTTGTCACGAAGTTTATGCACCAAACCAGTACGTCGAAAGGTCGCCATCGCTCGACGCAATCTGTCCGCATCTTCAGGCGTAAACCCAGCAGCAACAATTGCAACCTTCATTGCCTGTTCTTGGAACAATGGTATACCGAGTGTTTTTCCTAATACTTTCTCAAGCTCTAAAGAGGGAAAAATAATTGGATCAAAACCATTGCGTCGTTTTAGGTAAGGATGCACCATATCACCTTGAATTGGCCCTGGACGTACAATGGCAACCTCAATGACCAAATCGTAAAAGTTACGTGGTTTTAATCTTGGCAACATAGACATCTGCGCCCGACTCTCAATCTGAAAAACTCCTACAGTATCTGCCTTGCACAACATATTATAAACTTCAGGGTCCTCTGCAGGCACTTCCTGTAAAGTTATTTTTTTTCCATACTCCCGCGCTAAAAGTTCTATCCCTCTTCTAATGCAACTTAATATACCCAGACCTAGAATATCAATTTTAAGAATACCAAGTGCATCAAGATCATTTTTATCCCACTCGATATTAGTTCGATGTTTCATAGATGCATTCATTATTGGAACTATCTCTGAAAGTGAGCCCTTCGTAATAACAAAACCACCTACATGTTGAGACAAATGACGCGGAAATCCAATCAATTGTCCAGTTAAACTGAGAACAAGAGCAAGACGATGATCAGTAGGGTCAAGTCCTATTTCTTGAATTTCAGATTTTATGTTACCACCTACACCCCGGCGCCATTCTAAATTGGCAAGTGCTTGTATAACATCACGCGATAACCCAAATACCTTTCCGACTTCACGAACTGCGCTACGACCCCTATAACTTACTACGCTTCCCGTAATACCAGCATGTTCTCGACCATATTTTTCATAAATATATTGGATAACTTCTTCACGGCGTTCATGTTCAAAATCAACATCAATATCAGGCGGCTCATCACGCGCTGCACTAACAAAACGTTCAAACAATAAATCTATTCGATTAGGATCAACTGCTGTAATATTGAGACAATAGCATACTACTGAATTCGCAGCGGAGCCTCTCCCTTGACATAGGATACCCCGTTCACGTGCGAAACTAACAATATCAAAGACCGTCAAGAAATAAGACGCATAGTTTAACTTATCAATCAATTCTAACTCATAATTAATCTGAGATTCTACTTTAGAAGGAACCCCTTTCTGCCAACGTAAAGCTGCCCCTTGCCAAGCAAGTTTTTCTAGTTTTATCTGAGCCGAACATTCCCCATCTTTTAATTCTGTTGGATATTGATAAATGATTTGATCTAAGTTAAACTCACAAGCTTGAGCGATTTTCCAGGTTCTTATTACAGCGTGCAAATGCCTTCTAAACAAACGGGACATTTCAGCATTACTTTTTAAATAACGTTCTGCATTAGCATGCAATCGCCATCCCGCATGATCAATGACACAAACCTCTCTAATGCAAGTGAGAACGTCCTGCAAAGCACGTCTGGAAGGATCGTGCGCGTGAACATCATTAGTGGCGACTAGAGGTGTGCCACAAATTTGGGCTATAGACTCAAGACGAGTAAGACGGCTTTCATCATCACCACGATACAAATACTGGGCAGCAAGGTAACACGACGCACATGCAGCGCGAGCAGAGGAACTAAATGCCTGAAGCATTTTAGAAAATTTTTTTTCTTCATGTGGCTCTGGTGGTAAAGCAATAATAATTTGTCCTCTAGCATGTTCTAAAAGGTCTTCCAATGTAATCCAACATTTTCCTTTAGGAGCACGTCTCTTCCCTACCGTAAGAAGTTTGGACAACCTATTGTATGCGAATTGGTCTGTTGGGAAACTAAGAAAGCTTGGTCCAGAATGTTCATTAGGAAATTTTAAATTATTACTAAGATCAAGGCGGACCCCTGGAATGAGGCGGATATTTTTTTCTCGCGCAGCAATATGAGCCTTTACTATTCCAGCTAACGTATTTCGATCTGTCAATGCAATCGCCGAATATCCAAGTGAAGAAGCTTGGTCTATAAGCTCGTAAGGGTGCGAAGCTCCTCGTAAAAAACTGTAATTACTTATTACCTGTAATTCAATGTAAGTGCTCATAGAGCCAGCTAACCGAATATACCATGGAGTTTCCAAACTGAGGTGCTGTCAGAAGCTTGAAAGGAATCTTGGTAGACCCAAAAACGCATTCCCTGATCATTTTCAATGCGATAATAATCACGAAATGAATATTTCTTGCTACTGGATGGCACAACATATTCTGCTCTCCACCACTCATTACAAATACGTTCTGGGCCATCAAACTTCATAATGTAATGTGTCCGTCCTCTCCAATAAAATGTTTTAGGAATAGAATCTGTCCCTATAATTACTTTTTTAATTTCTTCGGGGCTTGGTAAAAGACGTAATGGATGACGTCTTTTATAAAACTCACAATCAAATTTTACTGAGGTGATAAAATCAAACTTGGTGCTACACAACACTGTCCGCTCAGGTAAATAGCTGGCAAATATTTTTGGACAATATACTGTTTTAAAACCTAGTTTGTTACGAAGACGATCAATTAAACGAGCTAATTTTTCTTCAACAATACCAGTCTTTTTAACATATTCTTCCTTTGCAACCCTTTCTGTTGAAGAACTAATATCTGCACTACCAATACTCCCTATCTCCGAATTTAAAAAAAGCTGAATAGGCGCAAGATGTTGAGTCCAGATGGTTGCAAGCACCATACTATCAAAACCAAAACTAATATTTAATTCGTCTAGATCATTTCTAAGTAGTTTTATCAGATGAGAAGCATCACGCACCGGATATGATGCCATTACTTCAATTCTCTCAACTTTACCTTCAACACGATACAAACTAAGCTCGAGGTTTCGTACTCCCTTTTCTTGTAATTCCAGTAAATGGAGCAATTTACCCAACATCCAACGTACTGCAGTTATAATAGATGACCGGTTGGAGATAGGGTTATCAAAATTCTTCTGAACCCGACTTTTTCTTGTAGGCCGATGCGGTAAAAATAATTCGTTCTGAAGTCCTAATGCCTTATCAAGACTGCAAACAATATTTTGATTAAATCTTTGTGCCAAAGCATTGCGAGGAATATTGTAAAGATCTTTGATTTCTTGAAACCCTAGATTATTCAATCCCTTAATATCCTCTGGTGACAATCTAAGAGCTTGAATAGACAATGTGCTCAAAGCAGCCCGAACCTCACCAGACTCAATTATCTTGCCACAATTTGACCCTTTTTCATCTTTTTCTCCATAGTGTGCGACAGCCCAGGCTGCGCCTTGAGTGTCAGCCAACGCTGCGCAAACCTCAAAACCAAGATTCTCCAATCGTTTTAAGATATCTTTCATCAAAGTAATTTCATTACCAAATAAATGGGCACAACCAGTAATATCTAACCAGAGTCCATAATTAATTTTGCCCAATACCATATCCTTTTGAACATCTAAAGACACCCGTGGTGTCCATTGGTCACACCAATTAGCTAATTCTGTAAGCGCCGCTATATTTATATAATCCTCAATAGAGACCACCCGTAGTTTAGGAAACCGAGCACGTGCGTCTGTTAAAAGCAGACCTGAAGTAATTCCCTTTCCAAATTCTGCAACTTTGTTTGCTTCTGCTACTCGCACTGAAAATTCTGTACGAATAAAATTCATACCCAAAGACCTATTGACGTGACCCAGTTTTTTTTTAACAACATCATCATGACGAACTGTAACGAGTGGTTCAGAACGCCAGCCTGGGTGCCTCTGACTTATACGATCAGTCGCAAAACGGGGAAACCACAGAGAAATTATGCGTCTCATGATGCCATTCCAACTTCCATTTTGAAGATACAGCACCACGATACTGACATAACTTTACAAGCCAGCGAAACTGCTCCAAATTAAATTGATATTGGTTACGTTCTATGATTTTTGAATTGTGAGCAGGCCCACTAGGTAATGAACATATCCGCCAATAAGAAAGTATCGCACTTGATTTTGAGATCGAATAATTTTGTTCTACATTTGCTCCAGTAGTACGTAAAAGAAAACAAATGATACCACTTTTCTCTGCAGCCAGCTGCAAACGGCGGCCGTCAGTTCCTCTCACCGATTCCTCTCCTATTTCACCGACCACGGCCAATAGACTGGGACAAGACAACCCCTCCCGCATGGCCCACAGTATATCTTTACTCTTGCTTGCACCAAGTAAAACGAGACGCGAAGGTTCTAATCCAAATGATACAAGACCAGGAATATAAATATTTACAGCTTCACCCGTTTTTCCAATACGTTGGCACCATAATATGAAGCCTGGTGAACCCGTACTAAGGCGAGCAAGCAACACACTTAAAAAACCAACAGCTGCAGCATCTTGAATAGAACCTGAAATTTCATGTAGGGCTCCTAGTCTTAGACCTCCAAAAGGCAAAGTATTATCAATTTCTTGCACACCAGTTGCCAATACACTTTTAGACCTACTAACTCTAAACTTCTTCCCAACGTCTGTATTTACCACACGTTCTAAGGATCGAATTTGACGGCGCAATTCGGTAATATTTGGTGAGATAGAATATGGGTCATCGCTTGAAATCATAGTACTTACAGACACACAGCATAAAAAATTATTTTCGAATCTCAGACTATTTTAGAGCTTATTTCGTTCTTTGTTTGTTCTTTTCTTATTTAAACAAAGTTTAAAGCATGGTGTCAAGCACGCATAAACAACAACTCAAATTATTCCAAAAACGAGAGTGTGCCTGTAATAAATTAAACCATAAATAACTGATTTAAAAAAAGGCGATACCAGATTCAGGATCGAAAGCGTGTAGCTTCTCAATATTTGCCGAAATCATACAAGAATCTCCAGGTTGCCCCATCTCAGTAATTTTTCGTTTGATAGTCATCCGGCTCTGTCCGATATCTGCTTCAACCAACATATCGCCTCCCAACGGCTCGGTCACAAATATCTTTGCCGCAAAATCCATATCTTGGTTCTCTCCAATCTCAACCGTAAGATCATCTGGCCGAATCCCAACTCTAACTTGGATTGGGGAATCCTTCTCATCCAGCTTACGGACCTGCTCATCTGTTAACGTTAATTTAATATTTTGATTTACCACTGAAACCTTGTCGCCAGATCTATCAATTTCACAATCTAAAAAATTCATGGGCGGCTCACCTACAAAACCAGCCACAAACTCGTTAACTGGATGGTTATAAATTTCTCCAGGGGTACCCAGCTGTTGTAAAACTCCTTCATGCATAACTGCAATTCTATCAGCCATAGTCATGCCCTCAAGCTGATCGTGAGTTACATAAATCGTGGTCGTCTCGAGACGCCGTTGCAAGTGTTTCAATTCACCCCTCATATGAGAGCGAAGTTTGGCATCAAGATGAGCTATCGGCTCATCAAACAAGAATACTTTTGGTTCACGCACTATGGCACGGCCAATCGCGGTACGTTGTTTCTGACCACCACTCAGTTCTACAGGTTTCCGCTGCAAGAGTTCTTCAATCTCCAATAGTTTGGCAGCCCATTCTACTCGCTCTTTAATATCAGCTTTACTCATCCTCTGTAACTTAAGAGGGTTTGCCATATTATCAAATACAGTTTTGTGCGGATAAAGCGCATAGTTCTCGAAAACCATTGCTATATCTCTATCCATAGGAGGAATGTCATTTACCTTAAGGTCTCCAAAAAATATTTCTCCAGAAGAAATAAACTCCAACCCCGCTAGCATGCGCAATGTGGATGACTTTCCGCAGCCTGACGGCCCCAGAAGGCACAAGAATTCATTATCATGCACCTCGAGGTTGAGGTCCTTTACAGCCATCGTCTTGCCATAATACTTCCAGACGTCTTTGAGGATTACAGACGCCATTTTAATATCCCCAATCTTTAAACAGTTTGAATAATAGCCGTTGATCGTACATAAAGTTACTCCCTAACAGCGCCCATTGTTAACCCTGTCACTAGGTAACGCCGAATTAAAAGACCCAAAAACATCATAGGAGCCGTAGTTATTACACCAGCCGCCATAATACTGCCCCATTGAATTTTAACTGGCTGTACAAGCTCCGCTGTTGCAACAGGCAATGTTTTAGCTCCGCCAGAACCAATAATTGATGCAAAAAGAAAATCGTTCCATCCGAATAGTACACATAAAACAATGAATGCACCAACTCCAGGTGCCACCAAAGGCATGATCATCCTCAGAGCCTGCCATCGATTGCAACCGTCACACAGGGCAGCTTCCTCAATTGCATAAGGCACATTATCAAAGAAACCCTTTAAAATCCAAATAGCAAACGGTAAATTAAACGTAGTGTACGCTAGAATTAATCCAGGCAAGGTTCCTACCAAACCCGAAGATCTAAAAATTACATAAAGCGGAACCATAACTGCAACAACTGGAGCCATACGAACGGAAATTATCCAAAATAAGAGATCCCGCTTGCCTCGAAACTCTGCTCTAGATAAAGCGTAGGCTGCCATAGACCCCAAGAAAACAGATATGAGTGCGGAACCAAGTGATGCAACCAAACTATTTCGCATATACTCGCCAAAATTCTTATCTGTAAAGAGGTCAACATAATGCTTTCCCGTTGGGTCAAAATCAAACATGACCCCAACACCTCCCCAATCTCCCTGCTCCGGCAATTGAAAAGCGTCCAGCAAATCCTTAAATGACGAGATCAACATGATTGCAAGAGGTAACACAGTCCACACAAAGAAGAAGATCAGGAATATAATTACCAGAATCGAAAACGCTGTTCGCAGCGGTGATTTATAACGAACGATTTCGCGTGAAGCCATTAGCTATTCCACCCCTGTCGTTTTTATTTTTCGCGTTGGATCTTCAAAAATTTTTGTTAGTGCTAATCCAAGTAATATTGTCAGTAACAAGAGCGTGAATGCTATTGCTGCGCCTCGACCAAGTTCAAAGAATTTAAAAGATACATCAAACAAATATGTGGGCAAAATTTTAGTAGCATTAGCCGGTCCGCCACCCGTCATAATCAATATAGTATCAATAAACCGGAAATTATCCATAAACCGTAATAAAATTGCAATTAACAAGAAGGGGTAAAGGTTTGGCAACGCTACGCTAAAGAAATTTCTCAGGG
>Ga0310344_10000728_pt1 | contig 25633 bp, 26 predicted proteins | sample HC15DNA20200_MG_FD_203801 | JGI IMG/M metagenome (GOLD analysis project Ga0310344, IMG submission 203801) | Marine microbial communities from station ALOHA, North Pacific Subtropical Gyre - HC15-DNA-20-200_MG | ecosystem: Environmental > Aquatic > Marine > Oceanic | place: Pacific Ocean: North...
ATTCGGAGCCTTTATTGGAACTGCTATTTTCATTCGGGTCGCTTATGGTTGGACCGACTGGACTCCTGTTCCGGACGATGTCATACCCGGTTTAATGAACACTTATTTACTTCTCACTAGTAGTTTCACTGTAATCTTGGCCCTAGTCGCGGCAGAACGAAAGAATAGGTATGGGGTAGTTGTAAGTCTAATCACCACACTTCTTCTTGGAATTGGTTTCTTAGTAAACAAAGGTATAGAATGGAATCACCTGTTCCAACATGGATACTGGCTTTCAACCAATGTGAAAACTTCTACCTTTTTCTTAACAACCGGTCTCCATGGGGCACACGTAATTGGTGGTCTTATAATTTGCATCTGGCTTATAGGACGTGCCTGGAATGGTGCCTATCTGAATGACAATAGAGTCCTCGAGTACTTTGGTCTATACTGGCACTTTGTTGACATCGTGTGGCTATTCCTATTTCCCCTATTCTATATACTGTGAGGTAATCAAAAAATGGTATCACTTAAAACTTATACAATAATATACGTGGCATTGTTCATCTCTGCAACAGTACAGGTCCTTGTCGAATTCGCAGGCTGGCTAAGTACAATGTATTGGGCCGCCTTTTGGATCATCATGATTTTATCTCTTATGAAGGCAGTATTGGTTGCAGGGTGGTTCCAACACTTACGATATGATCCCCCATCGTTGAGTTATTTGATTCTCATTGGTTTGGGAGCTGCCCTTGCACTCACTCTAGCAGCATCGTATTCCATTCAGTAAGTTTTTACGACCAAATACTTGTTTTAAACCAAACTCGTCGTGCATAAATAGATGAACAGTTTACTTTCATTCGTGACAAAAGAGGATCCTCCCCTTTCAATCTATGTTCTATCACTCGTTTGCATGGGCATCTACATTTTTGGAATGGTGGGAATATCCAGTCTAACTCTCCCTCTTTTACCAACCTTGTCTCTTATTTTCATAGGACTTGCAATCATTTATTCCCTATTTCTCAATCGAAATAATTCCATAAAAGTTAAGACATTATTGTGGATCGGGCTTGGTCTATATTTTGGTTTAAATACCATTCGATTAACTGGACTCTCTCCCACTTTACCACTTCTACCTTTCGATCTATTGATTATTCTATTACCTTTTACAGCCTTCTTCTTGGCACTAACCTTCTCACTCGAATTCTATACCTCCTCTTTCTCTATGCCCGAGGAACAATCTCCTGCAAAGTCTTCTCGATCTCAGTCCAGTATTCTGTCTAGAATTCCCTATCTCTCCAAACCACCTTTATCTGATTACATCTATTTGACAAAACCCAGGTTGATGTGGCTTCTCTCTCTAGTTGCCCTATCTGGAATGGCTATTAGCGCAGGACCCTCTCTGCAACTTACCACTGCACTTCTTACAATACTTGGTGGGATCCTTGCAATTGGAGCAAGTGGAACTTTCAACCAGATTTTTGAGGCAGATATAGATCAAAATATGGATCGGACTGCAAATAGGCCCTTGGCCACACAGAGAATACCTATTTTGAATGCTTGGATCTTTGGTATTTCCCTTGCTATGGCTTCCCTTTTTGTCTTTTTTCAATTAAACCTATTCTCATCTATACTAGCCCTCTCGGCCATTCTATTTTACAGTGTAGTCTATACTGTTTTACTTAAACCAAATACTGCCCAGAATACAGTCATAGGTGGAATAGCGGGATCTTTCCCTGTCATCATTGGTTCTGTAGCAGCAACTTCAACCATTCCTCTAAGTGCAATTTTACTTGCCACCTTGATTTTTTTCTGGACTCCTGCCCATTTTTATAATTTGGCCCTGATATACAAGAAAGATTTCCAACAAAGTGGATTGCCTATGTTTTCTGTTGTACACGGGGATGTAAAAACTAGGAAACACATTCTATTCTATTTCGGATCTACTTTGGTATGCGCCATTCTGTTATTCTATTTCGCACGTCTTTCGATCTTATTTCTTTCTGTGAATTCCATCTTTTCAATTGTATTTCTCTGGGCCATCATACTGTCTCATTATAACCCATCCCGCTCAACTTTCCTAAGGTCCTTTATTGCTTCAAATATCTACCTCACTGTACTTCTCATCTCAATAATTTTGGAGCTCCTGTGGTGAATCCAACTTTATTGAATTCCCCACGAAATTTCTTATTATTGTTCATTTTTATTCTACTTCTAGAATTCCTCCTTTCTCTTGTCTATGTTCTCTATTCGGGCGCTATTATCACCGACCCATTGATCCTCTTATATCCTTTCATTTGGATCAATTCTAGCATTTTCGTTTTACTCCGAATAACACCAATAAATATGGAGATTCCCAAAAGACTACCTGCATTTTTTTCCGGGGTTCTATATTTTTTATTGTTAGCGTATCTTAGCTCTATATTGGACCTTGGTCATATCTTCCATGGACATACGGCCGCTAATCATGAATTTGGATTGAGAGTAGTATTCTCTTCCATGCCTCCTGGATGGGCACCTTCCATATCTTACAGTGGCAATTTCATTTCCGTTTACGCACTTTTTTTTGAGTTCATTGGATACTCTTCCCTCTCTTATCTATTCTACCGATCAGTCCTCAACCTCGACAGATTCGCCTTTTCGGGGGCAATAGGTTTTTTTTCTTGTGTAAGCTGCACTTGGCCTCTCATAGGGGCTTATTTGTCTAGCATTTCAGGATCGACTCTACCTCTATTCCTATCGGCACACCAATCATATGGTTTCTCGACATTGATATTCATCACCGCACTTTCGCTCCTTTTCTGGAATTTACCAAAACGCGATTTCTAGATCTCAATAGGTGTTCCAAATTTATTATAACTAACCACCTCATCTATCGCTTTTCTTTCCTTCTTCCCTGTAATTTTCTTTATAGGATATCCAAATCCCACTACGGCAGTAAGATGATATTCTTCTGGGATATTCAACGACAATTTGGCCTTTTTTTGGTCTGGTTCCTTTATCGTATATAAGCGAGAACCCACGCCATTTTCCCACCCTACCAATTGCATTTGTGTTATCGATCTTCCCGCATCTATTTCATTAAAATTATATTTTGGATCTGTAGTAGTAACTATTGCAAAATCCGCATTTATTACCCAACCTCCCGTGGGGCTAACACCAGCAAGCCTTTCCAATTCTTCTTCCCCTTCAACAAGTATGTAATGCCAATGCTGTAAATTTCTCCCGCTCGGGGCAAGCCTACCTGCTTCAAGAATTTTCTTTTTAGCTTCTAGTTCCACCGATTTTTTTTCAAATTCTTGTATCTCAATTCGAGTTTTAATAGTCTCTAGTACTCCCATTCACCCTCTAAGACCTTTATTTTAATATCTCTTTATATTGCAAATCCCAACGCATAATTCCTCTCCCCTCTGATCACAACCAATGAATGTAATCAAGGCGATCGATGTTCAGAAATCTTTCTCTGACATTTTGGCAGTAGATGGGGTGTCTCTTTCTATCAAAAAAGGAGAAATATTCGCCTTAATTGGTCCAAATGGGGCGGGAAAAACAACTCTCATAAATTGCCTTACGGGCGCAGCTTCTTTTGATTCAGGATCTATCCAAATTTTAGACAATACACCCCATAATGTGGCCAAATCTAAAATATCTTTATTACCCCAGTCGTTCGAACCACCCACCCACCTGACAGTCTCCGAATTGATTATTTATTTCTCTGGTCTATATGGGATTAAAACTGACCCTCATCACATCTTGGAAAAGGTGGGCCTTTCTTCTCAATCGAACAAGAAATTTTATGAACTATCTGGTGGGCAAAAAAGAAGAATTTGCGTTGGAATCTCAATCATCAATGACCCTGAAATTCTTTTTCTAGATGAACCCACCACTGGAATTGATCCCGCGGGACGATTTGAAATATGGGATCTTATCGAAACTATGGCTTCAAGTGGTTCTACTATCTTCTTGACCACTCATTATATGCACGAAGTAGAACGTCTCGCAAATAATATAGGGGTAATTTCAAATGGAAAAATAATAGCAACGGGGACTCCTTCCGATTTAATTACCAAATTTGGCGGCGATTGCACACTTACTATCAAAACAACTTCAAATGTTTCTTCTGCTTTTAAAGAATTTTCACCATCTTTTAAGGATGGAAATTTACATTTCAATAATATTCAACCAAGCCAAATTGGACCTCTATTAACACAGATTGAAAATCTAAACGTAGAATATAGTAATCTGACGTGGAATCGCCCTAGTTTAGAAACCGTCTACATGGAACTGATGAATAATCCCCCTGGAGAATCTCCATGAACTTAACTAGAATCTTAGCCGAATCTTCGGCATCTTGGAAATCATTCCTGCGTAAAAGAACCGCAGTCTTCTTTACATTTCTTTTCCCCATAATCCTAGTCTCTATATTTAGTTTTCTTGTTGGGACTCAGACTAGTGGTTTATTCTCAGAAGATCCTGCATATTATGTTGCAAGTTATATCTCCATAGTTATTCTCTTCACGCCCATCTCTAGAATGTCCATGACTGTTGCTCGTGGAAGGGATGGCTCTCTATTCGAAAAACTCTCTACAACCCCTCTCACACAAACAGAGTGGCTCTTGGCACACACCATTACTATTTTTAAAATCTGTCTATTTTCAACCCTCTTGGTATTGATCATTGCATCAATCCTCACTGATTTCACATTTACCATTCCCCTCACTTTAATTTTGTTCATATTTTTAGGCTCATTTTTATTTTGCAACATTGGAGTCATATTGGGGAGCATAACCAAATCCCAAGATGGTGCAATCACAGCTAGTAATTCACTGGCCTTGCCGTTACTTTTCCTTTCAGATACGTTCATACCTCTGAATTATTTTCCAACCTGGTTCGTGCCTCTAATTTCGTTTTCTCCTTTGACCCCCTTCTCTCGGGCAACCAGAGATATATTCATTTCATCAACTTTCCCAATTGATGGATTCATTTTACTCGTATTACTTAATATACTCGTATTTGCAATTAGCTCTTATCTGCTCCCTTTTCACAGCGATTAATTTTGAACCGTATCAATTAACCCCCGATAAATCTCCACTCATAAATGTGATTCAGCATTAGATATGTAATTACTCCTAAGCTTAATGAAACAATCCACGCAGTTGACCCAATCCGACCTATTTTCCTATGATATTTTAATCTGAGCAACTCGGTCGGACTATGGGTCATCCCCGTGATTATTTGATATATCACCAGTGGGACTGCTGCTATCGATAATCCAATATGAATCGCTAACATAATCAAATACACATATCGAACCAATACCGGCCCTATGAATTCTTTTGTCCCCCCGCCCCCAACTTTCGTCAAATATAGTACTAAAAAAAGGAGTATTAGCCCAAATGAAGCTAGCATAAACCGATTGTGCCTTTTTATATCCCCCTTTATGATAAAGTACCAGCCTATGATTATGCAACATAGGGCGGTCAAATTTACAATTGCAATCACATCTGCCAATCGATTTATTTCCCACACCGTAAGATCGGGAAATATAATTTCTGGCCATATCCCCAAAAAAGTCCCTATCACGATGATATAACCTCCCAAACTAGCTACCCCCGTCGATACTATCACATTTTGTTTTAGAATCAGTTTTAAACTATTCATAGAGTGCAATTCCTATGCCTATTCACAAGTCACGAACAAATTTCAGCTTATTGAATTCAAACTTCAGGCATAAACTTTTATCGTGGAGCAAGGGATTTGTTGATTTATAAATGCTACCAATCGAAAGTTCCCCCATATCCCGAAATGGAAAAATTCTAATCTTGGCATACGACCACGGACTCGAACATGGTCCTATAGATTTCACTGATCTACCCCAAACTATCGATCCCCAATCCATCTTTGACCTGGCATGCCACGAAGCTGTTACTGCCCTAGCAGTTCAAAAAGGCATTGCAGAGGCATATTTCCCATCTTACAAAGATGATGTTGCCCTTCTGGCAAAAATAAATGGGACTTCTAACCTTTGGACCGGAGAACCAAACTCTTCAGTAAATTGGTCTGTTGATTATGCAGTCGAACTTGGGGCATCCGCGATTGGATTTACTTTGTATGGCGGATCAAACCATGAGGTCGAAATGGCAGAAGAATTTAGATTGGCCCAAGAACAGGCTAGATCTCATGGAATCCCCGTGGTTATGTGGTCTTATCCTCGTGGACAAGGAATAAACGAAAAATTCAACGGAAACGATACTGACGACGAAGTCATAGCATATGCCTCTAGACTTGCATTAGAGCTAGGTGCAGATGTTGCCAAAATAAAATACCCTGGAAGTGAAGCTGCAATGAGATGGGCAGTCAAAGCCGCAGGCCCTGTAAAAGTGGTTCTTAGTGGAGGTTCAAAAGTAGACGATTTGACATTCCTCAGCAGTGTCCAAACAGTAATGGATGCTGGTGGGTCTGGCCTCGCAGTTGGCCGAAACGTATGGCAGAGGGAGAATGCAAATGAAATGCTAGAAGCACTTGGACGAATAGTCCATGGCGGCGAACCCGCCGAGGACGCCATATCCTCTCTAAAATGATCGAAGATATATTTAGTATTATAGCAGAATCTGCCCCATTAATTCGAAATGAATTGCACACTAGACGTGACTCTTCCACTACTCAGAATCCAACTGGAGATGCTCAGTTAGCAGCTGATATTTGGGCAGATAACCTCTTCGCAAAAAAAATCCTGGAACTCGATGGTGTTGGATCTTATGCATCTGAAGAACGTGAAGATGTATTAATTTCTGGAGAAGGACTTTCAGTTGCAATAGATCCTCTAGATGGATCCTCTAATTTATTATCTAATAATATGATCGGAACAATTGTCGGTGTGTACGACTCTCCTCTACCCACTTCTGGAACTAATCTAATAGCAGCAGCATATGTTCTATATGGTCCAATTACCACGATGGTAACTGCACATTCTGGATCTGTCAACGAATATGCAATCGATCAAGGGCAGCTCCAACCACTTCGAGAGAATATAACTTTGCCAGAAACTCCTCAGTTGTATGGCTTTGGAGGAATCGAAAAAGAATGGAAACCCCATTTTAAAAAATATGCAGATAGCATCCGAAATACACTCAAACTACGTTATGGCGGTTCACTCATAAGCGATATTAATCAAATATTAACCTATGGTGGAGTTTTTGCATATCCCGATCTCCTATCCTCTCCTAATGGAAAACTTAGAATTTTGTTTGAAGCACACCCCGTGTCCTATATAATTGAATCTGCAGGGGGTCTATCCTCCAATGGGGATGTCTCAATTCTAGATTTGTCACCCACTGCTCTGCACGATAGAACTCCCCTCTACGTTGGGAATAAAAATCTAATTGAAGAACTTTCTACTTTCTATCAATGACTAAGTACGAACGCGATACCAATTTAGCATCTGTCGTTATCTATGATTCTAAATGTCCATACTGCTCGGCCGTAACAAAATGGCTGAAACAAACTCGAGATCTTGGGGCAGTGTCATGGCACGAAAATATAGCCCAAAACTTCTTGAAGGCCCAATTCAATTATTTACCATTCGCAGTTTTCTTAGTCGTTCTTTCCGAAAACAAAATCTATGCCGGACCCGACGCAGCGCGGGAACTATGCGAACGAGCAAGACTACCCGATCTCTTCGGACGACTGGTAGAACAAGAATATCATAAAATATCTAAAACTGCGAGTTTACTCTCCAACCGAAAACAATCACTAGATAAAATCGAAGGCGAATTCCCACTAACCCCTAATTCCTCATTATTGTTGGATGATTTATTCCACGAAGCATGGACGCTTCCCTTCGAAAAATAATATTTCTATAATATTATCATCTCATCTAACACGTGAATTAACCTTTTCACTTCTGTTCAAAGTGTATCAAACAGCTGACCATATCCTTCGACTTTGGGAGAAATACCTCCTAGTTGATACGCCTTCCAAACTTGCGCCTGAGCATCTCCTATTACTGGAACTCCTGTATCCTGCTCTAGCACCTCTATGAAACTAGCACTTTCCCATTGAGGGCATGATATATATATCGCGTCATAACCCTCACTTTCTTTTGCCAATTCCACTGCAGCACGGTATGCGGTAGATGAAGAAACCCCATCTATATCCCCTGGACCGCTGCGATTTATCCCTGATAGTGCAACAACTTTGAGCCCACGATCCTTTAGATATTTAACACGCTCCTCGTTTCTTTCTTTGGGGTATGGAGTGACTGCTATAATGGATTTCGCCCCCACCGCTTTCATGGCATCTACATGAGATTTCAAGTTAGTTGTTATTGGGGCTCTTATTTCTGCATTTATACGATCTAGCAGCTCATCCTCTCCTTTTGCACCTTTCAATGCAAAGATAGGACTCCCCCCTGCAATAATACAGTCCACACCTCTTTCATCCAATCTTTTAGCTGCTGGATATACTTGTTCAAATGCTTCTGAGAGGTTTTCAGGTGTAAACCTCTCCACTCCCATATTTACGACATACATTTCTACCCCTTCAACTATCATTTTTCGAAATTCATTCCCATGATTCCACACCGAAGGTTCAATTTTTCCAAATTTAAGACGCCAATGATCCATAGTACTTGTCCCTATAGACTTCGCAATTATATTAAAAGTTCCTTGTAATTTCCCCTTCTTCAACGCGATTGCATTATTTTATTACATTAGCAAGCCAATTGTGACTAATGGTAATAGATTTGACATTGGCCTGCGGGGAATATGACTTGACATATGCTCTTCACACAGGCCTCGTACGACCAAGTGGAATTGATCTAAATGTTCTCACTTACGAATCCCCCGAACGCCATTGGCGAATGATGCGCCATGGGGAATTCGATATATGTGAAATGTCTTTAGGATCTTACCTTGCCTCAAGAAAACACCCTGACCTCTACCCATTTACAGCAATCACTGTCTTCCCTCACCGAAGATTCAGGCATTCATATATGTTCAAGCATAGTGGAATCTCTTCTACAAATCCTGGAGATCTCGAAGGAAAAAAAATTGGTTTGAGAACCTGGCAAACCACGGCTGGAATTTGGATGCGCGGAATCGCACAAGAGCAATACGGACTGGACTTAACTTCTGTTGAATGGTACACTGATGACACAGAAGACGTTCAACTAACCATCCCTGATAAATTCAATGTTCAAAGAATCTCCGAGGATCGGAATATTGAAGAAATGCTAGTATCTGGAGATCTTGACGGGGCTTTCTACCCTGCCCGTTTGAGCTCCGTAAAACATAAAAAAGGAGCAGAACATATATTCGAAGATCCTTTCTTAGAAGAACAGCGCTATTATGAAGAAACTAAACATTTTCCACTAATGCATACTGTGGTTATCCGGGACACCTTGCTAGAGAAATATCCTTGGATCGCAACAAACATTTATAAAGCATTCTCCGAAGCACGTGATATCTGTTTACAAAAACTAGAAGACCCCCGATGGACTGCATTAGCCTGGGCGCAAGAACACCTCGATCACCAGCAGAAGGTACTGGGAACGAATCCCTGGCCGTATGGATTAGTTCCTTCAAACCAGCGCACTCTTGACAAACTACTTGATTACGCATACGATCAAGGTCTTACTCCTAAAAAATATTCTCCAGAAGATCTGTTTGCTACAAGCACGTTAGATCCTGAAATAGAAGGCAAAGAATACGTATCTGGAAAGTAGCTGTCTTACTACCTTTATTGTTTTAGTCACCTTGATTCTCTAGTGCTTCAATCACCCTTTCTGGTGTTATTGGCATTGTATCAAATTCAATAGAAAGGGCATTTGAGATGGCATTTCCAATTGCGGGGGCGGATGCCATCATTCCCATTTCCCCAACACCCCTGGCCCCATATGGTCCCATTTCATCCTCCGTTTCAATTATTATGGTTTCTGACTCATAAGGCAACTCCATCGTCCCAGGAATGCGATAATCTTTAAAATTAGGATTGACAACTAGTCCCTTCTCATAGATAATCTCTTCATACAGGGCACTAGATATGCCCTGGCCCGTTGCACCTTCTATTTGCTGCTCAACATTTTTTGGATTCAAAGCAAATCCCACATCTGTCGCAGTAACCATCCGAAGAACTTCGACTCTACCTGTTATCTGATTCACGGCAACCAATGCAGCCTGGCCCACCGGAGTCCAGAAAGCATGGTGCTTTCCACCTTTTCTAGAATCATATGTCGCAGTTCCAATTAATTCGCCCCCCTCTTTTAACATGGTATTTGACACTCCCACCATTTGGCCATAATTTGAGAATAGGTGGTTAACCGATATCTCACTATCATCTTTTCCTTTTATAATGATTTTTCCATCTGATGTCTTCAAATCCGAAGAATCTATTTTTTCATCAAATTCTCCCACTGCCAGGTCAAACATTTTTTGTTTTACATCTGCTATCGCCTTTCGAACTGCATTCCCTGTATGGTATGTAAATCTGCTCCCCGTTGGTCCTCTATCATATGGGCTGTTTGCAGTATCTCCTGCAATAATTTTAACTTTTTCCAACTCAATATCAAAACCTTCAGCAATAATCTGGGTTAATACAGTTTCTGCCCCCTGTCCAATTTCAGGCGCCCCTATATATGCAATCACATTCATATCACGTTGGACTTTAATGGTAGCTGCAGCAGACGATCTTGATACTGGTTTGTTCCCATATGCAATCCCCATCCCAATCTTCCATTCCTCCGTATCATATTCTGGATATTTGTTCTCTATGTCGGTAGATCTCAACCTCTCTGCAGATTTTATCAAACAAGCTTCGGTATCAACTTTACCAAGCGTCTCACCCTTGGCATTTACGTCCCCGGCTCTTAGGAGGTTTTTCAACCTATATTCTACTGGATCTAGTCCCACTTCCCGGGCGATTTTATCCATGTGACGTTCCATTGCCCAGTTAACCTCTGGCTTTCCAAAACCTCGAAACGCTGCGTATTTTGGCAGGTTAGTATACACTGCGCAGCTTGTATACTTTACATTTGGAATTTTATACGAACCGACTGTAACACTAGGGCCACTAACTGTGCATCTAAACACTTGCTCATTATATGCTCCAACATTGAATAAAATTTCTGAGTCCCTAGCTATGATTTTACCCTCTTTTGTAACTCCATCTTTCACTCTGACTATAACTTGAGGCCTGCTCACTCCTACCATATACTCTTCCGCCCGTGTCAATTGAAGCCTCACCGGACGATCTGTTTTATGAAGAATTCCAACTAAAATGGATTCTACAAACGGAGTGATCTTCCCGCCAAAACCCCCTCCTACATATGGTGATTTTATCTCTAGATCTCCTGGATTCATTTCCGGATATGCCATACAAAGTTCAGTTTCAATATTATGTGGTACTTGTTGGGAGGTCCAAATTTTTATCGTACCCCCAACCCGCCTACCTACTGAAACATGAGGCTCCATCGAACAATGTTGAAGTGATTTAACCTCATATCTCCCTTCGACAATATGATCTGCATCTTCAAAAGCCGATTCTACTTCTCCCACTTCTAACGAATCCGTGTACATCAAGTTTGGACGATCTGTATACTCCTCATCCACATGATCTCTCTTTTCAAATCTAGGATCTCCTTGTTTCGCGAATTGATAACTCCGAACATCTTCATGAACTGTAGCACAAGGATTTTCAGAAAAAGCTTCTTCCAAGTCAAATACTGCTGGAAGTTCCTCATATTGAAGTTTGATAAGGTTCACGGCCTCTTCTGCTATTTCTGGTGTTTCCGCAGCAACTGCCGCTATCGGCTCTCCTATATATCTAAGCTTCTCCGTTGCTAGTATCGGCTGATCTAAAATAAATTGGCCTCTGCGAGTATCAGGCACGTCCTTATAAGTTATTATCACTTCCACGCCCTCGACTTTCTCTGCCTCTTCTACATCCACCCCAATCAACCGAGCGTGGGCGACGGGGCTAGTCAATAATTTCGCATGCAACAATCGATTTGGATTGATATCCATCGCATATATTGCCTTACCTGTAACTTTATCGGGTGCATCTATCCTTGCAATGGATTTTCCGACATGACGATTTTCACTATGACTCTCCATCCTAATTTTTACTTGACCACTTTGACTCATTCTTTCACGCTTCCTTCATTGCCGCATGCTTAACTGCATCGATTATTTTGACATACCCTGTACACCTGCACAAATTCCCACTCAGTCCCTCTCTTATCTCTTGAACCGTTGGATCTGAGTTTTCTACCAGTAAGGACGTTGCCGCCATTATGAATCCTGGGATGCAGTAGCCACATTGAGACGCAAAACAATCTATAAAAGATTGCTGTAGCGCCGAAAATTCGCCCTCCTCTGACAAACCCTCTATAGTTGTAATGCTTTCTCCGACCATCTTTCCCACTGGGATTAGGCAAGATTTAACAGCTTTATCTCCTAGTAACACTGTACAAACTCCACACACACCCGAGTCACAACTCTCTTTTGTACCTGTCAATCCCACATCATACCTGAGAACGTCCCTTAGGGGTTTATATGGGGAAACATTAACTACGTGTTTTTTTCCATTTATTTCTAGTCTTATCCCTTCCATTATGCCTCTCCTATTATTTCGGATTTTACATCTTTAATTGTTTGTCTTGCGATCCTTTTAAAAACTATCTCTTTATACGATCTAGGCGTTTGAACATCTCCTATTAAATCTAGGTTTTCCTCCAAAATTTCTACCGCATTCTCCACTGTTTCATCCTCAATTTTAGTACCTTCTAATACTTTTTCTGCCTCTTTCGCACGCATAGGTGTGTCTCCCCCATTTGTTAATCCTATCCTTGCAACTGCACAAACTCCCTTTTCATTCAGTGTCAATCTCACACAAACACCCGCTATTGCATAATCCCCCTGCCTCGGAGTCATAGATCTATATTTTCCCCCCGAATATTTGGGTAATTTTGGAATCAAAATTTTGGTCAAAATTTCTCCATCTTCTATTGCAGTCTCATAATAATCCACAAAAAAATTGTCCAAGGGAACTCTTCTACTCCCCGCTGCATTTTGTATCTCCAACTCCGCGTCTAACGTCAGTAGGACTGGAGGTGTATCTAACGCTGGGTCTCCATAGACTAGTCCTCCTCCAATAGTACCCTGGTTTCTCACCTGGGGCCCCGAGATTTCCGACGTCGCCATTGTGTAAAATCTAAATTCCTTTTCGATTAATGGATTTTTCTTTATTTCCGCATATGTCGTAGACGCCCCCACCTCGATATATTCTCCAACCTCTTCTATCCCTCTCATTTCTGCTATCTTGCTAATGTCAACCAGTAAATCTGGATCAATTAGCCCCTGGCGCATCAATAACATCATTGTTTGTCCTCCAGCCACGATTTCCGCCTGACCCTCACAACGTGATAATTTTTCTAGGGCATCCTCAACCGAAGAAGCAACGTGATATTCCCCCATGATATGATCTATGAAAGAGTTGGAGTCTGATCAGTAAATATATTTGGACATGTTACCCTGATGTTTTTTTATAAATATGGTCTATCTTATTGTATTTTTTTAACGCCAACCATGAGGCCAACACCTGCCAACAAACCCGTCAAACCCACAACCGTGAACGCCATTGAAACATTAGATACAATTAGCATAAGTGCAATCATTCCTGGGCCTACCACTTTACCCAAATTTTGGAATGTAGTCGCAACCGAAACTGCCCCTCCTCTCATACCTTCTGGGGCTATCTGATTCACCAAACTTTTCTGCCCAGGTGCTACCACTCCGTCCCCAAATCCATATAGTATTGCCCCCACTGCAATTACTAATGGAATTGGTAATATCCCCATAATTATTATGCCCAAACTCCCTATGATGAATCCTCCCATTATTATGTCTGCAGTTGAAAACACATTTGACAACCTCCCCACTTGCGTGGAGCTTATAAACGAGACGATCCCCTTCACTGCTACCAACAGCCCCGCGGTCTTGACATCAAGTCCCGCCTCTCCTATTGCCAAAACAGAGACATATGTGAGAAATCCAAACAAAAGTAAAAATCTAATAACAAATGTCGTAACCAAACATGCCATTCTCCGTTCACTGATCAGCAATATCAAATCATTTATATAATCTCTCATCGACGAATTCGTCGATTCTATCGATTGAGGGAGGACCCGCCACGCCCATATGGCCATTGGAATCGCAATTAAATAAAGCAAAAATGGATATTGCCATGAATATACAAATAATATTGCACTTAATATTGGTATTCCTATAATTCCTATATTTATCCCTGCCGTACGAATCCCCTGGGCTGTAGTCTCCTGAACGCCAGTATACAGGTCCCCTATCATTGCAATTACAATTGGACCTGCAGCAGAGTGGCCTATCGATTGCAACACCCTTAATACCAATATGGCTTCAAATGTATTTACCATGGCAATTGCCGCACCCGCCAATCCAAATAAAGCCAAACCGGGTACTAAAAAGTACTTCTTTCCATACCGATCCGAAAGAATCCCCATCATCGGGACTAAAATGACTGTGGGTATTGTGTACGCTAGCATCAGCAAACCTGCTCTAGCATCACTAATTGAAAATACAATAGCAAGATCTGCAATAATGGGACTTAAAACTGCAGATTCTGTTATTAACACGGCACTTGCCATGACCAAAGATTGAATTTTTGGATCCTTGATCACATCCCCTCCCTTTCCAAATAATATTGTACCGACGTTCTTTGCCATCACACTTCGCCTACATCTATTCGATCCACGCTGTTCTTAAACCATATCATGTTATTTTCCACATTTTCCATTCATAATTGTTATTCCAATTCAGAAACAATATACTGTAGTACGGGTCGGTGGTCTAGTCTGGTTATGACATCGCATTTACACTGCGGGGATCGCAGGTTCAACTCCTGCCCGACCCATTCTAAATGCCCAAATTATCCTCGATCCGGTTAATTATAGGGAACATACGTAGGAAACTCTCCCTGCCATCTCTCATTCTACTCACCATCCTTGTTATCCTCCTTGCCGTTGCAATTTTGTTTACATTCCATGGGTCCGCCCAGTCTCCCACCGCAACTGTGGTCTTTTTTGACACTTCTGAAACTATACTCGCCCAAGCAGAACTTCAAATTTCAGACACTATGATCACCCGTTATATAGGTCTGAGCCAAACCACTTTTCTCGGTAAAAACCAGGGGATGCTTTTTGTTCATCCCTCTGAAACAAACCATGTTTATGTAATGCGCAATATGAGCTTCCCCATCGATATCATTTTCATAGATTCTCAGGGTACTATTGTTTCTATTCATCACGCACACCCTGAGCTACCTCCTTACACTCCTTATGAAGGACTTAGCAAATGGGTTATTGAATTGCCCCACCAGTGGACACTCGACCACAACATATCTGTTGGGGACACCGTCCATATCTACTTAGACTAAACCGAGAAAATTTTACTTCCTTCTACCATCCCTACTATGTATACCTCATGGATGACATCGATTCTACCATTCTTTCTTCAAATTTTTCCAACCCGATGCTCCGTCTATTATCTTTCTATGGGGCCTCCAATATCCGGAATTTTCTTGTAGGCTTCCTAGCAAACCTATTCGCTCGTATATCCGATCTCGTCCCTCCTTTCCTTCTTGGTGTTGCAATAGATTCAATTATTTTACGAGATAAACCATTTCTAATTCCATTTTTATCTGAATCTTCCCTTCCTCAAAACCCAATATCCCAATTTTGGTTTGTGGTTTTTCTCATTGTATCTTCCTTTATCCTCAGTGCAATTCTCCATTGGTTTAGAAATTGGGGCTGGAATTCATTTTCTCAAAATATCCAACATCAAATTCGCATCGATACCTACACCCGGTTGCAAAATTTAAATATGAGTTTCTTTGATAGAACACACAAAGGAGAACTAATGTCTATCCTATCTAATGATGTTAACCGACTAGAAATTTTCTTAAATGATGGTTTCAACTCCGTCTTCCGTCTCGCAATCATGGTGATTGGAATTGCAACTTTATTATTTTATATGAACCCTTCTTTGGCCGTGGTTTCTCTTTTTACCATCCCTATAATTGCGTTTTTTACATACAATTTCACAAAATCTATACAACCAAAATATGCCGAAGTACGAGACAGTGTGGGAAAACTCCATTCCCGACTTAAACAGAATTTAAATGCAATCCAGTTAATTAAACTCTATAATACCGAATCCTATGAATCTAGTCGCGTAGAGGAAACTTCTCTGAATTATTACAATACCAATTGGGATTCTATTACGACCCGCATAAAATTTTTCCCCTCACTTCAAATTATATCTGGAATTGGATTTACTATGACCTTTCTAGTAGGGGGGTTCTGGGTTATATCTGGAGATATACTTTGGCTTTCTTCCAGTCCCCTCTACGCCGGGGAATTTGTAACATTCATGCTGCTCCATCAACAGTTAGTTTGGCCAATGACCCAATTTGGACAGGTCATAAATATGTATCAACGGGCTCGGGCATCTACAGTCAGAATATTTGGTTTAATCGACAAAACTAATACCCTCCCTGAAAAATCCAACCCTTCTGAACTAATCGTAGATTCTGGAACAATCATCTACGAAGATGTTTCCTTTGGATACTCTCAAGACAAAATATTGTCTAATATCTCTTTTAAGGCTGGGAAAGGTGAATCTTTGGCTATAGTTGGCCATAGTGGATCTGGAAAATCAACCTTATTAAGATTATTATTAAGATTGTACGATATAGACCATGGGTCCATCACAATAGATGGGCATGATATTCGAGATCTATCTCTGAAGAGTTTGCGTGACCAAATTGGATATGTTGGTCAGGATATCTTCCTTTTCCACGGCACTGTTAGGGAAAATATCCAATATGGATCATTCACAGCTAAGGAGGAGGAACTTATTCAATCCGCTAAAGCAGCAAAGGCTCATGATTTTATAATGGATTTACCACATGGATATGAAACTATCGTCGGAGAACGTGGAATCAAACTATCGGGAGGACAACGACAACGAATTGCCATTGCACGAGCACTTCTAAAAGACCCTCCCATTTTCATTTTCGACGAAGCTACTAGTGATGTAGACACCCCCACCGAATCTCTGATACTAGATTTTATAAAGGCCCATCATTCTGAAAAGACCATCTTGGCTATTGCCCATAGGCTCTCCACAATACAAGACTCAACTAATATCTTAGTTTTACAAGATGGGGTGATTATAGAATCTGGAACTCATAATGAACTATTGAATAAAAAAGGATCCTATTTCGAACTTTGGAGCGCTAGAAATGTCTAATTTGTCTGACCATTTCTCCCCAAACTACCACCGTTGATTACAAGACCAATGGCAACCTTAGTACGTTATGGATCTATCTCAGGTCACTTCCGAAGATGCAAAAAATGCGGCATCAAAAATAGTAGTTTTTCCTGTGGGAAGTACAGAACAACATGGGCCCCATGCACCCCTTTCCACTGATCTACTACTAGCCAAATCTGTCGCAGAAGAAGGCATCAAACAATTTCCAGGCGAAGCTATTCTAGCACCTTCTCTCCCCTTCGGAGTATCTGAGGAGCATAGAAATTTCCCCGGAACACTTTGGCTTTCTACACAAACTTTTCGCAATTGCATATCGGATGTACTTAATTCTTTTATTCACAATGGGTGGAACAAAATTATCATAGTAAATGGTCACGGAGGCAACATCAACGCATTAAATGAAGTCTGTGCTGATATAACCCGAAACACCACAAAACCCGCATTTGCAACTACCTACACCTGGTTTCGTTATTCAGACGATCTCCCCATGGGTCATGCCGGAGAAGTTGAAACATCTATGCTATTGCATCTTTTCCCCACCCTCGTTAATTCCAGTATGATATCGCAAGCAAGTTCCGATTCTGGAGATAGCTGGGGATCTTTTGAACAAGGTGCACAAATGAAATACGACGTTGAAAAATTTACAAAAAATGGCGTTGTAGGCGACCCATCTCTCGCATCTAGCAATCTCGGGGAAAAATTATTAAAAGAATCTGGAACTTCCCTCGCTAAACTTCTAGAAGTGGTATCGGGGCTCAAACTTTCTTGATGATGTCTTCTTTTTTCTTAATTCATCCCTTTGTCTCTACAGAATCAACAAACATTAGTGGATAGTCTCTTTCAACTCTCATTTTAGATACAACCTCTGTATCTTTATATTGAATCTTAATTCTAACTGCCATCATGTCCCCTTTTAATTCTGCATATCCAAAATCATCATTCATCGATTTTTCCACCGCCTCTTCGGATATTTCTACTGACACATTTGTACAATGCGGTTGGTTTAGAATTGATTTTTCAATTGCAGAAGATAAACTTTCGATACTACTTAGACTGATAGGGGTACCTGAAAACTGATGGTATAGCGATCCAAGCTTGACGCCTGACTCGAAACAAGCAATTTCTGTTTCCGTTGGTTTCATACAACTTGAACTTTCTGCCCTCTAAAGAAAAAGTTACTTCTCCTTTCCCCCCTCATTAACCTTCAATGAAAGAGGTAGTATTGCTTACAGGCGCACTAGGAAATGTGGGACGAACGATCCTTTCACACCTCCACGATCAATATACCTGGCGTCTACTTGATAACCAATCTCCCGATAGTGATTTTCCCTATGACGTAATTGTTGCTGATATTTTAAACACCACTGCTGTAAACGAAGCTGTAGAGGGGGCTAGTGCAATAATTCATCTTGCTGGAGATCCTCAAACCTCTGCATCTTGGAAATCAGTTCTTCGAAATAATATCGAAGGTACTCAAATCTTACTTGAAGCCGCAGTGAATTCTGGCGTTGAAAAATTTATCTTCGCGTCTTCGAACCACGCAGTTGGTCACTACGAATCCGATCCAAATTCTGATCCTTCCAATCCCAATAGTCCATTCCCTCTCGATGGAACCGAGCTCCCCCGGCCTGGAAATCTCTATGGTGCCAGCAAGGCATTCGGCGAAATTATGGGGAGATATTATCACGATGAGTACGGTATCTCTGTTCTCTGCGTTAGGATTGGAAATTTAAATGGAGATGCCCCCCCTGTTGACTACGCACGTGGACAATCCATGTGGCTCTCCAATCGAGATTGCGGCCACCTTTTCGATAGATGCCTACAGGCCCATTATGGATATGAAATAGTCTATGGTGTTTCTGACAACGATAGTAGTTATTATTCCTTAGATCGTACCAGAGATCTCTTGGGCTATTCTCCCCAAGACAACTCTGCAGAGCACATCTCTTAATTCTAAGAAATTATCTAAATAGCTTTTTAATATCCTTTCCACTTTCTCTTATTCTTTCCACTCTGTTTCTTATCTGCCCATATACCATCCCCCGCAAATCTGGGCTTTTTACAAAAGTTACTATCAATTGCTCAATTTTTTTATAGCCTCTCCCTTCAATTCCCCCTCTCGCATAACCAATCGCCCCTTTAATAATCTCATATTCGTATGCTTCAACCTCCTCTGCTATCACTTCCGCAGCTAAAAATATAGATTCAATTTCTAAATCTTCCAATTCCATTTTACCACCTCTATACACTATAGTAGGAATTTTTTCTTGGGAGAATGATTCTACATCTTGACCTATTTCAATAAGATATTCTCTAATAAGTCCAATATCTACACCCCTGTACACTTCTGGCATTTTCTCCAAATATCCAAATGAACTTTCCACGAGCCCTCTCATTCCCTTCCAATTCTCATTCGTCCCATGATATATTATGGCTGTAAATTGAATTAAACCTTGTAAAAATAACTTGTCCTCACTCCCCTTCTCAAGTTTTAACCAATATCGCTCCCATGCCCCATGAGCAGCATGGTACTCCCCGCTATTATAAATGGCAATTCCAGCTTCCAAGTATACCTTTAATTTCCCATCCTCATTCATTTGTAGATTTTGTCCTTTTATTTTCTTGATTACAATTGATATTCAACTCTATTGATATCTTACAGCCCTCCACTTCATAAATAATATGAAATTTAGTGTTGGTCATTCACCCGTAGAATCTCGCAGTAAAAAAATCTCTATTTTTTCTCAGATATGGAGCTTATCTCCCAGATATGCCCGATCCATTTTAAATCTTCATATTTTTAAACCCCAATGCCCTTGTTTAGCACATGACTCTAAATGGCCATGTGGTTGTCGACGTCGATGCACATTTCTTTGAACCATTACATGACTTTTCAAATTATCTGGACGAACCCTGGAAATCACGGTTTAGCGGAGCAACGAGGGGTAGATTTATCCCTGGTAGTACCGGTGACAGGTGGGTAGGGGGCAGAATTATGAGGAACGTAACTTCATACCCTCAAAAAGACATGACACCCGAGGAAATACCTGGTTTGATGAAACATGTTGGCCTTGATAAGATAGTTTTACTACCCAATAAAATGCTTTCATTTGGAAAATTATCTAGCGATGAAATAGCAGTCCCCCTCGCAAATGGATTCATTGACTATATGCTTGATAAAGTTGTTGATCCCTCCGAAGGAATTTACACGATGCTGGTTGCACCCTTCCACGATCCAGAAGAGTCCGTCGCGTTAATCGATCGAGTAGCCGATGAAAAAGGCGTCGTAGCACTCTGCCTAGTCACAGCTGGACCTGAACCCCCCCTCGGAGACCGAAGATACGATCCAATTTACGAAGCTTGCAACGATCGTAATTTCCCTGTAGTTTTTCATGCAGGAGGCTCGAGTGTGGACAGCTTCTTCATAAGAGGGTATCGAAAATTCCTTGAGACACATACTTTAGGATTCTTATGGAATAACATGGCACAAATTGTGAGTTTAGTCGTCCAAGGGGTTCCTGAAAAATATCCAAATCTTGACATCGTATTTCAAGAATCTGGAATTTTCTGGGTCCCTTTGATGATGCACAGACTCGATGCTGAATATATGAAACGCCAATCGGAAGCCCCCCTTCTAACGAAAAAACCATCTAAATACATGCAGGAATTTTATTATGGGACCCAACCACTCGAAGAACCTGATAATCCTGAATACCTCCAGCAAATTATCGACATGATTGGTGGCCCAGAACGCCTCATGTACGCTTCGGATTACCCACATTGGGATTATGATCGCCCAAGTGTCATCACAAATATGGACTTTCTAAGTGATTCTGAACAAGGCATGATCCTTGGAAAAACAGCAGAGAGGATATTCGGAATATGACTTTGATACCTATTTGTTCCACAAATGATCTCCCCGAGGGCTCTCGAAAAACAGTTAATGTAGAAGATACCCCCGTCCTCGTCTTACACGTAGATGGATCTTATTATGCAATCGAAGCAACTTGCCCGCACCAATCAGGTCCCCTCGGACAAGGCATAGTTCTTCCAAAACTCGAGGCGACATTTGTTAGTGCGGGAAAACGACTTGAAGAATCTTTCTCTGAAACTATCCTTACTATCTCTTGCCCTTGGCATGGCTGGGAATTCGACCTTTCGACCGGGGCCCATTGTGGAGATTCAGAAGTAACTCTCAGCACGTTTGAAATAGTCGAAAAAGAAGGGGAATTATTTCTAAAATCCCCTTGATTTGATTTTTCTTAAATCTTTTATCTATCTAAAAAATTGCCCAGTCGTCGCTGATTACGCAGCGCCTTGCACTATAAGTGCATCTTGCTTAGCAATCACTACTTTCACATTCTGACCAACTTTAAGTTTACTCTGTGACGATCTGACTTGAACCGTCGTATTTTCTCCAATAATGACATCATAGTACACAGAAGCACCTCTAAATATCTTATGTGTAATTTTACCAGAATATTCGTTGGTTTGACTTGTCTTGTTATACTTAGATCCTTTACCAGCTTTGCTGGCAACCTCTATGAATATATTTTCTGGTCTAATCACAATTACGGGGTTCTTTAATGCAGTCCCACCTTCGTGTCGGCAAACCATATCTAGTTTCTGGTCCCCTTTTGTAATCGTCGCATTCGCAGATGTTTTGGTCTTAGAACTAACTTCTGCGTTGAATACATTGGCTTCACCTATGAAATTTGCCACAAACGGTGAATTAGGTGAATCATATAGTGCCTCTGGTCCTCCTTGTTGCATCATGACACCATCTTTCATTACACAGATATCATCTGAAATTTCAAACGCTTCTTCTTGATCGTGTGTAACATATACTGTGGTAACTTTAATTTCGTCCAAAATATCTAGTATACTTTGTCTCATTCTCTTTCGAAGTTGGAAGTCCAAGTTTGACAAAGGCTCATCCATCAAAAGCAACTTTGGCTCATAAGATATAGCCCGGGCAAACGCAACACGCTGTTGCTGACCACCAGACAACTCTGATGGATATCTGTCTTCTACATTGCCTCCTGCCAATCCTACAAGAGACAAAGCCTCTTGAACCCGATCCTCTCTCCTATCTTTTGGATAATCTTGATTTTTCAACGCATATAGGATATTTTCTCTCGCTGTCATATGTGGCCAAACAGCGTAAGACTGGAACACAAACCCAATCCCTCTCCTCTCTGGAGGTACATTTAAATCTGATGTGGAAACCGTTTCCCCAAATAACTTTATCTGTCCTTCTGTTATATCCTCGAATCCCGCTAGGGCTCGAAGAGTTGTTGTTTTTCCACATCCGGATGGGCCAAGTAATGTGAATAATTCACCTTCGTTTACATTGAAACTAAGATTTTTAACCGCATCTACTACGCTTCCACCCCCGCTAACGAATCGTTTTGTTAATTTTTTAACTTGTACTGCAGGCATAACTGTGATTCATCACTCACCCTTGACAGATTTAAACTTTCCTATTATCCACAAATATTTTTCATTAATTTAGTATAATTTTTTATTTAATTTAATAAATTTAAAATTGAAATTAAGTATCCCCTCATGTGCCTTTCCTTCCTTTATTTCCAAAGAAAATTATCTAGTTATTCTCTTTTCCTCATCGCCTTTTCGTATCTTTTTAATAGTCCCTCTAGTTCTATTTCTGGAACTTTTCCAGGAGCAGGATTATATGAAAACATGTCCAATTGAATCCCTACCCGGCGTTTAAGATTATTCATTGCCTCTTTACTTTCTCCTCTAAGGTGCTTATTAACCACTTGAATGTTTCTCCCCTCTGGCATATATGTCAACAAAGGGACTAACCGTGACTTTTGCGCCTCTGCCATTTTCCAGACCATTGCAACCACGTTACTCTTAATTGATTTCTTATTCCCACCCCTTGATCCATAAAATTGTATCTTTGTTCCTTCTGGAGCATAATACTCCATAACTTCCTTCCAGGACCACTGAGGGGCGTTTACCACTGTATATTTTCCTGGTTTTATCTCTTCATTTTGAGACATAACTATTGCCCTAACAATTATCATTATATGGGCCACATTTGATTCTAAATTTCCATCCGCGTCTATGTAAATTCTATCCCCTTTTTCTAGTAACCTTTTCAAATCATTTGTCTGTTTTTGCATCGTTCCCATCACATGCCCAACTCTTAGTATATATGCCCGTTTTTGATTCTTATATTTTCGATTCCAAATAGTGCATTTCTTCCTCACACGCTTTTCTATAAAACGTTTCTCTCTAACAAGCAAATCCTGTTGGTATTTACTCGCCAATTTTCCTCCCCATGCACTTATTGAGCTAATGTAAATAATACTTGAACTCCTCTTCGAATATTTGACCAAGTTATCAACTACTTTCTGATTAATCTCCCGCGCAACTTTTGGCTGCCCATGCGGCACATTCGGTGTTGCCTCTTTTAAAAACACGACTACGTCTATATCTGACAACACATCTGCTGCATCCTCTTCTATAGTCATATCTGCAATTCTATATGGGAATTCTTTGCTTACTATTGCCGCAGAACCAATTTCACTTTGTATGATTGGGACCACTTCAAATCCTTCTTCTCGGAGTAGCAAGCATAGTTCCATTTCCAACATTGCATCTGAAGAATTCAAGCCGATTGCATTGACCAAACCAATTTTCATATTTTGATTCCCCCTTTTGCTTTTTTATAAATTCCTGTAATGACTTCAGTTACTTTTATCCCCGTCATTTGATCTGTATTCATTTCCCCCTCCGAATTGATTTGTTGGATAAATTCTGCCCACTTTAAAAATACCCCTTCCCCAAATGATGTAGCATATCTTCCAGACTCTATTATGAGTGGCCCATTCATTCCCTCTACATGCACTCTTAGTCTTTCATTCGATCCAGTGTGATCGAACCTAATTTTCACATTTTGGAATTCAAATTCAGCTTCTGCCTCAAACGATTCAACACGACTAGCACGATATTCAATTTTTACATCCGAATCTTTGCTAGCTACCATTACAACTTCCACTGCCACATCCAATTCATCTTTCCACATTATATCTGATTTTTTGACAGTTATGTCGTACCCTTCTAATATATCTACAATCTGACTAATAGTGTGGCACCCGCTCTCCATTAAAACCCCTCCTCCCGCCAATCGAATATCATTCCTATAATGTTTCTTTCCTATTCCTAAACTATTGACTAGTCCTTCCTGTATTCTCACATTTTTGAGGGGTCCAAATAACTCTGAGCGGACGATCTCTCTCATCTGTTTAGTCGATGAGAACCATGTTCTCATGTAATTACAAACCATTTTGTTGTTTAGCCCAACAAATTCTTGATGGTCTTCAATATTTTTCGCAAATGGTTTCTCTACAAAAATTGGGGTCTCCCTCCGTGAAAATAATTCGATGTAAGGTTTTCTAACACCAACAGGCATTGCAAGAAGAACAATATCGCATTCTGGTAACTTTTCTATCTCTTCTTCCACTTCAATCGCATCACATCCACATATTTTGGCTAATTTATTTGCTCTATCTATGTCTATGTCTGCAACATATTTCACTATCGTTTTTGGATATTCCAATAGGATGGGTATGTGTATTCTTTCTGTTATTTTACCCGCTCCTATCACTCCAACTTCCATTTGATCCATCTTTGTGTCTTCAAAAATTGTAAATGGGAGCTTCATACTGGCAAGTCTCATTATCAAGCGTATAAGCCTTTTCGAATCCCATTCATTCCCATCCTCCTTTCCACTGACCAAAACGCTAATCCTCTTGGCAGATTCATTTGTACCAATGGCCCAAGCCTCCGATTCCGTTTCTATAGTGTCTGGAAGCAGCTTAATTTTCATAGGAACTATATTTGAACTTGGAATTGCTTTTATAGCAAAAATATTCATAGCCCGCTATTTGGGGGTATATGATTACGGAATCGTATCTGTTGGCATAATTGTCCTTTCCATATCCACGACGTTTGTTGTTTTAGGCCTTCATCACGGTGTCGCACGATATCTCCCACGATTTAAACAAGCCTCCGATAAACGTGGCATTTTACTATCTGCCTTCTCTATCACCACCGTAACATCTCTACTTCTTGCGTTTTGTCTATTTATTTTTGCAGATTACATAGCAATTAATGTATTCTCAAATCTCTCCTTTTCACCCATTTTAAAGGTATTTGCAGGCGCGGTCCCATTTGCAGCATTTATCCGGATGGTTATCGGAAGCATGCAAGGAGAAAAAAAGGCATCACCCACTGTCTTTATCCAAAATATAGTTCTC
>Ga0310344_10000729_pt1 | contig 25626 bp, 23 predicted proteins | sample HC15DNA20200_MG_FD_203801 | JGI IMG/M metagenome (GOLD analysis project Ga0310344, IMG submission 203801) | Marine microbial communities from station ALOHA, North Pacific Subtropical Gyre - HC15-DNA-20-200_MG | ecosystem: Environmental > Aquatic > Marine > Oceanic | place: Pacific Ocean: North...
AATGCCAAAGCATCGAAAGCCAGTTACTACCAAGGTGGTGAGTCAGAAAAGTCTAGAGAAAGTCTATGCCTTTATGGAGTCAGAACTTGAAAAAGGTCGACAATGTATCGTTATTTATCCGCTTATTGATGATTCTGAAAAATTAGATCTTGGAGCAGCTGTTAAGGGGCTTGAAGTGCTTAAGAAACGTTTTCTAGATTATTCTGTGGAACTTATGCATGGCAGAATGAAACGTGAGGAAAAAGATAAAATTATGTCTCACTTTTCCAGTAATAAGATAAGATTATTAGTTTCGACAACGGTTATTGAAGTTGGTATTGATGTTCCCAATGCAACAGTAATGCTTATTGAGAATGCTGAAAGATTTGGTTTGACTCAACTGCACCAATTAAGAGGAAGAATTGGAAGAGGCTCAGAAAAAGGTTATTGTATATTGATCCATAGAAAGATTACAGACAATTCAAAAAAACGACTTGGTATTATGGAACGAACAAAAGACGGGTTTGAAATTTCAGATGAAGATCTAAGGCTACGGGGTCCAGGTGAATTTTACGGAACTCGACAACATGGTTATCCTGTTTGGAAAATAGCTGATATTGTTAATGATGGGGAAATTATTCGTGATGCTCAAAAAGTAGCATCAAATATTATTGCCCATGACAATAATCTGCTAAAAAGTTCAAACGAAAAAATTAGAAAAAGGTTTTTTCAAGAATATCAGGAAATGCTTAATATGGTTAATATTACTTGATAGTTTTATGAAAAGTATTACCCATTGTTCCCTGTGCAGGAATAGTAATTTAAGTACGGTATTTACAGTTAAAGACTGGCTCGTGACAAAGGAGTTTTTCGATATAGTTGAATGTTCTGGCTGTAAATCTCGCCATACTTCTCCAATTCCTGAAAAACAAGAGATTGACAGATACTACAATTCTGATGAATATCGGCCACACAATTTGCATCGTCATAAATTTTCTGATTTCATTTATCGAACTATTCGGGGAATGATGATTGAAAAAAAGAAAAAATGGATTCGGAGTTTTAGCAGGATGAAAAGAGGACGATTACTTGATGTTGGATCTGGAACTGGTGAATTTGCAGCTTCAATGAGAAATAATGGTTGGGAAGTATGTTGTGTTGAATCCTCTGACCAGATACGATCAATCGCAAAAGAAAACTTTAATTTGGATATAATTTCGCCAAATGTCTGGCTTCGAAATGATAAGAGTTCTTTCGATGTAATTACATTTTGGCACACCTTAGAACATGTTGAAGATCCTAAACTTTACCTTGAAACTGCAAAATCTCAGTTAAATGAAAAAGGGACTATATTTATTGGGGTTCCAAACTTTACCTCATACGATGCGATGTTTTATGGAGAAAATTGGGCAGCTTATGATGTCCCTCGCCATATAACCCATTTCGAACCTTCATCTATGCTTAAATTCTTTGGTAGCTGTGGATTTAAATTATTAGGAATTATTGGTCTTCCCTATGATGCATACTATGTTTCTATGTTAAGTTCTAAAAATCTAGGCAAAAATTTTATTAGTGGTCTATTTAGAGGTTTTATATCTAATAGAAAAGCTAAGGCTGACACAAAACGTTTCAGTTCCTTAATTTATGCTATTAGACCAAAGTAAATAATCAACTATTTAATATAAACTTAATCATCTGAAAGGTATTGGAGCATTATGTCTGAAACTGAAAATAAAAAAGATGAACATCTATTAATAAATATTATCACCATGTTTACCCAACAAGCATGGATGGCAATGGGTAAGCTAAAAAATCCTGTCACTGATAAAACTGAGAGGAATCTTCAGGAAGCAAGTTTCTATATCGATATTATTGATCTAATGAGAAGAAAGATGTCTGGAAATCTTTCTGATGATGAGGAGAAATTTTTAGATTCTAGTCTCAGTGGACTTAAGATGAACTATTTAGAAGAGTCAAATAAACCTGAATCCAATTCTGACTCAAAAGATGAGAGTTCATCTGAAACTAATAATAGTGAGGATGATAAACCTATTGAAAAAGTACAAGACTCAGATAATGAGGCAGAAAATTCCAATACAAATGATCAAAGCAAAATTGATAAACCTGAATGAACGAAACTAAACTTAACAAACTATTAGCCTTAGTTGTTCTATGTCTGACTTTCATAGTCTATTATAGTACTATGGCAGAGACGGTTTCTTATTGGGACTGTGGTGAATTTATTGCAACGTCATATATTCTAGGTGTTCCCCATCCGCCAGGCAGCCCTCTTTTCCTTATTTTAGGTCGAATATTTTCAATGTTGCCTTTTAGCGATGATATAGCTTTTCGAGTTAATCTAATATCACCAATTGCTAGTTCTTTGTCAGTAATGTTTCTTTACCTCATTATTGTCCAGTTGGTAACTCTTTTCAGGGGAAGACCCCACAATAGGCAGGATCAAATTATAATATATGGTTCAGCTATAATTGGGTCATTGATTTTTGCCTTTACAGATAGCCATTGGTTTAATGCTGTTGAAGCTGAAGTTTATGCAATGAGTACACTTACAACTGCTATCGTAACTTGGCTTATATTGCATTGGTTAGAGCATTCAGAAGACTCAGGGAATGAGCGTTATATACTTATGATTAGCTACATTCTTGGACTCGCAACCGGAATTCATCTTTTAAATCTTTTAGCATTACCATTTATGGGAATGATTATCTATTTCAGGAAAACGAATTTTTCATGGAGTTCTTTTACAGTTATGAGCGGTATAACTGGGGTGATATTTATTACTATCTATTTAGGAATTATAAAAGGATTTCCCCAAATTGCCGCAAAAATTGGACTTACTGGGTTAGCATTAGTAGTATTTATTTTATTTTGCTCGACAATCTATTCGGTTATTAAGGAAAAGAGATTGGTATCACTTGTCCTTTCTTCCGCTATACTAGTAATTATAGGTTACTCTACTTATGGCATCCTTTTCATTCGTTCAGGTCAGGATCCAGCTATTGATGAGAATGATCCTGAAACTGTAGAGCGTGCAATTAAATATCTTGAAAGAGAACAGTACGGTGCGATTTTTACACTGCCCAGAAAATATAAGAAAGAAGAAGTGGGATCCTACCCTCATAAAATATCGATTGTAGGTAGACCAAGCAATAATGGAACTTTTTCAAGTTCTCAAAAATATAAATATATGTTTCATGATTTAGGTACTCAGCTAGACTTTTTTTGGAACTATCAGATTAAAAGAATGTATTTCCGTTATTTTCTTTGGCAATTTGCTGGCCGAGGATCTGCGGGTGAAACTTGGGTTTCTGATTTTGGTGCTATTCAAAAGAGAGGTGAAGATGGTGTAGATTGGAGCCAATTTGTTTTTCCTCTCCCTCTTTTACTTGGGATTTATGGTATGGTTTATCATTTCAAACGAGATCCTGAACGAGCATGGTCTGTAATGGCTCTTTTTTTCATGACGGGTCTAGCAATTATTTTTTATCTAAATCAGGATAAGTTCCAACCTCGCGAACGAGATTATTCATACGTAGGCAGTTTCTTTGCATACTCAATTTGGATCGGTATTGCTGTATCAGCCTTTTTAGATAAGCTAACTTCTTTTGTCGAAAAGAAAAAAATCAGATCATATATTACAGGAGTAGGCTTTGGATTATTTTTAATTATACCTGGAATTATGCTGTCATCAAACTATCGTGTTCATGATAGATCGGGCAATTATGTTGCTTGGGATTATTCTTACAATATTCTACAAACATGTGAACCAAATGGAATAATATTTACTAATGGGGATAATGATACTTTTCCACTCTGGTATCTACAAGAAGTTGAAGGTATTCGTAAAGATGTCATGGTGGTAAATCTTAGTCTGCTGAATACAGATTGGTATATAAAGCAAATGCGTGATGCCCGTTCTGGTGATTATAATCTTATAAGTTTTGATGATAATCAGATTGAAGGAAAAGATAAAATTGGAACAAACCCCCTTGATGGGAAAGATTTATTTCTTAGGGTTGATAGATGGAAAAATACCCCTATTTCAATTCCTGTAATTGGAGACCCAAAAAATACTGAAGGGAAAATTTCATGGGATTTAAAACCTACACTTGGTGCCGGTGGAATTCGTGTGCAGGATCTTATGGTATTGCACATTATTAGAGAGTCTAACTGGAAATTTCCAATTTACTTTGCTGTTACAGTTTCACCAAGTAATCGTCTTGGACTAGAAAAGTATTTACAGATGGAAGGTTTGGCTTTCAGATTAAGATCTCATCCCGTTCCGTCTGTCAATTATGAAAAACTTTCTGAGAATCTAATGAATGTAGTTGATGGTGATAAATGGGAGACTAATTATTCACCGGGATATAAGTACAGAAATCTCAATAATCCTGATGTTTACCTAAACCCAAATATTCAAAAACTCCTTCAGAATTATCGCTCAGCTTTTCTCCAGCTTGGCATGGAGCGTTTTCGAAAATTAAGTGAGAGTCAAAAACTAAGTCTTTTTCCTTCAAAATCTCTTGATAGCCTTAAATATGAAACTTTAAAACCACTCAATATTATGTCAGAATTAATGCCGGAAGATATTCTCCCAATTAGTAGTAAAGAGATGACATTGCAGATGGGTCAAATTTATCATGATGCAGGAGACATTGAGAAGGGTAAAACAATTTTTAGGAAATTTCATAATTCTACTAGGCCTGATATTGTTGGATTCTTACTTAACATTTATAAGCAGAATGGGTATATAAATGAGTCAATTGATATCCTGCAGAACTGGACTGAAACATTCCCAACTGATACCAATGCTATAGCTCTGCTGAACCGTTACCTTAATGAGGTTACTTCCCCTGAATCTTGATCTAGTTGAATTTCCACTAGTTTCAATAATTATACCGCATTTTAAGGGAATTGAGACTTTATCTGAATGTCTTGATTCTGTAAATACCTCAACTTATTTAAATAGGGAAATAATCATTGTAGATAATGCATCAGGAGATGGTAGTCCTGAATGGGTAGAAGAAAACCACCCTGATATAATTCTTGTAAAGAACAAATTAAATGAGGGTTATGCGGGTGGTTGTAATCGCGGTGCAGAATTGGCAAATGGCGATTTCCTTATGTTTTTAAATAATGATACAATTCATATTAATAATTGGGTGGAACTTCTTGTGGAAGAGATGCTATCAGACCCGAATACTGCTGCCGTCCAACCAAAAATACTAAATTATTATAACACCAAGATTTTTGATTATGCCGGGGGATGTGGTGGTGCGATAGATGTATTAGCCTTCCCTTTTGCTAGAGGTAGATTATTTAATTCCCAAGAGGTTGATTCAAAACAATATGACAATGAAAAAAATATTTTTTGGGCTTCTGGAACAGCTTTACTAGTTAGGAAAACAGACTTTGACAGAGCTGGAAGATTCGATGAAACTTTTTTTGCTCACCAAGAAGAAATTGATTTGCAATGGAAATTTCATCTTATGGGTCGGAATGTAAAGGTAGTGCCAGAGTCAGTAGTTTATCATAAAAATGCTGTTACTTTGCCAGCTAAATCAATACGAAAACAATATTTAAATCATAGAAATTCTATTTTGATGCTTATTTCAAATTACTCTCTGCCAATGGTAATTTATCTTTTACCGATTCGATTAGCTCTAGAACTTATTGCAATTATATATGCTCTTTTTCTTTTTGATTTTAGGCATGTTGCAGGAATTATGAAATCATTAGCTTGGATATTATTTCACCCAAAAATTATATATTTGCGTCGTCAACACACAAAAAGTTTACGCAAGATAAATGATAGAAAAATTTTATCTCAAATGCATAAAGGAAGCATAGTATTGGATTATTTTATTTTAAGAAAAAAGAATTATCGAGATTTATTCCCAATCCCAAGTTGATATTTAGCTTTATTATCAGGATCTAACTCTGATAACCTAGTTAATATCTTAAACTTTGAGGGAATTTCATTTGGCATTCGACTTAATTCTTCAGCATGCCCTTTTAAAAATATAATTGAATAGTGTTCCCTAGGATACTTTGAAAAAGTTTCTTCAAAATTTTTTAACATTTCATTTAAAGCAATATCTGCGCCTTCTAAATTATTTTCTTCAATAAAAACCATAGCGTCATAAAAATGAAATTTGGCAAGGCGAGTTTCTCTATATTTTGTTAGAAGGTCTACCATTTCCATTCTATCCTTCCAACCGAGTCGATACTGTGAAGAAATACCTCGCAAAGCAACTTCACGTGCTTTTTCATAAAAGCGGGTCCCAGCAAAATGATCATAAGTATCAGCTTCACCAGCCAATACTAAATATGCGAAAAACTCTAAAGCACTTGACAATGGTTCAAAGATTGCAACTGATGGCGCAATACTTTGACCCATATTATAAGGAAATTGAATACCCTTAGAAAAATACCTTTGATCTGTACCCACAGAGACAAGACATTGAGCTGAAAAAAGGTGTTCACTACCTTTATCAGCCACTCCTTCGAAGATCAATTGAATATTTATACTGATTTCGAGGTCACTATATTCTTCATCCCATTGATTTAGTATAAAGAAGTTTCTTACTTCATTCTCTAAAGTTGATATAGAACGTCGGTCATTTTCTTTCAATCTCTGTGTATCAATGGAAACTCTTACTTCTTTAAATTGGCCACTAAGAAAAGATGAATATGTAAAGGCTATAATTAAGATTATTTTTCTCATTGGATAAAGTTATTGCGATTAGCGGATCTCTTCAAGAAGAATCTTTTGAAATTCGTTGATTTATTAGTTGAAGTGTAAATTATCAGCTTATGACAAATGTTAACTCGTTATTAAAGAAAGACCCCAAATCTTACAGTATTCTGACTTCTTCGAGTGAAATAGGTGAAAATTTGGCTGTAGAAGTCTATGTTGTTGGAGGATATGTTAGGGATGTAATCATCGGAAACAATCTTTCTGATATAGATATAATGGTTGTTGGTGATGGTATAAATTATGCTCGGAAACTACTTACAAAATTAGATGGGAATAGTATTGTTCCATTTAAAAAATTTGGTACAGCTCAAATTTTACTTGATGATGATTTGATTGAAGTATCTTCTGCCCGAAGTGAATCATATATCACCAATTCTAGAAAACCAAAAATTGATTCAGCTGATCTAAGAACGGATCTCTCAAGGAGAGATTTTACTATCAATGCAATGGCAGTTTCCTTAAATAAATCAGACTTTGGTGAACTTCACGATCCCTATAATGGTATTCGGGACTTAAATAGAGGAGTTATTCAAACGCCACTTGACCCTAACCAGACTTTTTCAGATGATCCTCTTAGAATGTTAAGAGCAATCAGATTTGCATCTCAACTTGATTTTAAAATAGATCCAAAGATTAAAGATAGTATAAAAAAACATACGCAAAGGATAGATATTATATCAGCTGAAAGAATAACAGCAGAAATATTTAAGATTCTAGACTCTGATTTTCCTTCTAAAGGTTTTGACTTATTGAACGAAGTTGGTTTAATGGAAATTATATTGCCTGAGATATCCGCATTGTTTGGTTTAGAACAACCTTCTGAATGGCATCATAAAGATATTTTTTATCATACACTTCAAGTAGTGGATAATATATCAAAGTATACAAACAAGACTAATTTGCGGTTTGCTGCACTTCTTCATGATATTGGAAAACCTAAAACACGCCGTTTAGATAAGAAGCGAGGTTGGACATTTCACGGTCATGATGCGGTTGGTGCGAACATGATAGACAGACTTGCTAGAAGAATGAAGTTATCAAAAGAAACTCGTGATTATTTAAAAAAATTAACCCTTCTTCACTTGCGTCCCATAGCTCTTGCCAAAGAAGAAGTAACTGATAGTGCTATAAGACGTTTACTTGTATCGGCAGGAGATGAAGTTGAAGATCTAATGACTCTTTGTCGGGCAGATATTACTTCTAAAAACCCAAAACTAGTAAAAAAGTATCTGGGAAACTTTGATCGTGTTGACAAGTTAATGAGGGATGTAAGCGAACGTGATGCTTATAGTGCTTTTCAATCACCAATCAGAGGTGCGCAGATTATGGAAGAATGTAGCCTATCTCCAGGTAAAATTGTTGGTGAAATAAAAAATGCTATTGAAGACGCTATTTTAGATGGGGAAATTAATAATAATTACGAATCTGCTTATGATTATTTCCTTAAAATAAAAGAATCATTCTTGTCAAAAAATGAGACTTAAATTATGGGAGCTTTTATACTTAAGTTTTATAATTACAAAAAAATAGCTATACTAAAAAACATCAGACATCAAGCAAAGAGAAGAATTTATAAATTCAATCAAAAGTAAGAATGCATAAATTTTCATTAACAATCTTTATTCTAATCAGTATTTCTTTTTCTCAACAGAGCTATACACTTAATCAATGTATTGATATTGCAATGAACAATAATATTGATATTCGAATAGCCAAAATGAGAGTTGCTTCAGCTCAAGCTGACAAAAAAGGTTCTCTTTCAGTTATATTGCCTAGAATAAGCGCATCGACTGGCTCGGCTTTTCAAGGTGCTTACAATCAGGGTGTATTAGGGCAGGTATTGAATAGTACAGGCTTATCTTTTAATGAATCAGAATATCATTCAGGTTCTCTTTCAATAAACCAGAATATCTTTGATGGTGGTAACTGGTGGAATCAGATAGCCTTGAGTAAGAATTCTTATGATTTAGCCATTGAAAGCGAGCACTCTACTCGGGTTAATTCAGTATTGTCTGTTAAGCGAGCATTTTATGAACATCTCAAAAATATTGAATTATTAGAAGTATTTAGTCGTCAAGTTGAGCTCTCTGAACAGCAAGTTGAACGTGTGCAACAACAATATGAGTTAGAAGCGGTTGCTAAATCTGATCTTCTCAAACAGGAAGTTGTTCTTGGAGATGCGAAGGTACAATATCTTAGGCAGGAGGCAGTTTTAAAGAATTCATCTAGATTCCTTGCCAATATAATAGGTATAGATATAGACTCTTCTTTTGAAATAGAAAAACCTACTAGAAATAAAGTTGACGAAGGTCAAATATTAGATTCTCAAGAATACTGGGGTCTGATTGAGAAAAATAACCCTTCTCTCGTTTCAAAACGTATGCTAGTTACTTCAAGAGATTTACAGTTAAAAATTGCAAGAGCCACTTATTTCCCAAATCTTTCCATGTCAGTAGGATATAGTGGTTCTTCAGATAAGTTTGAGGAAGTTTTTTCAGATATAGATAAAGAATGGCAGAGATCAATTAATTTTTCCATTTCTTATCCACTATTTACAGGGCTTCAAAGATCAGCACAATTTCAAAGGGCGAGAATTCAATCAGATATTGAGAAGGAAGAACTAAACCAACTTACCCGAAATTTGAAGATTCAGTATGAAAATACATTTAGGCTATGGGAGAACATCAATGCTTCTATACCTATTTTTGAAGATACTAAGGCTTCGGCTGAAGAAGATTTGAAATTAGCTAGGGAAAGATATACTCTTGGCGCAGCCACAATTCTAGATCTTTTAAATGCTCAACTATCAGTAGCACAGGCTAATAGTTCTCATGTCCGTGCAATATATGATGAGCGCATTTTGAAGGCTGAATTGGATGCTCTAGTTGGTACTCAATAAAAAAGAATGAGGAATCATGGCAAAAAAGAATAAAGGCAAAAAGAAGATAATTATTATTTCAATAATAATCGTTGTTTTGGCGACTATAGGTGGAGTATGGTATTTTTCTTCAAACGAGGAACCAATTAGTGTCACTATTGAACCTGTTTCTCGCCAGATTATAATTCATAAGGTAACTGGTTCAGGAAGAATCGAGCCTGCAAAAAAAGTTGAACTTAGTGCCAATATAAGTGCTTTGATTATGGAAATCTCAGTAGAGGAAGGTGATTCAATAATGATAGGGCAGCCTCTTATATCTTTAGATCGAACAAGGTATGAGGCCGCTGCGGAGCAAGTTAGTTCAAGACTTAAATCAGCAAAAGCGAATCTAACAAAAATGACAGCAATTAAAGATAGGGAAGATAAACTCTTTGAAGAAAAGCTCATTTCTAGTCAGCAATTAGAGTCAGCTAATGCATCCTTGCAAGCGGCAGAGTCTGAAGTGCTTACATCTCAAGCGGCACTTAAGTCAGCTATGGATGACCTTACTAAAACATCTTTACTAGCACCGAGTACAGGAATAGTGTTGGAAATTAAAAAAGATGAAGGAGAAATGGCTTTGGGTTCAATGTTTTCGGCAGACGTGTTAATGAGTCTTGCCGATCTTGAAAAAATGGAAGTTCATGTTAATGTAAATGAGAATGATGTTGTTTCAGTTAGTATTGGAGACACATCAGAGATAGAAATTGATGCTTTTCAAGACACTCTTTTTTATGGCATAGTTACCGAAATTGCACATGTTGCTCAAACAACCGGCTTAGGTACCCAAGACCAAGTAACAAACTATCAGGTAAAAGTAAGAATGCTAGAAGTACCAGATGCTATCAGACCTGGAATGAGTGCAACAGCTAACATTATTACAGATAAAAAGAAGAATGCTTTGGCTATACCAATTCAGAGTTTAACCGTTCGCCCTATTAGATCAGAGAATTTGCGAGTTAAAGAGGGAAAATTCCCCCAAAAAGATTCCAATATAGAACCTTCAATAAAGTTTCAAGAACTTGAAGAACTAGTATTTGTCCTCTCTGATAAACCTGGAGGTGTTATTCGAGATGGTAATGTTGATGGGATGGATAGTTTTGAAAAGAATGGAAAAATCAGAGATGATGTAAAATATGTTCATATTAGACCTATAAAGGTTGGGATCTCTTCGAACACACATTATGAAGTCTTAGATGGACTTAATGACGGTGAGGAAATAGTTATTGGAAGTTATAGAGCAATAAGTAAAGACCTTAGTCATAATAGTTTTGTAACTATAGAAGATGATGAAGAAAAAAGAAAAGAAGAAAGTTTTTTCAAGGAGACATTTGTTGAATAAGGAAAGCTATTCTTATTTATTATGAGTGATCTGATATCTCTTCAAGGGATAAAAAGGCATTACGATGTTGGTGGTGAAATTGTTCGTGCTTTAGATGGTGTAGATGTAGCCATCAGCTCAAATGAATATATATCAATTATGGGTCCTTCTGGCTCAGGCAAATCAACATTAATGAATATGATAGGTTGTCTAGATACACCAACTTCTGGAACATATGAATTTGAAGGTGAGCTAGTTCATGATATGGATGACAATCAATTAGCTTCAATTAGAAATAGAAAAATTGGTTTTGTATTTCAGACTTTTAATCTACTTCCTAAGGCAACGGCCTTGAGAAATGTAGAAGTTCCTCTTATATATGCTAATATAAATCGTGGAGATCGAATTGAGCAGGCTAAACAATCGCTGGAGGCCGTTGGACTTGGTGATAGAATCCACCATAAACCAAATGAACTGTCCGGTGGACAACGACAAAGAGTTGCTATTGCTCGTGCCCTTGTAAATAAACCTTCTATTATTCTTGCTGATGAGCCAACTGGTAATCTTGATTCAAAGAGTGGAGTTGAAATCATGAAAATTTTTGATGATCTTTATAGTCAGGGAAATACAATTATTCTAGTAACACATGAGGAATACATAGCTGATCATGCTGATAGAACAATCCATATCTTTGATGGAAGAATAAAAGAGGATACTGGCAATAAAAAAGTATTAGAAGGTATTCCTTCAGCTTAGTTATGTTCGGTTCTTTCTGGGAAAATATTCGTATTTCCTTTTCATCTATACTTGCCAATAAATCAAGATCAATTCTGTCCGTTTTAGGTATAGTAATTGGTGTTCTTTCCGTCACGCTTATGGGGACAATGATTTCAGGTTTGGACTCAACATTTGAAAAGAGTATGTCGAATTTTCGAAGCGATATCCTTTTTGTAAGTAGGATGGATTGGTTTGGTGGAGAATGGGATTGGTGGGAGCTCCGAAATCGACCGAAAATCAAGGAAGAGTATGGCGAAAGACTTCGATTTGAATCCCAGTTTGTTCAAGCTGTTGCACCAACTTCTGAGCGGGGAGGTCGAATAATTCGAAAAGACCGTCAAATAGACACACGTTTTTTTGGAACTACGCCAGAATATCTTTCAACAAATGACGCACTAGATATAGCAAAAGGCCGTTTTTTTTCACAAGGGGAACATAGATCAGGTGCAAGGGTTCTGGTTATTGGTGCTGATATTGAAAAGGCACTCTTTGAAGATGAAAGTGCATTGGAAAAATTTGTGAAAATTGGGAATCATAAATTTCGAGTCATTGGTGTCACAGGAAAAATGGGCTCCTTCATGGGGCTTTTTAGTCTGGATAATCAAGCAATAATTCCTCTGGAAACTTTCAGGCGACTATTTTCTCGCAGAGGATGGATGAATATTCGGTTAAAAGTTGATGGTTCTAATATTGACGAGGCTAAAGAAGAGATCCGAGGGCACATGCGAGTTATTCGCCGTTTAAAGCCATCTGAAGATGACAACTTCGCTATTAATCATTCATCTGCATTTGAAGCAGAGTATAATTCAATTAAGTATGCTATAGGGGGAACAGGTCTCTTTATTACAGCACTTTCTCTTATTGTTGGAGGGATAGGAATCATGAATATTATGTTTGTGTCTGTTAAGGAGAGAACAAGAGAAATTGGTGTTCGAAAGGCATTGGGTGCAACTCAAAAAAGTATTTTAATCCAATTCTTAATGGAGGCTATCACAATATGTTTTATGGGTGGACTTTTTGGATTAACAGTTGCTTACGGTTTAAGTATGATGATCAGCCGTTTTTTTCCATCGGTTATGCCACTTGGTCTTGCCTTAAGCGCCATTTTACTTAGTGTAATTATTGGTATTATTTCAGGACTTATTCCTGCTTCTAGAGCGGCTAAACTAGATCCAATCGAGGCTCTACGCTACGAATGAAAAGAAAACGATCCCATTTAAAAAATACACTCAAGGAAAGTTTTCGTATGGCGGTAGAAGCTATTAGGCAAAATAAGCTACGTTCAATTCTTACTTTGCTTGGAATAAGCATTGGTGTTTTTTCCGTCATTGGGGTGATGACGGCAATTCGAACCCTTGAAACTTACAGTGATTCAATGCTAGACATTTTGGGGACGAATACTTTCGTAATTGAAAAATGGCCATCTATTTTTGTCGGTGGACCTGGAGGTGAAAAAAAATATAGGGAACGAAAAAATATCGATTTTTTTGAGTACGAAGAACTTAAAAAAAGGGTTGTCCTTCCTTTGCGAGTAAGTGTTATGGAAGATGATCAACAGGAACGTAACATCAAATACAAGGATAAACAGTTAAAACGTACCGCTAATCTTATAGGAGCAGATGATTGGGGCCTAAGAACCCATAAAACTTATTTAGCTTCTGGGCGGAATTTTACAGAAGACGATATTCGTTTTTCAAGGAATGTTACCATTATTGGTCCTGATGTAGCTGATATTCTTTTCCCTTTTGAAAATCCTATAGATAAGCAGATTCAAATCAAGGGTTTAAACTATACAGTTATAGGGCTGACAGAAAGGAAAGGAAGAGCATTTGGTGATAGTCAAGATAATTTTTTACTTATTCCAATTACTGTTTATCTCCAGCGTTTCTCCAACCGTTGGACATCCTTACAAATATATGTGGAATCAGTTTCTTCTAATATGCTTGACAGGACACTTGATGAAGTCGTTGGGCTAATGAGGGTAATCCGAAAAGTTTCGCCAGAAAAGGAAAATGATTTTGAAATCAATTCAAATGAGGAAATGTCGCAAGCAATATCGGGCTTTACAGGCGGAATAAAACTATTTGCTGGAGCTGTTAGTGTGATTGCTCTACTAGTAGCAGGAATTGGCATTATGAATATTATGTTAGTTTCTGTTTCAGAGAGAATTAAAGAAATTGGAGTGCGAAAAGCTATTGGTGCAAATAGAGGAGATATACTGACACAATTTTTAATGGAAGCGATTTTTTTGAGTCAATTTGGAGGGATTGTTGGAGTTATTTTGGGAATATTAGGTGGTAATATAGTTGCATTATTGCTGAATGTACCATCAGTTATACCTTTCGATTGGGCCTTTTATGGTTTAGCTATCTGCTCCATAGTTGGTATAAGTTTTGGTATTTACCCTGCTTGGCGAGCAGCAAACCTTGATCCTATTCAGTCCCTTCGATACGACTAATCCAATATTTCTTATAACCCCCTTTCTCTTGATTGAGGTTCAATGAACAAGTAAATTTTTATCATATCATAATTGTAATAAGGAGATAATGTGTCAAAAAAAACACCTGTCAATCGTGATGAGATCCTTAAGATTGCTTCACTTGCAAAACTTCATTTATCTGATGAGGAAGTATCGTTATATACAGATCAAATAAATGAAATTCTTGAATATATGAATCAATTGGATGAATTAGATACTGAGGATATAGAACCTTTAAGTCATGTTCTTGATCAAATCAATATGACTCGAAAGGATGAACAGACACCATCTTTACCAAGAGAAGAGGCACTTAAAAATGCTCCAAAATCAGATGATGATTATTTTATTGTACCAAATGTAATAGATAAATCATGATTGTTAGTTCATCACTTAATGATTTTGTAGGAGTCATTCCAGCGAGATATCATTCTGAACGATTCCCCGGTAAAATTCTTGAGCTTATAGATGGTATTCCTATGGTTGCTCATGTTTACGAAAGGGCAAAAGAATCATTGCTTAATATGGTTTTAGTTGCTGTTGATGACAATAAAGTTCTTAGAGCTATGGAAGAATTAAACATTCCAGTGATAATGACGAGTAAAAACCATAATTCTGGTACGGAAAGGGTGGCTGAAGTAGCTAAATCCATAGATGGAGATGTTTTTGTCAATATTCAGGGAGACGAACCATTTATTAAACCAGAAATAATTAATCTTGTAATTGAACAATTCCATACTAAAGAGCAGATCGATATGGCTACTGTTGCATCAACAAATCTTTCATCAGAAGATTTTGAAAATCCTGATGTAGTTAAAGTGATTACAGGAAAAGATGGAACTGCAATAACTTTCTTCAGAAATTCTAATCAAATAACTGAATTAACAAACTGTGCAAAGCATATTGGAATTTATGGTTTTAAGAAGGAGTTCTTATTTCAATTTATAAATATGGAAATGACTTCTAATGAAATGAAATTTAAGCTCGAACAAATGAGAGTATTAGATAATGGATTTGAGATTAATGTTGCTATTACTGCATTAGATTCTACAGGTATAAATAGGCCTGAAGATCTTAAGAAACTTAAGGAGATCACAACTCTTGTCTAAAAGAGAAAAAAAATACATTTTTGTACTTGGCGGTGTAATATCGGGTCTTGGTAAGGGTATAACCTCAGCTTCTATTGGTTATTTATTGAAAAGTAGAGGCCTGTCAGTAACCATTATGAAGCTTGACCCATATCTCAATGTTGACCCTGGAACAATGAATCCATATCAACACGGTGAAGTTTTTGTTCTAGACGATGGTTCAGAAACTGATCTTGACCTTGGCCATTATGAGCGATTCATTGATGTTAATATGAGTAAAAACAATAATGCAACCACTGGTCAAATTTATGAAGCAGTCCTACAAAAAGAGCGAAATGGAGATTATCTAGGTCAGACAATTCAGGTTATTCCTCATATCACAAATGAAATCAAGAAACGTGTATATGAGATGAATAAACCTAAGCGTTTTGATGCTGTTATTGCAGAAGTGGGGGGTACTGTTGGAGACATTGAAAGTCTCCCCTTCTTGGAGACAATTAGACAAATACGTCTTGAAAAAGGTCGTAATAATGTTTTTATTGCACATGTAACTCTTCTTCCCTTCGTGGAGGCAAGTGAGGAATTGAAAACTAAACCTACTCAGCACAGTGTTATGAAACTCCGTGAAATTGGCTTAGAGCCTGATTTAATTCTATGTCGCTCATCAGATTCCATCCCAAAATCTGTAAAAGAGAAAATATCACTTTTTTGTAGTGTGCCTCCATCTCACGTAATCGAAGCACGTGATGTTAAAAGTATCTATGAAGTTCCACTAGTATTCCATAAACAGCGAGTTGGGGAATTAGTTTCCCAGCAACTTGGTTTGGATGGTTCGGATCATAATATAAGTAAACTTCAATCTTTTGTGGATCGTTTCAAAAACCCTGCTCATCAAGTTAATATTGCTTTGTGTGGAAAATATACAGAGCTCCCAGATGCTTATAAAAGTATCTTAGAATCATTTATCCATGCTGGCGTTGAAAACAATGCCCGAATTAAAATAATATGGATTAATTCTGAAGAATTAGTTTCTGCTAAAGTTTGTGAAAAGCAACTTGGAAAAGTTAATGGAATCCTTGTACTTCCTGGATTCGGAGATAGAGGGACAGAGGGGAAAATAGCCGCGGGTAGGTTTGCTAGAGAAAAGAAGATTCCATATCTAGGAATTTGTTTAGGTTTGCAGACAGCTGTAATTGAGTTTGCTCGAAATATTTGTGGGTTGAAAAATGCAACTAGTTCGGAATTTAAAAAGGGTGCAACGAATCCTGTAATTCATTTAATGAAAGATCAAAAACAAGTTAAGCGTAAAGGAGCTACAATGAGATTGGGTGCTTATAATTGTGAATTAAAACCAGGGACTAAAACATACAAAGCATACCGTAAGAAGAAAATTAGTGAACGGCACCGTCATCGTTTTGAAGTAAATAATGAATACAGACGAAAACTTCAGCAAAATGGAATGGTTTTCAGTGGAATTAATCCTGAACTTAACCTTATTGAAATTATCGAACTTTCTGATCACCCTTGGTTTATAGGTACTCAATTCCATCCTGAATTAAAAAGTAGAGTTAATAAAGCTCATCCTCTTTTTAGAGATTTTGTAAAAGCTACTATAGTTCACAATAATTCAAAGTGACTGTTTCAGTTAAAAACATCCTATTTGGAGGTAGGTTGCTGCCAATTATTGCGGGACCCTGTGTTATTGAATCTAGAGACCATGCTCTAAAAATGTGTGATCAATTGCAAAAGATTTTTTTAAAATATAATGTTCCATTTATTTTCAAATCGTCATTTGATAAGGCAAATCGTACTTCTATAGATTCTTTCCGAGGTGTTGGTATAGATGAGGGCTTATCTGTACTTTCAGATATAAAGGCTAAATTTGGTATACCAATTATCACTGACATTCATTTACCCGATCAAGCACAGCTAGTTAGTGAAGTAGCAGATATTCTTCAAATACCGGCCTTTTTGTGTCGACAGACTGATTTGCTCCTATCTGCAGCAGCGACTGGGAAATGTATAAATATTAAAAAAGGCCAGTTTATGGCGCCACATGACATTATATCTGTAATCAATAAAATAGAAAATTCAGGTAATAAAAACATTCTTTTAACTGAGCGTGGTACAACCTTTGGCTATAATAATCTTATTTCAGATATGCGATCTATTCCAATAATGCAAGATACTGGTTATCCAGTAATTTTTGATGCGACACACAGTGCCCAGCGACCAAGTGGTGAAGGAGTTAGAAGCGGTGGGGATCGAGAGGTTATACCTCTTTTGGCTCGAGCCGCAGTTGCAGCTGGTTGTGATGCTATATTTATGGAAATTCATGATGATATTCATAACGCTAAAAGTGATGCCTCAACGCAATGGCCCCTTGAAAAGACAGAAAAACTAATAATTAAATTATTAAGCATAAGACAAGCCATAGAATGAAATTGAATGATAAAATTATCGAAAGAGCACAAAATATTAAGCTTCTTATTTCTGATGTTGATGGAGTTTTAACTGATGGGTCAATCTATATTGGAAATGATGGTATTGAATATAAACAGTTTAATGTTCTTGATGGAGCTGGAGTTGCTTTTGCTCGGCAGGCTGGATTGAAATTGGCAGTAATATCAGGTCGCTATTCGCCGGCTACGACGGCAAGAATGAAAGAATTGGGTATTGATGATTGTTTCCAAGGGGAACTAGATAAAATGAGACCCTATAATGAAATAATTAAAAAATATAGTTTAGATAATAAAGAAGTAGGATTTATTGGTGATGATCTAATTGATGTATCGGTTATGGAAAAAGTTGGTTTGTCAATAGGCGTGAAGGATGCTCATCCTTATGTAAAAGATATTGCACATTTTTCAACCGCAAAATCAGGTGGAGAAGGTGCTTTTAGGGAAGCTATAGAGATAATACTAAAGGCAAAAGGTATATATGACAAAACTATTAAATCTATACGAGATAGATTAGAGTCCATTGATGACAGATAAGAATAAAAATATTCAAATCGGTCGGAGGGTTATTCAAATAGAATCAGAAGCCGTGGCTGATCTTGAAAATAGGATTGATATTAATTTCCATAATGCTGTCGAAATTATTGCAAAAAGTACTGGTAGAGTTGTCGTTACAGGTATGGGTAAATCAGGTCTTATTGCTCAAAAGATTGCAGCGACTTTTTCAAGTACGGGTACTCCAGCTCAATTTATTCATCCAGGTGAAGCTGCTCATGGAGATATTGGCATGGTTACAAAAAAGGATACTATACTAGCTATATCTAATAGTGGGGAGACTTATGAAATTATTCAGCTCATTCCAGCTTTCAAGAGGTTAAATATTCCACTAATATCGATGTTAGGGGAAAAAGATTCTACTATTGGAAGAAAGACAGAAGTATTACTTGATATAAGTGTTAAGCGTGAAGCATGCACCCTACAACTCGCTCCAACATCTAGTACAACGGCTACTCTTGCTATGGGGGATGCTTTAGCTATTGCTCTCCTTGAAAAACGTGGATTTCAACCAGAGGATTTTGCACTTCTTCATCCTGCGGGGTCACTCGGTAAAAAATTAATTCTTACTGTAGATGAGATTATGCATTCTGGAGATGATCTTCCAATTGTTTATGAATCCACAGATGTAAAATCAACTTTATTGACGATAAGTGAAAAAAGACTAGGCGTAGCTATAGTATTAAGTGAAAATGGGAAATTAACTGGAATTATTACAGATGGTGACATCCGAAGGAGTATTGAAAAAGACAATGAATTATATAGAAAAACTGCAAAATCTCTAGTTCAATCAGGTCAGCCTAGGTCAATTAATAGCAATACTCTTGCAATCGATGCTTTAGATATAATGGAAAAACATGGAATTACTTCATTATTTGTATATAGTGATGAAAAAACTGATTCAGTACCTGATGGTATCGTTCATATTCACGATATCCTTAGGACTAAGGTAATATGAAAAATTCAATCACATTACATTTTACCATTTTTTTTGTTGCTTGTGGAGGTATTGACAGTGATAAATCTTTAGGAAAGAGATCTGATTTTCCTGATCAAGAAAGCTGGAACCCAGTTATTGTAATGACTAGGGAGGCAAAAAAACGTGCTATAGTTCGTTCAAAGCATCTTGCAAAATACTCTGACAGGCAAGAAATTATTTTGAATGGAAATGTAGATGTTGATTTTTTCTCTGATGATGAAAAGCATATGTCTAATTTGAAATCTGAAAGTGCTTTTGTTTATGAAGGCAATGATAATCTTTTAGCTATTGGGAATGTTATAGTTAAGTCAGACAGTGGCGTTACCCTATTTACTGATTCACTTTTTTGGGATAATCAATCTGAAAAGATTAATTCTAATGACACTGTGATGCTAGCAACTGAATTAAATGACACATTATATGGTATCGGTTTTGAATCTGATATTGATCTTACTAGATGGAAAATACTAAAACCGTGGGGTGTTTCATCAAGGGAAAAATGAAAAACTCATCTAAAGAAATTAATCTAAGTGCCAAAAATATTGTAAAAATTTATGGTAAACGCTCTGTTGTTAGAGATGTTTCTCTTAATTTAAAAAAAGGTGAAATTGTTGGCCTTTTAGGTCCAAATGGTGCGGGGAAAACAACATCGTTTTATATGATTACGGGAATGGTTAAACCAACATACGGTTCTGTATTTTTAGGAAAAAAAGATATAACTAACCTGCCCATGTATAAGAGGTCACGTAAAGGGATTGGATATCTATCACAGGAACCTTCAATTTTTACAAAGCTTTCGGTAGAAGATAATATTAAGCTAGTACTTGAAATGACTGGTTTTTCAAAAGAAAAACAAAAAGAAAGACTTGAAAAACTACTTGGTGATCTTTCTATTTCACAAATTAGAAAGAATAAGGGTTATCAACTGTCAGGCGGTGAAAGGCGACGCACTGAGATCTGCCGTGCTCTTGTGATGGATCCTGATTTTATATTATTAGATGAACCTTTTGCTGGCATTGATCCTATCGCTGTTGAAGATATTCAACAAATTGTCCAAAGACTTTGTAAACGGGGAATTGGTGTCCTTATTACTGATCACAATGTTCGGGAGACATTATCCATTACTGACAGGGCTTATCTTTTATATGATGGGAAAATTCTGAAATCAGGAACCGCAGAATATCTTGCTAGTGATGAGGAGACAAGAAAGCTTTATCTAGGTTCCACATTCAAACTTCACTAATGAACAAACTTAGTCAATCATTAGAACAACGACAAAAATTATCGCCGCAACAGATTCTAGAAACTGTTCTATTACAAATGAATGGTATTGATTTAGAGCAAAAGATTCTAGAAGAGTTAGAAAAAAACCCAGCCTTAGAGTTAGAAGAAACTCAAGATTCTGATTCCGAAAAAGACTCTGAAGAATCTTTAGATGAAATTGATTGGGATGAAATCCTAAATTCAGAATATGATGCAGGAATTAAGGGTCCATCAGATAAGTCGAAAAAAAAATTAGAAACTCCAATTCAACATATTTACACGCCTGTTGAAAGATTATTAGAACAAATTGACCTTCTTGAGTTATCAGAAAAGGATCGGATGATTACTGAAGCTATAATTTGGAATATTGATGAACAAGGATATCTTTCCACTGATTTAGATTTACTTTCGGATAGATTAAAAGTGGGAATTAAAGATATTGAAAAAATGCTTCAAATTGTCCAACGTTTGGATCCTCCAGGGATCGGGGCTCGAAATCTTCAGGAGTGTTTATTAATCCAATTAGAGTTGCTTGGGGATAATGATTTGGCTATAAATATCATCGACAATTTTTTTGATGATTTTGCAAATCGGAGATTTGAAGTTTTAGAGAATGAATTAAACTGCTCTAAGGAAAATTTAAATAAGGCATTTGAGGTGATCTCAAATTTAAACCCTAAACCAGGAGAAGGTTCTCCAACCACAACTGCTGACTATATACTTCCAGATTTGATAGTTGAGGAAATAGAGGGGAAATTAATTGTTTCTGTAAATGATGGAAATATTCCTGAAATAGGACTCTCTCTAACATATCAAAACCTTATTCAAAATGCAAATTCAAAAAACGATGAATTAAAAAAATTTTTGAAAAATAAAGTTGAATCAGCAAAATGGTTTGTTCAAGCTGTCCAACAGCGACAAATCACCATAGTAAAAGTGATGGAAGCTATTATCTTTCGCCAAGACTATTTTTTTCGTGGCGATACTTCAAAATTAAGACCAATGATACTTAAGGATATTTCTGATGAAACTGGACTAGACATTTCTACTATCAGTCGCGTTACAAGAGGAAAATATGTGCAAACACCTTGGGGAGTTTTTGAGCTTAAGCATTTTTTTTCGGAAGGTATAATGACGGAATCTGGTGAAGAGGTTTCCACGAATCTAATTAAGTCTCGATTGAAACAATTAATTGAGAATGAAGATAAACAAAATCCTATATCTGATGATGGAATGGTAGAGATTTTACACAAAGAAGGGTTCTCACTAGCAAGGCGAACCATTGCAAAGTATCGTAATCAAATGAAGATTCCAGTTGCGAGATTAAGAAGAATTTTTTAATCAAAGAATTAAAAGGAGAATAAAACATGGCAAAAAAAATAGTTGTAGGTGACCAAGAAATATCAATTCCCTCATTTAATATAGGTGGGATAGCTCTCATCATTCTATTCCTTGGAGCTTGGTTTGTATCTAGTTCTTTTTATATTGTAGGTCCTGATGAGGAAGGCGTTGTAAGAAGGTTTGGTAAATGGGTAAGGACTGAGCCTAGTGGATTAAATTTCAAATTTCCCTATCCTATAGAAAAGGTTGATCTTCCAAAAGTAACTCAAGTAAAAGAGATATCAGTCGGTAAGATCCTTAGAGAAGCAAAAATGTTAACAGGTGATGAAAATATTCTTTTGGTCGAAGTCAGGGTGCAATATAAAATAAAAGATGCGGCTCATTACCTTTTTAATGTAATAAATGTCGAAGAGACTATAAAAGACGCAACAGAATCAGCTCTTCGCCAAACTATTGGTTCTCATCCAATTGATGACCCATTAACGGAAAAAAAAGCAGAAATAATGGATGAAATTCAAGTTCTTCTTCAACAGATGCTTGATGATTATAAGTGTGGTATAGATGTAAGACAAGTCCAACTACAAGATGTGAATCCACCTCAGGAAGTAGATTTCGCATTTAAGGATGTTCAAAGTGCGAAAGAAGAAAAAGAGCAGTTAATTAATAAGGCTTTAGGCTATCAAAATGATGTTATACCTAAAGCTAGAGGAGGGGCTGAACAGACCATTCGTGAAGCTGAAGCTTATCAGTCTGAAAGAATAAAAAGAGCTGAAGGTGATGCATCAAGGTTTATTTCAGTATTAACAGAGTATCGAAAAGCAAAAGCTGTAACTGAAAAACGACTTTATTTAGAAACAATGGAAAAAATACTTCCAGGTATTGAGAAAGTAATTCTTGATGAAAACACTGGAAATTTACTAAATGTTTTACCCCTTGGAAATCTTGGAAATACAAAAAACTTGGAGGTGCAGAAATGAGAAGCATTGGATTAATTTCATTTATCGCTATTGTTATTGGTATATATCTTTCAGCATATACCATTGATGAAAAGGAACAAGCTATTATTCTTGAGTTTGGACGTCCTGTTGGAAAATCCATAGTCAATTCGGGATTGCATTTTAAACTCCCATGGCGTCAACTTGTGAAGTTTGAAAAAAGAATCTTAGAGTATGATGCAGAACCTAAGGCAATTCTTTCATTAGATAAAAAGAGATTAGAAGTTGATAATTATGCGCGCTGGCGTATTTCTGATCCTTTAACATTTTATCGTGCTGTGCGTACAATTAATGGTGGCCTAAGCCGTATCGACCCAATAGTCTATTCTGAACTCAGAGTAGAACTCGGTAAGCATAATCTCACGGAAATTGTTGATAAACGACGTGAAAAAATCATGAGAATTGTTACTGAAAAAGCTAGTGAGAAACTTAAGGAGTATGGTATAGATGTGGTGGATGTTCGAATTAAGCGAGCCGACCTATCTCAAGAAAATGAAAGAGCTGTTTTCGATAGAATGATTGCTGAAAGAGAAAGGCAAGCTAAACAGTATCGTTCCGAGGGTGAAGAAGAAGCGTTAAAAATTCGTGCTGAGACTGATAAGGATCGTGCCATCATACTTGCTGAAGCTTATAAAAAGGCTCAAGAAATCAGTGGTGAAGGAGATGCAAAAGCTGTAGAAATTTATGCAAAAGCTTTTAAGTCTGATCCTAGTTTTTATGAATTTACTAGAACTCTGGAGACATATCAGAAAATGATCGACACCAATACTACGCTAATATTGTCAACAGATTCAGATCTGCTAAATCTTATTAAAGGGAAAAAATGAAGGTAAGAGCGACTACAATTTTAGGTGTTCGTTTAAAAACTAGGGCAGCTATGGGGGGTGATGGTCAGGTAACATTCGGTGATATGGCCTTAAAGCAAAAGGCTGTTAAAGTCCGAAGTTTTGAAGGAGGGAAAAATATTGTTCTTGGCGGTTTTGCTGGTGCAGCAGCTGATGCACTCACCTTATTTGGAAAATTCGAAGAAAAACTTGAAGAATATAATTGGCAGTTACAAAGGGCAGTTGTGGAACTCGCTAAGGATTGGCGTACAGATAAATATCTTCGTAATCTAGATGCACTTTTAGCGCTAATGGATAGTCATCATAGTTATCTTGTTTCAGGTGATGGTAATGTTATTGAGCCGGATGGATCAGTCCTTTCAATTGGTTCAGGGGCTGGTTATGCCCAAGCTGCTGCCGAAGCTTTAATTAGCTGTGAAATTAAATCCCCTAGTGAAATAGTAAAAAGAAGTCTGGATATTGCCGCTAATATGTGTATTTATACCAATCATAATATCACAGTAATGGAACTTTAGAATGGATAATCTTACGCCTAAACAAATCGTGCTAGAACTTGATCGTTATATTGTAGGTCAAGAAGCCGCTAAAAAATCTGTAGCTATTGCACTTAGAAATAGATGGCGTCGACAAAAGCTTTCAGATAAAATGCGTGAAGAGGTGGTGCCAAACAATATTATACTCATTGGCTCAACTGGTGTTGGAAAGACAGAAATTGCTCGTCGTCTCGCAAACTTGTCGAAAGCCCCGTTTATAAAAGTTGAGGCTTCCAAATTTACGGAGGTTGGCTATGTGGGACGAGATGTTGAATCAATTATTCGAGATTTAATGGATATTTCTGTTTCAACAATACAAAGTGAAATGGAACAAAACTTTCTAGAAGAAGCGGAAAATCTTGCGAATGAAAGATTACTTGATATTTTATTCCCAATCAATGGCACACATCAAAACACTAAAGATGAGCTAGATATGGTTGAGAGACAAAAACGTACTAGGGAAAAGCTACGAAAAAAAATGCTTGATGGTAAATTTGAGGAGAGAACTGTAGAGATAGATGTTAGCGATGAAGGATCAAAAATGATGCAGATTTTTGGTCCTGTAGGTATGGAAGAAATGGGAATGAACCTGCAAGAGATTTTTGGAAGTTCAATTCCAAAAAAAAGAAAAAAACGTCGATCAACTGTTTCCGAAGCTAGAAGAATTTTAATTGCTGAAGAGGTAACAAAACTTATTGATAATGAAGAAGTTGTTCGTGAGGCACGATCACGTGTTGAAAACTCAGGAATTGTATTCCTTGATGAAATTGATAAAGTTGTAGGTACAACTGGTGGAACAGGTCCTGATGTTTCAAGAGAAGGGGTTCAGCGGGATATCTTACCAATTGTGGAAGGTAGTAATGTGAATACAAAATATGGTGTAGTGCGAACTGATCATATACTTTTTGTGGCTGCTGGTGCTTTCCATGTCTCAAAGCCTTCTGATATGATACCGGAACTTCAAGGTCGTTTTCCAATTCGTGTTGAGATGGATAATTTAAATGCAAATGATTTTATTAAAATCCTTACTCATCCTGAGAATGCGTTGATTAAACAATACACGGCACTGCTTGCTACTGAGGGAGTGAAGCTTAAGTTTACAAAAGGAGCTATTAGTGCAATCGCTTCCACAGCGACTAAAGTTAATGATACAACAGAAAATATTGGAGCTAGGCGACTACATACAATTATGACAACACTTCTTGAAGACATACTTTTCGAAAAATCAGAGGGAAAGTTTGAGTCAATTTCTATTACTAAAGAAATGGTAATCAATCAACTTGAAGAAATTGTTGAAAATCAGGATCTAAGTAGATA